>Ga0209638_1000234_pt1 | contig 37194 bp, 37 predicted proteins | sample BarGraNGADG00211_FD_184490 | JGI IMG/M metagenome (GOLD analysis project Ga0209638, IMG submission 184490) | Arctic peat soil microbial communities from Barrow, Alaska - Barrow Graham LP Ref core NGADG0002-211 (SPAdes) (version 2) | ecosystem: Environmental > Terrestrial > Soil > Wetlands > Peat...
GACCTGATTTTCGGCAGGCCCTGGTGCAGGACCGGTCTTTCGCCGGCCCGGTCCGGGGTCGGCGGCGCCTCGCCGACCCCGAGCTGCCCTGGGCTAGTGAAACCCGTCGTTCTCCTCGTTCTTGGTCGTGAGGCCGGCCAGTCGCCCCGAGTGCTCGGGCTCGAGTCCCTCCCCCACATCCACCCGACGGCGGCCACGATCGACACGCATCGCGTTGAACGCCGCAGCCATCGCCATAACCCATGCTGCACCCAGGACAAAGCCACCGATGACGTCGGACAGGTAGTGGACGCCAAGAGCGATCCGCGAGAAGCCGATCGCCAGGACCATGAACATCGACAGTCCGACGGCGACTCTGCGCCAGACTCCGTGCAGGATCGGCAGAAAGACAAGCAGCAGCACCGCGTAGCCGACGATCGCGGCCTGGGCGTGACCGCTGGGAAAGCTGGACCCGGCCTCGTGGGCGACGGGATGGGTCAGGACCGGGCGTAGTCGATGGACCGCCGCCTTGACGATGGTGTTCAGAAGCGATGATCCAGCCGCGGTGATCACCACGAACAGGGCCAGGCGGGGTAGCCGACGCCAGAGCAGCCAGATCACCACCGCGGCCAGAATGACCTGCCATGCCAGCGGTGACCCTGTGTCACTGATCAGCTGCATCGCACCGACGAACCCGTTGTGGCTCACCGCGTAGCCGTGCAAGCCGTCGCGCGCGCTGTTGTCCGCCCGCAGCAGCGGCGCCCACCTGTCCTCCACCGTCAACAGCACCAGGGCAAAGGGCACGGCCACCAGAAGGATCGCCACGGCGGCAAGCACGGCTCGGGCACCGAAGCGTGCCGTTGGCTGGACGGATGACGAGGACGACACATCGGACCGCTTGGGCATGACAGACATCTTGCCTCCCTCCCGCAGCAAGGCGCTGATCCACCCTCGCATCTTCATGGACGGCGGTGAACCAGCAACGGCAGCACCATCGACGCCTCGGCCTGTCGCAGATGCGCCGCAGCCACGGTGATCGGCCACTGTGTCGACGTACCGTCAACCACGAGCAACACCACCTTGCCGCAGACCGCTGACAGCAGCTCGTCGTTGACGCGGATGGCATCCCGCCACAGGGCCGCCTCCTCTGACGACGAGAGGTCAGCCGATGGCCCGTGATCGAACGCCACTGTCAGGTCGGCGCGGCCCAGCTGACCCACCTGGGCCAGATGGTCAGCCAGCCCGCCAGTCATCAGCGGGAAGCCCGCCGCAGGCAGTGCCACCACCACCTCGGGCCGTGCCGGCCACGAGTCACGCCACTGGCCCAAGGCGCCCACCGCCGCATCGCGAAGCTCCTGCGAGGGTGCTCCGTCACGCCCGAAAGTCGACCGGACGAGCTCACGCCACTCAGGCGCGTCAGCGTATGCGATCGCCCGTCCTGCCTGCGCCATCAGCCCCGGCGGGATCCGTCCTCTGGTGCCGAAGGCCCCCCCGGGCCACATCTTGCGAGGCTCCAGCACCGTGACCTCGCCCCTGAGCCGGCGAGTCACCGCCTCGACGGTGGCGGCCTCTGGTCGCTCACGCAACGGTTGCGGCAGATGACCCAGACATACCGAGCACCGGCCGCACTTCTGGGCGCTGGTGTCATCGAGGGACTCCTGCAGCAGCTGCATCAGGCAGCTCTGGCCGCGGGTGTAGGCGCGCATGATGTCCGCCTCACGACGCCGGGTGGCGATGATGCCGTCATAGTGCTCCTGGTCGTAGGTCCAAGAGGCGCCAGTCGGGCGCCACCCGCCTTCGATCCGCTCGACCACGCCGTCCACGGCAAGCTGCTTGAGCATCAGCTCGACGCGTCCGCGCCGGAGTCCGGTCTCGGCCTCGAGCGCCGGGACCGTGGCGGACCGGCCGTCCGCATAGGCCGACAGACCAGCGAGCAGGCGCTCGACCTGCACCCGGTCCGGGATCGTCGCCGTCGCGAAGTAGTCCCACACGCCCGCGTCGGCACCCGAGGGCAGCAGAGCCACGAGTGCATGGTCGATACCGCGCCCCGCACGTCCCACCTGCTGGTAGTAGGAGACCGGCGACGGTGGCGAGCCGACATGCACAACGAAACCGAGGTCCGGCTTGTCATAACCCATGCCCAGAGCGGATGTGGCGATCAACGCCTTGAGCCGGTTGCCGCGCAGGGAGTCCTCGAGCCGTTCGCGCTCGCCGGACTCCAGACCGCCGGTGTACGCGGCGACCTTGCAGCTGTCCCCGTGGATGAACTGCACTGCGGCAGCCAGGCGCTCGGCATCAGCCACGGTCAGGGTGTAGACGATCCCGGAACCCTGGAGCCGTGGCAGGTGGTCAACGACCCAGGCGAAACGTTCGATCGGCGAGAGAGCATCCACGACGGTCAGCTGCAGGCTGCTTCGCGCCAGCGGACCGCGAAGGACCAGCGTCGCCTCGCCAAGCTGCGCGGCCACGTCCAGCGTGACGCGCGCGTTGGCGGTCGCCGTGGTCGCCAGGACCGGCGTATGCGGGTTGAGGGTCTGCAGGACGTCGGCAACCCGTCGGTAGTCGGGACGGAAGTCGTGCCCCCAGTCGGAGACGGCGTGTGCCTCGTCGATGACCAGCAGCCCCAGCCGACCGGCCAGCTCGTCGAGCACCCGGCGGCCAAATCCCGGGTTGGCCAGCCGCTCGGGAGAGACCAGAAGGACGTCGAGCTCGTCAGCGCGCAGGGCGGCCTCGACCTGCGCCCAGGCGTCGATGTTGGAGGAGTTCAGTGTTGCCGCCCGAAGCCCCGCCCGACCCGCCGCGCCGACCTGGTCGCGCATCAGTGACAACAGCGGTGAGACGACCAGTGCCGGACCGGCGCCCTCATGACGTCGGATCGCGGTCGCAGCCCAGTAGACCGCCGACTTGCCCCAGCCCGTGGCCTGAACCACGAGAACCCTCGCCGCGGGCTCGCCTGCTGTTGGCCCACAGAGTGCCGCCACGGCCAGAGTCTGGTCCTCACGGAGCACAGCGCCATCGCCCGCGATAGCCGCGATCACCCGGGCGGCGATACGGGACCGTTCGGGGCTGAGGGGTGATGAGGTCGGGGCTGAGGACATGGGAACGACCCTAGGCGCCATCGCCGTCTCACGGTCCGTCGTCCACAGGGCAGCGCGAGCCGGTTTGTTGCATCGCTACCAGTAGGAATGCTGGCATCGCCGAAACAAACCGGCTAACGCCCGTCAACCAGCTCAGCCGACCGGTTGGGCCGTCTCGACGTCCTCGTCGACCAGAGCGCCACTGAACTGTGCGGCATACAGCCGGTAGTAGGCGCCCTCGGCGGCGAGGAGCTGCGCATGGGTTCCCTGCTCGACGATGCCGCCGTCGACCATGACGACGATCCGGTCGGCGTCACGGATGGTGGAGAGCCGATGGGCGATCACGAAGCTGGTGCGACCGGTACGCAGCGCGGCCATGGCCTTCTGCACCAGGGCCTCGGTCCGGGTGTCCACCGAGCTCGTGGCCTCGTCCAGGATCAGGATCGCAGGATCGGCCAGGAAGGCCCGGGCGATCGTGAGCAGCTGTCGCTGACCTGCGCTGACGCTCGAGCCGTCGTCGTCGATCACGGTGTCGTACCCCTGCGGCAGGGTTCGAACGAAGTGGTCCGCGTATGCCGCCTCGGCCGCCTTGGTGATCTGTGCGGCGGTCGCGTCCTCGGCACCGTAGGCGATGTTGTCGTGGATGGAGCCGCCGAAGAGCCACGTGTCCTGCAACACCATGCCGAACTCGGCCCGCAGGTCCTCGCGGCGCATGTCCCTGATGTCCACACGATCGAGGGTGATACGTCCTGAGTCCACCTCGTAGAAGCGCAACAGGAGATTGGCCAACGTCGTCTTCCCTGCGCCGGTCGGACCGACGATGGCGATGGTCTGCCCCGGCTCGGCCACCAGGTCAAGGTGCTCGATGAGCGGCTGTGACGGGTCGTACGAGAACGACACGTCCTCGAAGGCGATACGACCACGGACACTGGTCGGGGTCACGGCCGGGCTGGCATCGGCGGACTGTTCGGGCGCGTCCAGCACATCGAAGACCCGTTCGGCCGAGGCCACCCCGCTCTGCAGCAGGTTGGCCATGGAAGCGACCTGTGTCAGCGGTTGGGTGAACTGCCGGGAGTACTGGATGAATGCCTGGACATCGCCCAGACTGATGGCACCTGAAGCGACCCGAAGTCCCCCGATCACAGCAATGGCAACGTAGTTGAGGTTGGCGACGAACATCATGGCCGGCTGGATCAGCCCTGAGATGAACTGCGCCTTGAAGCTGGAGTCGTACAGCTGCTCGTTGAGCTCACGGAACTCTGCCACGGACTCGTCGGTGCGCACGAAGACCTTGACCAGCTCATGCCCGGTGTAGGCCTCTTCGACGTGCCCGTTGAGCTTGCCCGTGGTCGACCACTGCGCGACGAACTGGGGCTTGGATCTTTTGGCGATGGTCAGCGTGATGTACATCGACAAGGGCACCGTCACCAGGGCGACGACGGCCAGGACCGGGGAGACGTAGACCATCATCGCCAGGACCCCGATAACGGTGAGAAGGGACGTGAGCAGCTGGCTCATCGTCTGTTGCAGGGACTGGGCGATGTTGTCGATGTCGTTGGTGACCCGGCTGAGGAGCTCGCCTCGCGGCTTGGAGTCGAAGTAGGACAGCGGCATTCGGCTGAACTTCGCCTCGACATCGGCCCTCATCCGATACACGGTGCGCTGCACGATGACCGTCGTGACCCGACCCTGGAACCAGGAGAACCCGGAGGAGACGACATACAGCACGAGCACGGCGAGCAGAACATGGCCGACGGCGTTGAAGTCGACACCGCGCCCTGGCACCACGCCCATGGCCGAGACCATGTCGGCGATGCGGACCTTTCCGGTGGCCCGCAGCTGAGCGACCGCCTGGGCCTTGGTCACGCCAGCCGGCAGACGTTCGCCAATGAGTCCCGTGAAGATCAGGTCCGTAGCGTTGCCGAGGATCTTGGGACCGATGACCGACATCGCCACGCTGACGATCCCGAGCACCCCTGCCGCGGCGACCAACCGGCGGTCGCCCCGCAGCCGGGCGACCAGCCGGCGCATGGACTCCTTGAAGTTCACGGCCTTGACCGGCGGCGCCCCCATCATGTGGCCCATCGGACCTCGCGGGGGCGCCGGCGGGCGCGGGCCGGACCCGCTCACGCAGCCTCCTCCTCGCTCAGCTGGGACAGCACGATCTCGCGGTAGGTCTCACACGATGACATCAGCGTGGAGTGGGTTCCTGTCCCGACGACCGTTCCCTGGTCGAGGACGACGATCGCGTCGGCATAACGGATGGTGCTGATCCGCTGCGCCACGATGATCACCGTGCTGCGAGCGGTCACCGCCGACAATGCTGCTCGTAGCCGGGCGTCCGTGTCGTAGTCGAGCGCGGAGAACGAGTCGTCGAACAGGTAGATCGCCGGAGCCTTGACGACGGCACGGGCAATCGCCAGTCGCTGTCTCTGTCCTCCTGACACGTTGGTGCCACCCTGGGCGATGACCGAGTTCAACCCCTCCGGCATGGCCTGCACGAAGTCGCGCGCCTGGGCAATCTCCAGTGCTGCCCACAGCTCGTCGTCGGTGGCGTCGGTCTTGCCGTAGCGAAGGTTTGTTGCCACTGTGCCCCCGAACAGATAAGGCCGCTGCGGAACCAGGCCGATGGATGACCGGAGATCGCGGGGGTCAAGGAGGCGGACATCGATCTCATCGACCATCACCGTCCCGTCGGTGGCGTCCACCAGTCGCGGGATGAGGTTGAGCAGTGTCGACTTCCCGCTGCCGGTCGACCCCACGATGGCAGTTGTCTCACCGGTCGTGCCACGAGGCTGGCCCCGTGAAGAACCGCCTCCTGTGCCCCCGGGTAGCTGAATGACGCCTCGTGCAGCTCCACAACACCGGTATGCCGGGTGCGCACGTGGGGTTCCGCCGGTGCCCGCACGCTCGGAACCGTGTCGAGCACCTCGGTGATCCGTTCCGCACTGACCTCCGCCCGAGGTAGCAGGACAAACATGAAGGTCGCCATCATGACCGACATCAGGATCTGCAGGAGATAGCTGAGGAACGCCGTCAACGTGCCGATCTGCATGTCCCCACTGGCAATTCGATGACCTCCGATCCACATCACAGCGACGCTGGAGGCGTTCATGACGAGCATCACGGTGGGAAACATCAGCGCCATCAGGCGGCCCACACGAATGGACACGTCCATCAGGTCTGCGCTGGCGCCGTCGAACCGCTGCTGCTCGTGGGTGTCCTTGACAAAGGCCCGGATGACGCGGACGCCGCCGATCTGCTCGCGAAGGATCTGGTTGATCAGGTCGATCTTGAGCTGCATGGACCGGAACAAGGGGCGCATCCTCGAGATGATCAGCACGACGCACACCAACAGGATCGGCACGATCACCACCAGCAGCGAGGACAGGTAGACGTCCTGGCGAAGAGCCATGATGATGCCGCCGAAGCACATGATCGGCGCCGTGATCATCATCGTGAAGACCAGCAGCACGAGCATCTGGACCTGCTGGATGTCGTTGGTGGACCTCGTGATCAGCGACGGAGCGCCGAACCGGCCGACCTCCTGTGCGGCGAAGGACTCGACCGTGACGAAGACCGACTCGCGCAGGTCCCTGCCCAGCGCCATCGCCGTGCGGGCCCCGAAGTAGACCGCAGTGACGGAGCACACGATCTGCAGCGCGGTCACGCCCAGCATCACGACGCCCGTGCGAACGATGTAGCCCGTGTCCCCCGTAATGACGCCCTGGTCGATGATCTGTGCGTTCAGTCCAGGCAGATAGAGACTCGCGATCGTCGAGACGAGCTGGAAGAGCACGATCAGGACGATCGGCCTTTGGTAGGGACGCAGATGTGCGCGCAGGAGCTTCACGAGCACGGAGGTCAACCAGCCCTGCCGCGCCGCGCGGCACGGCGTACAGCTTCTTCGTCATCCATCTGGGTCGCCTGCTCGAGGGTTGGTGCGGAGCCGCCGAGACGGGCCGGGAGGTACTTCAGCTCGTCCGTCGGAACCGCTGGATAGGCCTCCTGGGCGGCGTGCAACAGGTCGCCCATCCGGGCCCGGACCTGCGTGTTGACGTCGTCGGCATCGTCCGTGCGCCCAACCAGGATCGGCTCGCCGACGCTGAGCATGATGGGGACGTTCGTACGGCCCAACCGCTTGGGGTAACCCTTGGTCCACACCCTCTGGGACCCCCAGATGACCATCGGCACCACCGGCACGCCGGCTGCGCGGGCCATCCGGACCGCGCCGCTCTTGAACCCCTTGAGCTCGAACGAACGTGAGATGGTCGCCTCAGGGAACACCCCGACCATCTCCCCTGCCCGAAGGGCTGTGACCGCGGCACGAAACGACGCCGCACCAGCAGTTCGATCCACCGGTATGTGATGCATGCCGCGCATCAGCGGTCCGCTGACCCTGTGGCGGAACACGTCGTCCTTGGCCATGAAACGCACCAGGCGCTTGCTGGGAATGGCCGCCAGACCGGCATACGCGAAGTCGAAGTAGCTCAGGTGGTTGATCACCAGAACTGCGCCACCCGAGGTCGGGATGTTCTGCGAACCGGTGAGGGTGAACCTGAGCCCCTGCGTAGCGAACAACGCCCTCGCGACCCAGATGACGGGGGTGTAGACAAGCTCCATGGCTCCACCGTAAGGGATCGCACCAACCAGGCGACACGCAACGACCGGAGACCACGGTTGTGCGCATTCCGGCCACACCCCCTGGCGCCAAGGTGTAGTTTTCGGCCATCACCCGCCCGCCGCGTGGGGGCGGCCGATTGTCTTCTCGTCGTGATTCGCGATCGGGTCACGGAGATTCAGCATGGGGGGTCGATTGTGGAGCCGATCAGCACCTCGCTCGTCCGGATAAGCGAGTTCGGCCCTTTCGACGCCTTCTCGGACGACGCCCACGGACTCTGCCTGGATGGTTTCTCGGAACACGCGGTGATCGCGTGCCGCGCAGGGATGCTCGTGAGCGTGGCTGCGGGTGACAGGGCCACCACCCGGTATCTGCGCTACATCGAGGGCATCGCCCTCCAGGAGCTGGGCCGGCACCACGACGCCGTGACCACGGCGATGGACCTGCTCAGCGACGTCGAGGACGCCTCGGACCTGATGTGGCGGGCCAAGGCGCTGGCCCTGCTTGCGGAGTCCTCGACCCAGGTCGGGGAGGTCAGCCGGGCGATGGACGCGCTGGCCGAGGGAACGTGGCTCGTCGCGAACGAGATGCCTGGTCGCTACAACCACCTTTCCGCGAGCATGGCGGTCGCGCTGGCGCTGCGCGCCGTCTCCCTGTTCGAGCAGGCGGACGAGCTGCTCGCCGGGATTCGGCCCTACGACGGCCTCGACATCAATCTCCTGGTCGCGCAGGAGCGGGCGCTGATGGGCGCCTTCTGGGGGACGACGCTTCTCCTGGTCGGCCACGTCGAGGAGGCGGGGCCGCATTTCGTCGCATCCGCCGAACGGGCATTGGGGATGCGCAGGATCGCGGCGTTGGTGGGCAACTCCGAGATGGCGGCGCGGGCCGAGATCATCGAGGCGTACGCGCTCAGCCGGCTGGGGTACGCGGATCTCGCCGCCGCCCGGGTCAACGCAGCTACCCAGCACCTTCGGCTCCGCGACGAGCTTGTCGAGACCCACCTCGCGCACCTCGTTCTCGGCCAGGCGGCGAAGGAGTCGGCGGACTACGACGAGGCGCGACGGCACCTGCTGGCCGCCTTGACGAACGCAGACCGCGCGAGTCGCGACATCTGGGGGGCCGCCGCGTTGACGGCGTTGGCCGACCTCGAAGTGGCGGAACACGGGCCGCATCCCGCGGTCGCCCTGTGGAAGCGCCTGGCCAGGGAAGCACTCGGTCGGGTGTGGGCCGAGCGCGACGGCCGATTCACGGCGCTGCAGACGCGCAACGAGGTGCGCGCACTGACCGCGGAGACAAGCCGGATGGGACGGGCCGCGCTGCTCGACCCCCTCACGGGTCTGGGAAACCGGCAGATGATGTCGAGCGCCGTCGAGCGGTCGGGTGAAAGCCTCTCAGCCGTGTTCGTCGACATCGACCAGTTCAAGCAGGTCAATGACCTCTACTCGCACGCCGTCGGCGACGAGGTGCTGCGTCGGATCGCGGTCATTCTGCGCAGCCACTGCCGGGCCGACGACGTGCCCGTGCGCTACGGCGGGGACGAGTTCATCATCCTCATCTTCGGTGGGGGCACCGCAGCGGAAGAGGTCGCGGATCGGTTGCACGAGGCGGTGCGCAACGCCCCCTGGGGGCAGGTCGCCCCGGGTCTGGAGGTCACGGTCTCGGTTGGCGTTGGACGACCAGCCCCGGCCCGCGGGGCCATCGCTGCCGCCGACGCCGCGCTGTACGCGGCGAAGCGGGCCGGTCGCGACCGCGTTGTGATGGTCTGACCGTCGCGATCGGCTCTCACATAAGCGGATTCGCGTGATCGGTGACGTTTACAGCCCGCACTTGACGCCGCAGGGCCCACAGGGCCACGGCGCTGGCCGCCGCCACATTCAGTGAGTCCACTCCCCCGGCCATCGGAATCTTCACGACCACGTCGGAGCCCTTGACGACCAGCCGCGAGAGTCCATCCCCCTCGGTTCCGAAGATCATCGCGAGGCGCTGCGGCTGGTCGGATGCGAAGTCATCCAGGTTGACAGCCCCATCGCCCAGCGCGAAGGCGGCAATGGTAAAGCCGAGGTCCCGCAACAGGCGCAGGCCGGCCGGCCAGGGCTCGATGCGCGTCCAGGGCACCTGGAACACCGTGCCCATGGAGACGCGCACGGCCCGCCTGTACAGCGGGTCGGCGCATCGCGGCGTGATGAGAACGGCGTCGACGCCGAGCGCCGCCGCGGACCTGAACACGGCACCCAGGTTGGTGTGATCGACGATGTCCTCGAGGATGACCACGCGAGAGGCATTCTGGAGCAGGGCGTTCCGCAACAGCACCGCCGGGGCCACGAGAGGAGGTCGGTGCATCGACGCCAGGGCCCCACGATGGAGATGAAAGCCGGTCATGGCCTTGATGACTCTGGCGTGTGCGACGTAGACCGGCACGCCCTCGGACTCGGCCTGTCCGACGAGATCTGCAAGGTCGGTGAGCCAGCGCTTCGCCATGAGGAACGAACGCGGCCGATGTCCGGCTGCCAGTGCCCGCCGGATGACCTTCTCACTTTCCGCGAGATACAGCCCTCGCTCGGGCTCGACCTTGGTACGCAGGGCGACATCGGTCAGGCCGAAGTAGTCGCGAACCCGCTCATCGGCCGGGTCTGTGATCTCGATCGCCATGTCAGAGAGCTGTCTTCGCAATGGCCACGACGCCGATGACGACGATCACCCAACGAAGCACCCTCTGGGACAGGCGCCGCCCGACCCGGGCTCCGACATACCCACCGGCAAGGGCACCCGCGCCGACGAGGGCTACGACAGACCAGTTGATCCGCTCCCACGCCACCACCATGAAGGTCACTGCGGCAATCGCGTTGACCACCGTTCCCAGCACGTTCTTCAGCGCATTGACGCGCTGCAGGCTGACCGCCATCAGAACGCTCATGATGCCCACCAGCAGAACCCCCTGCGCTGCCCCGAAGTAGCCGCCGTAGATCCCGGCTGCGAAGACCCCCAGGGCCAGCAGGAGACGTCGGCCGAGGCTGTCGTGATCCGGATGTCGCTCGGCGGCCCACACCTGGAGCCGCGGCCCGAGCAGAACCAGGAGCAGGGCGGCGGCGATGAGGGCAGGCACGATGGCGTTGAACGCGGACTCGGGGAGCTCGAGCAGGAGGATCGCTCCGGTCAGGGCGCCGAGGAGTGACACGGGCACCAGACGGCGCAGGATGCGCCCCTGTCCGACCAGCTCCGAGCGGTAGCCGTGAATACCCGTCAGCCCGCCGGCGACGAGGCCAACAGTGTTGGAGACGTTGGCGACCAACGGCGCAAACCCGAAGAACAGCAACGTAGGGAAGGTGATCAGCGTGCCAGATCCGACGATGGTGTTGATGGTTCCTGCAGCCATTCCTGCCGCGAGCAGCGCAACGACTTCATACCAAGGCACCCGGTCACCCTAGGGGAGAGCTCGCCGGGTGCCTCATGACCCGGGTTCTAGCTGCGCCTTCTCCCCGGCTCGCCCGGGTCCGGCGGGCTCTGGTCGGCATCGCCGGTGATGCGCAGCTCCGAGTCATGCAGGGCGGACGCCTGGTCCTCGAGGGAGTCCGCCGCGGGTCGACCGGACGTCTGGGTGCGGCGCTGGCTGGTGGTTGCGTGACCCTCGGCCTCGGCGGAGGCACCGGCCGCCTGTCCGCGGGCTTCGGCCAGAGCCTTTGCCGGGTCCTCCAGCGTGGTCTCCTCAAATGCGGTGGGCATCACCTCGCCGGTGTCCACCCACGTGTCGCTCGGGTCCTCGACGTCCTTGCCGCCAAGGGCGCTGCCGATCCCCTTCAGCGCCTCGGTCAGCTCGCTGGGGATGATCCACAGCTTGTTGGCGTCACCGCGGGCAAGCTGTGGGAGCACCTGGAGGTACTGGTAGGCGAGGAGCTTCTGGTCCGGCTTCCCGCGGTGGATCGCCTCGAACACCTGGGTGATCGCGCGGGACTGGCCCTGCGCCTCGAGGATGCGGGCCTGGGCAGAACCCTCGGCGCGAAGGATCTGGCTCTGCTTCTCGCCCTCGGCGGTCAGGATTGCCGACTGCTTGACACCCTCGGCGGTCAGGATGGCCGCGCGGCGGTCGCGCTCGGCGCGCATCTGCTTCTCCATCGAGTCCTGCACCGAGTGTGGCGGGTCGATGGCCTTGAGCTCGACGCGGTTGACCCGGATGCCCCACTTGCCGGTGGCCTCATCGAGAACACCCCGGAGCTGGGCGTTGATCTGGTCCCGGCTGGTCAGGGTCTGCTCGAGATCCAGGGAACCGATGACGTTGCGCAAGGTGGTGACCGTCAGCTGCTCGATGCCCTGGATGAAGTTGGCGATCTCGTAGACGGCCGACTTGGAGTCGATCACGGAGTAGTAGATGACGGTGTCAATGTTGACCACGAGGTTGTCCGACGTGATCACCGGCTGCGGTGGGAAGGAGACGACCTGCTCGCGGAGGTCGACGTTGGCCCGTACCTTGTCCACGAAGGGCACGAGGAAGTGGAGGCCGCCCTCAAGGGTTCGTGAAAACTTGCCCAGCCGCTCGATGATCAGCGAAACCTGCTGCGGCACGATCTTCACAGTGCGGACGATGACGATGACGGCGAATGCGACAAGCAGGACCAGAACGATGAGCGCTGCATTTCCAGATGTCACTGACTACTCCGATTCCCGACCTTCCGCGACGCTGCTGACGATCGCGGTGGCCCCCTCAATGGAAACTACCCGGACCTCTTGCCCGGGCAGGCATGCTGCGGCGTCCGGGGCCGTACGTGCCGACCAGGTCTCGCCGCCAAGCTTGACTCGTCCGTCGTGCTCGGTAACCGTCTGCAGCACCAGGGCATGGCGACCGACCTGGGCCACGGTACCGATGTCACCCCTGCTCGGCACCATGAAACGACTCTTCACGATGGGACGCACCCCCAGGAGCAGCGCTCCCGCTACACCGACGGCCGCAATCACCTGAACGACCAACGGGAAGCCGACCGCAGCCGCAGCGGCCCCTGCCAGGGCACCACCCGCCAGCATCAGGAACACGAAAGCGACGCTGACAACCTCGATCGCTCCCAGGGCAAGGGCAAGTCCCACCCACGCTAGCCAGCCATGATCGCCGAAAAACATGCCGTTCCCCTCCTGTACCGATGGGACGATCACCGTACTGCTGATTGGGACGACGGTGTGGAGTTGGGGTTCACGGGCCGGTCGCCGGTGCCGCCCGCGCGGACCACCGCTGGCCGTGGCGTTCGACCACCAACGGCAGGGCGAACGTCTCGGACAGCTTCGCGGCGGTCAGCGTGATCTCGACCGGTCCGGCGGCGACGATGCGACCCTCACGCATCAGCAGCACGTCGGTGAACGAGGGCGGGATCTCCTCCACGTGATGGGTCACCAATACCAGCGCGGGCGCTTCGACATCAGCGGCCAACAGGCCCAGACGCGCCACCAGGTCCTCACGGCCTCCGAGGTCGAGCCCGGCGGCCGGCTCGTCGAGCAGCATGAGCTCGGGGTCGGTCATCAGCGCCCGGGCGATCTGGACCCGCTTGCGCTCGCCCTCGCTGAGAGTGCCGAACGTGCGGTCGCTCAGGTGCGCCGCACCCAAGGACTCAAGCAGGTCTTCGGCACGTGCGTGGTCCAGCGCTTCGTACTTCTCCCGCCAGCGCCCCACGATCCCGTAGGAGGCCGTGACGACGACGTCGTGGACCAGCTCGTCCGCCGATAGCCGTTCGGCGACTGCCGCGCTGGCCAGGCCGATTCGCGGGCGCAGCTCGAAGACGTCGACCGCGCCAAGGACCTCGCCGAGAACCCCTGCAACACCCGTCGTGGGGTGGATCCGGCCAGCAGCCAGCTCAAGGAGAGTGGTCTTCCCGGCCCCGTTGGGTCCGAGAATGACCCAGCGCTGGCCTTCCTCGACCTCCCAGGTGATGTCGTCGAGCAGCGTGTTGCCTCCGCGGACCACGCTGACGCCGGCGAACTCAAGGACGTCGCTCATGGTCCCTGACCCTAGGCCACAGCCCCGCCACGGTGAATCACGACACCTACGATGACGGGATGTCCGTCCTGCCCGTGTCCGTCCGGCTCGCGCTGTGGGCGACGGCCGCGTATGCCGGACGGCTGCCGCTGGCGGAGGTCGTTGGCCGGGCGCACCCCGACCTCGACCACGTCGCCGGCGACCTCGACCGCCTCTCCATCTGGCATGACCTCGGTGAGCAGGCAGTCCTCGTCGCGCTCCCCCGCCCGGGCAACCTCTCCGGTATGCCGCGGGGTTCGGCCGAGCTGATCGCCGCGGCCACGGATGCGGGTGAGTGCGTCTACGTGCCCGGGGTCGGTGGAGCACTGGTTCCGACCATCGAGAGCTTTGGCCCCATCGGCGACCAGGGCACCCAGGTGACATGGACGTCATACGACGCGGCCCCGGTCCCGACCCATGTGCTGGAGGCGCTGTCCCTCGGCGAGATCGAGCTGAGCCTGCGACAGTCCCTGCTGGAGGCCACCGCCCGCCTCGACGCGCTGGACACCAAGCCGTGGGACGCGAGGCTGCGCACACTGGCCGACCACCTCCCCGGCGATGCCTGGGGTCTGCCAGCCGGACTGCCGCGGCGGGCACACCGCATCATGGCGACCGCCTCCCTCATCGGCGCCGCCACCCAGCTCGGCCTCGGCCCCCACGCCGAGTCGCAGGTGCTGACCAGTGCGCTGACCGAGCGGCGACGGGTGCTGCTGACCGACCTCGAAGCCGTCGCCGACGCGGCCATGGCCGCCGCGGCGACCGTTGCCGCGCTCAGTCTTGCCGGGCTTCGCCCTGGCCAGCGTGATCTCTAGGGCATCGACCGCTGACGCAGCACGGACTCGTAGACCTTCATGGTCTGGTCACCGATGGATGACCACGAGAAGCTCTCCACCGCGCGCTGCCGACCGGCCTGACCACGTGCACGGGCGCGAGCCGGGTCGGAGACCGCGTCGGTGAGCGCCGCGGCCAGGTCCTCGACGAAACGGTCGGGATCCAATGGCGACCCGGTGCCGTCGGCCACCTGCTCGATAGGGACCAGCCACCCGGTCTCGCCGTCGACCACCACCTCAGGTATTCCCCCCGTTGCCGTGGCAACAACCGCAAGCTCGCAGGCCATGGCTTCGAGATTGACGATCCCCAGCGGCTCGTAGACGGATGGGCAGGCGAAAACCGTTGCGGCACTGAGCAGAGCGATCACCTCGGCCCGAGGCAACATCTCGGCGATCCACACGACGCCGTGACGACCCCGTCGCAGCTCCGCGATGAGCGTTCCAACCTCGGCCTTGATCTGGGGGGTGTCCGGGGCACCTGCACACAGCACCAGCTGTACCTCTGGGGGCAGCTGGGCCACCGCTCGCAACAGGTAGGGCAGCCCCTTCTGGCGGGTGATCCGGCCCACGAAGACCACCGATGGACGGGTGGGGTCGACGCCGTACCTGCGCACCACCTCGAGCGCCTCTGGGCTCGAGTCCCGTTGCCAGAGCTCGGAGTCGATGCCGTTGTGAACGACGTGGACTCTGGACGGGTCGACGTCGGGATAGCAGCCAAGGACGTCCAGCCGCATGCCTGCGCTCACCGCGATCACTGCCGCCGCCGCCTCGTATGCCGTCCGTTCCGCCCAGCAGGACACCGCGTAGCCACCGCCGAGCTGCTCCGCCTTCCAGGGGCGCATCGGCTCCAGGCTGTGGGCGGAGATCACGTGGGGCACCCCGGCCAGCAGCGACGCCAGGTGTCCACCCATATTGGCGTACCAGGTGTGGGAGTGAACCAGATCCGCCCCCACACAGTCGCTCGCCATGGTCAGGTCGATACCGAAGGTCCGGAGGGCCGGGTTCGCGGACGAGAGCTGCGGGAGATCGGCATACCCAGTGGTTCCGGCCTCGTCACGTGGCTCACCGAAACAGCGGACCTGGACATCGATGTCGCCCCGAGCGCGCAACGCGCGCACCAGCTCGCTCACGTGAACGCCAGCGCCACCGTAGACCTGCGGTGGGTACTCCTTGCTCAGGATGTCGACTCTCACGTCGAGAACGCTAGCGCGGTGCGGGGTCGCCTGCGAGCCCGTCCGGGCCTTAGGGTCAGCCCATGGCGAAGCGGACTGGCAGCCCGAAGGTTCTGGCAATCGTCCTGGCAGGCGGCGAGGGCAAGCGACTCATGCCCCTGACTGCGGACCGGGCCAAACCCGCGGTTCCGTTCGGCGGTATCTACCGGCTGATCGACTTCGCGCTGAGCAACATCGTGAACTCGGGCTATCTCAAGATCGTCGTGCTCACGCAGTACAAGTCGCACAGCCTGGACCGTCACGTCAGCAAGACCTGGCGGATGTCGACGATGCTCGGCAACTACGTGACGCCGGTTCCGGCCCAGCAACGCATCGACAAGAGCTGGTTCCTGGGCAGTGCCGACGCGATCTACCAGAGCCTGAACCTCGTGCACGACGAGGTGCCCGACATCGTGGTGGTGGCAGGCGCGGACCACGTCTACCGCATGGACTTCAGCCACATGGTCGAGCAACACATCAAGAACCGCGCCGGAGTGACGGTTGCGGCAATCCGTCAACCGATCTCACTGTCCGACCAGTTCGGAGTCATTGAGGTCGATCCAGACAACGGCGGGAAGATCCACGCCTTCAAGGAGAAGCCCAAGGACGTGACCGGGCTGCCGGACTCCCCGGACGAGATACTGGCCTCGATGGGCATCTACGTCTTCGATGCCTCTGTCCTCATCGACGCCGTCACCCGTGATGCCGACCGCGAGGGGAGCGGTCGGGACATGGGCGGTGACATCGTCCCGGACTTCGTGCGTCGGGGCGAGGCCTACGTCTACGACGTCAAGGACAACCCAATCCCCGGCTCCACCGACCGAGACCATGGTTACTGGCGCGACGTCGGCACGATCGACTCCTACTACGACGCCCAGATGGACCTCATCTCGTTCCATCCGGTGTTCAACCTCTACAACTACGAATGGCCTATCTACACCGAGCATGGCAACTATCCACCGGCGAAGTTCGTCCACGGGTCGACGAACCGGGTCGGCGAGGCGCTGAACTCCGCGGTCTCCCCCGGCGTCGTGATCAGCGGTGGGCAGGTGTCCCACTCCGTGCTCTCCCCCGGTGTTCACATCCACAGCTACGCCACCATCACCGACAGTGTTCTGCTCGACTTCGTCGAGGTCGGTCGCAACGCCACGATCCATCGAGCCATCATCGACAAGTTCGTCGTCGTCCCGCCGGGCGTGAGCATCGGTGTCAACCGTGCCGACGACCTCGATCGCGGCTTCACCGTTACCGACTCCGGTATCACGGTGATCGGAAAGGGCCAGGTGGTGCGCCCGTGAGCACGCCCGACCCTCGTCCCGCGAGAGTTGCGGTGCAGCTACAACCACAGCATGCGGCATACAGCGACATCCGACGTGCCTGCGCCCGGGCCGAGGAGCTTGGCGTGGACATCGTCTTCAACTGGGACCACTTCTATCCCCTGTACGGCGAACCCGACGGGAAGCACTTCGAGTGCTGGACGATGCTCGGGGCGTTCGCCGAGGCGACCGAGCGGGTGGAGATCGGCGCTCTGGTCACCTGCAACTCGTATCGCAACCCCCAGCTGCTCGCCGACATGGCACGGACGGTCGACCACATCAGCGACGGGCGCCTGATCCTGGGAATCGGTTCGGGCTGGTTCGAGAAGGATTACAACCAGTACGGCTACGAGTTCGGGACCGCCGGCGGGCGTCTGGATGCACTCGACCGGAACCTGCCGTTGATCAAGAGCCGCTGGGCGAAGCTCAACCCGTCCCCCAGACGAGACATCCCGGTGCTGATCGGTGGCGGCGGCGAGCGCAAGACCCTGCGGATCGTGGCCGAGCAGGCCGACATCTGGCACGGCTTCGGCGACGCCGAGACGGTGGCCCACAAACACCGGGTGCTCGACGAGTGGTGCGCCAAAGTCGGGCGGGACCCACTGGAGATCGAACGGTCTGCCGGCGTATCGGCCAAGAGCCCGGCAAAGAGCGCCGAGAGCCTGTATGCCGTGGGGACGCGGTTGTTCACCGTCGGCCTCACGGGGCCGGACTACGACCTCAGCCCGGTGAGGGACCTGCTCGCATGGCGGGACGACCGCAACCGCGCGTAGGGCCGTCGGATGTAGCACTCGCTTGCCTGGCCCGGTCGCACGCCGAGACCCGGTGAACGCCGGACCCAGGCCTCGATAGCCTTGCAGCGTGCCCGATCCCACAACGCAGACCCTGTTGGTTACCGTCTCCGGCGACGACCGTCCAGGCGTGACGAGCACGCTGTTCGACGCCATAGCCGATGTGGGGGCCGAGGTCCTCGATCTCGAGCAGGTCGTCGTCCGCGGGCATCTCACCCTGGCCCTGCTGCTGTCAGCGGGACCTCAGAACACCCGCCTGCGAGAAGTCGTCGCCAGCGTTGCCACATCACTGGGCATGCGGGTGAACGTTGCGTCCGGCAGCGGCGACAACGCGCCGCGCCGCAGCGGTCGAGCTGCCGTCGTGGTGCTGGGCGCGCCGTTGCTGGCCAGCGCCGTTGCCGCGGTCACCACGCGAATCGCGACCCACGGTGCCAATATCGACCGGATCCGACGGCTCTCGCGATATCCGGTCACCACAGTCGAGTTCGACGTCTCCGGGGCTGATGTCGCGGTTCTGCGCACTGAGCTCTCGCTGGAGGCCGCTGTACGTGGGGTCGACATCGCGGTCGCCCCTGCCGGACTGGCACGTCGTGGCCGCCGGCTGGTCGTCATCGATGTGGACTCGACCCTGATCCAGGACGAGGTGATCGAGCTGCTGGCCGGGCACGCCGGAAGGGAGGCCGAGGTCGCCAAGGTGACCGCTGCCGCCATGCGTGGTGAGCTCGACTTCGCTGAGAGCCTGCGTGCCCGGGTGGCGACTCTCGCCGGCCTTCCCGTGAGCGTCCTGGACGAGGTGCGTGACGCCATCCGGCTGACGCCCGGGGCCCGCACCCTTGTGCGCACCCTGAAGCGACTCGGCTTCACGGTCGCCGTGGTCTCGGGCGGCTTCATCGAGGTCGTCGGCCCGATCGCGGCGGAGCTTGAGATCGACCGAGCCCACGCCAACCACCTCGAGGTCAGGGACGGCTTCCTCACCGGTGGGCTGGTCGGCGAGATCGTCGACCGACAGGGCAAGGCCGAGGCCCTGCGCCGCTTTGCCGCAGAGGAGCACCTGCCGCTGTCACGAACGGTGGCCATCGGCGATGGTGCCAACGACCTGGACATGCTGGCCGCCGCCGGCCTCGGGATCGCCTTCAACGCCAAGCCGTTGGTGCGCGAACAAGCCGACACCTCCGTCAACGTGCCGTATCTGGACGCCGTGCTCTACCTCCTGGGAATCACCCGTGAGGAGATCGAGGATGCCGATGAGGCCGACGGCACTCCGACACCGGCGCCCCCCTTGCCTGCTCACTGAACGCCGGCTCACCACGTGCCGGGCGGTGCGAAGACGCACACCCAACGTGATCAGCCCATCGCGTGGAAGCCGCCGTCGACGTGGATGATCTCTGCTGTGGTCGCCGGGAACCAGTCGGACAGCAGCGCCACGCATGCCTTCGCCGCGGGGACGGCATCATCGACGTTCCAGCCCAGAGGGGCACGGGCCGCCCAGGACTCTTCGAAGACATTGAACCCTGGAACGGACTTGGCCGCGGTCGTGCGGATGGGACCGGCGGCGACAAGGTTCACGCGCACACCCTTGGGACCGAGATCTCGTGCGCAGTAACGACTGGTGGACTCGAACGCCGCCTTGGCCACGCCCATCCAGTCATAGACCGGCCAGGCGAACTTCGCATCGAACGTCAGACCGACCACGCTGCCACCGTTGGACATCAGCGGAAGCGCTGCAACCGAAAGTGCCTTCAGGGAGTATGCCGATGCGTGCAGCGCCGTCGCGACGTCCTCCCACGTGCCCTCGAGGAAGTTGAAAGCGCCCTGGGGGGCGAACCCGATCGAGTGCAGGACGCCGTCGAGGTGATCAACGTGCTCGGTGAGCCGCTCGGCCAACGAGTCCAGGTGCTCCTGGTTGGTCACGTCCAGCTCGACGACCGGCGGTGTCGACGGCAGCCGCTTGGCGATGGACTGGGTGATCCTCATGGCGCGACCGAACGAGGTCAGCACGACCTCGGCACCCTCCTCCTGTGCCAGCTTGGCCACGTGAAAGGCGATCGAGGAGTCCATGAGGACGCCAGTGATCAGCAGCTTCTTGCCCTGCAACAACATGAGAAGGTCCTTCCAGAGTTCGGGTTCAGTGACCCATGCCAAGGCCGCCGTCAACCGGGATGACGGCGCCAGTGATGTATGCCGCGTCCTCCGACGCGATGAACCTAACCGCTGCGGCGACCTCCTGCGGGGAGGCGAAGCGACCCGCGGGGATACCTGCGAGGTAAGCGTTCTTGCGATCTTCTGGCAGGTCGGCCGTCATATCAGTCTCGACGAAACCCGGGGCAACGACGTTAGCCGTGATCCCCCGGCCGCCCAGCTCACGCGAGATCGACCGCGCCAACCCGACCAAGGCCGACTTGCTGGCGGAGTAGTTCGTCTGTCCGGGCGAGCCATATAGCCCAACCACGCTGGAGATGAACACGATCCGCCCTTTGCGAAGCTTGATCATCCCCTTGCTGGCGCGTCGCGCGCACCGGAAGGCACCGGCAAGGTTGGTGTCGATCACCGAGTCGAAGTCATCGTCGCTCATGCGCATCAGCAGTCCGTCGCGGGTGATTCCGGCGTTGGCGACGAGCACCTCGATCGGGCCACCGAGCTTCTCCTCGGCGGCCGCGAAGGCGGCATCCACCGATGCGCTGTCAGTCACGTCGCAGGTGACGCCATGTAGTCCCTGCGGTGGTTGTCCCGAACGATGGGTGATCACGACGTTGTCGCCGACCTGCACGAATGCCCTCGCGATCGCGAGGCCGATGCCCCGGTTGCCTCCGGTGATCAGGACGTTTCGAGGGTCAGACATCGGTTCCTCCAGCCAGGTCGGGGTCCGCGAGCATGCTTGGTCAAGGCGCACCCTCTTCGGGCTCACTCTGATTTGTGGCGCGGGCACATGGGACGGTAGCCGACTACCCGCGGGTACGCCGCATGCACCCCCGGGCATATCGTTGATGCGTGAGAAAGCGTGCGTCCCGTCGCTCCGGGCAGGTGTTCGCCGTCACCGGTTTGCCAGCATCGCTCCAGGACGACCAGGGCGAGCGGATGCGTCGGTATCTGGTGTCCATGGGGATCCGCACCATCAGCTTCATTCTCGCAGTCGTCGCACTGGCGTGGCTCCATTGGACCCTGATCGGCTGGACCCTGGTCATCGCCGCGGTTGTCCTGCCGTACGTCGCCGTCGTGATGGCCAACGCCACGAGGTCCCGACGGAGCACCACCCTCGGACCGGCGACCATCAACGACCCCGCACCTCCACTGCTACCACCCGATCGTCACGATGAGGACCCACGCACATGATCCCGACGCCTTCCGACCCCAAGGTCCGCTTGCTCTGTAGCGGCAAGGGATGTCGCGCCGACGCGGCATACGGCTTGTTGTGGAACAACCCGAAGGTGCACACGCCGGACCGGCTCAAGACCTGGCTGGCCTGCGAGGAGCACCGGGTTTCGCTGTCGTACTTCCTGTCGGTCCGGGACTTCCTCAAGGACACTGTCCCCGTGTCGGAGATCAGCGATTCGCAAGGTACGGACGGGATCGACTAGCTCGTCCTCGTCGGCGCCGCGGCACCAACATCCTGGCGGGGGTCGCCGATGTCAGCCACCGATGGCCGACATCGGCCGCTCCGGCTGGACAAAGCCGGCTCCCCCAATGCCGTGGCCATGCGCCTTCCGCCACATCTCACCCTGGATCAAGCCGGCCAGCTCGGCATCGGTGACGCCCTCGCGCAACGGACCGCGCAGGTCTACCTCGCGCTTGGCGAACAGGCAGTTGCGGACCTGGCCGTCCGCGGTCAGGCGGACCCGATCACAGGCCGCACAGAACGGGGCCGACACGCTGGCGATGATTCCGACGATCGACGGTCCGCCGTCGACGAGGAACAGCTCGGCGGGGGCCGCGCCCCTGGCTACGTCGGGCAGGGGGGTCAGCGTGAACCGGGTGGAAAGCTGCGTGCGGATCTCATCGGCGGTGACCATCTGATCGCGCTGCCAGGCGTGCTGGGCGTCCAGCGGCATCTGCTCGATGAACCGCATCTCATAGTCCCGGTCGAGGCACCATTGAAGGACGTCCGCGGCGCTGTGGTCGTTGACACCACGCATTGCCACGGCGTTGACCTTGATCGGAGACAGCCCCGCTGAGGCTGCCGCCTTCAGACCCTTCTCGACGTCCACGAGACGGTCGCGTCGGGTGAGCTTGAAGAACTCCTGCTGGTCGATCGTGTCGAGGCTGACGTTGATTCGGTCCATCCCGGCCCTGGCCAGCGGCGCCGCAAGACGGTCGAGGCCAACCCCGTTGGTGGTCATGGCGATCTGCGGCCGCGGCCTCATCGCGGCGATACCCGACACGACGTCAACCAAGGATCGGCGCAGCAGCGGCTCGCCGCCGGTGAGCCGCACCTGGCGCACTCCGAGCCCGATGAACACCGCGATGATCCGCAGCAGCTCCTCGTCCGAGAGCATCTCGGGTCTGGACATCCACGGCAGACCCTCAGCCGGCATGCAGTAGGTGCAGCGCAGGTTGCAACGGTCGGTGACCGATACCCGCAGATCCGTTGCGAACCGGCCATGCGTGTCGGGCATGCCCGAGCGTGGCACGGAGGCGATCGGAAGGCTCGTCATGCAGCAAGCGTAAGGATGGGTGCCATCCGCTTCAAACATCAAAGCCGAAGAAAAGGTACCGTCGTCGCGTGCTAAGGGTGGTGATGTCCCGTCGTTGGGTCACCGCGTTGGTGGTCGCCGCGCTGTTCGCCGTCGCCTGTGTCTACCTCGGCCGGTGGCAGTGGGGCCGGCACGAGGACAAGGCTGCGAGGGCCCAGAGGATCAACAGCCACTACCTCGCCAGCCCCGTTCCGTTGTCCACTGCGATGCCCGGACCTGGCGCCGCACTGCCCCGCGCCGAAGATTGGACCGTTGTCACCGCCACCGGACGGTATGCCGCCCAAAGCCTCATGCTCGTGCGTAACCGTCCGAACAACGGAGTCTTCGGCTATGAGGTGGTGGTCCCGCTCCAGCTGGCCGACGGCGGCTCACTCCTCGTCGATCGCGGGTGGATCCCCAATGGCCCCAGTGCGGCCGACCCCTCCACGGTGCCGCCCACCCCTGCCGGAGACGTCGCTGTCACCGGTTGGCTGCGCGTGGGCGAACCCAGCCTGGGACGGCAGATGCCGTCCGGGCAGCTGGCGTCGATCAACCTCGCCGAAGCCCGGGCACAGACGGGCGAGTCCCTGTACGGCGCATACCTGATCCTGCGTGCCGAGGCGGTGCCACCAGGCAAGGACGGCTTGCCCGCTCAAGCGATCGTGCGCCCCCAGGCACTCGAGAGACCCGACACCGATGAGGGACCCCACCTGGCCTACGCGCTGCAGTGGTGGTTCGCAGCCCCTGTCGGCTTCGTGCTTGTCCTTGTCGGAGCCCGCCGTGAGTTTCTCGAGACCTTCGAACCCCCGGGGCCGGCTGGGGGAAATGCCACGGTCCCGCCCTTGCCCCTCAAGGCAAAGAAGACCCGGATCTGGGACGAGGAGGACGAGTAGCCGTCACAAGGGGGCCAGGCTCACACCGTCCGACTGCTTCGTCGCCTGGGTCGAGAACTGGGTGTTGTAAAGATCCGCGTAGAGGCCACCCTGCGCCAGCAGCTCGTGATGTCTTCCGCGCTCCACGATCCGGCCATCGGCCACGACCAGAATCTGGTCAGCTCCGCGCACCGTTGACAGCCGGTGAGCGATCACCAGCGCGGTCCGACCTGACAGCGCCTGGTCGAGCGCCCGTTGGACTGCCAGCTCGGACTCGCTGTCCAGGTGCGCCGTGGCCTCGTCGAGAACTACCAGGCCGGGACCCTTGAGCAGCAGTCTGGCAATGGCCAGCCGTTGCTTCTCACCACCGGAGAGGCGGTGCCCGCGGTCGCCAACGACGGTGTCCAGACCCTCAGGAAGACTGGAGACCAGATCCCACACCTGAGCCGACTTCAGCACAGAGACCATCTCTTCCTCGGTCGCCCCCTCCTTGGCGTAGGCAAGGTTGGCGCGGATGGTGTCGTGGAAGAGGTGCGCCTCCTGGGTAACCACGCCGACCACGTCGTGCACCGAAGCCAGAGTTGCCTCCTTCAGATCGATCCCGCCCAGACGGACCTGACCGACCGTCGGGTCATACAGTCTGGCCACCAGGCTGGTGATGGTGGTCTTGCCCGCGCCGCTCGGACCCACCAGAGCAACAAGCTCGCCGGGGCGGATCGTGAAGGTCACGTCGTGCAGTACCGACTCTCCCGCTCGCCGGTCACCGGAGGCCACAGTCTCCAGCGAAGCCAGCGACACCTCGTCTGCAGACGGGTAGCGGAACCCAACACCCTCGAACTCCACCGAAAGTGGATGTTGTTGGAGAGCAATCGGATTGGCGGCCTCCTGGACCAGTGGCTCGAGGTCCAGCACCTCGAAGACCCGCTCGAAGGAGACCAGCGCGGTCATCACGTCGACGCGCACGTTGGACAGCGCCGTCAGCGGTCCGTAGAGCCGTCCGAGCAGCGCGGCCAGCGCCACCAGCTCACCGAGCTGGAGCGAGGCGTTGATCACCATAAGCCCGCCGGCTCCGTAGATGAGGGCGGTGGCCAATGAGGCGACCAGCGTCAGTGAGACAAAGAAGACGGTGCGGCTGAGGGCGATCTTGACCCCGATGTCACGTACCCGGCCCGCTCTTTCGGAGTACTGCTCGTCCTCGATCCGGGGCTGCCCGAAGAGCTTGACCAGCAGAGCCCCGGCCACATTGAAGCGCTCTGTCATCCGGGTGCCCAGCTCCGCGTTCAGGCCCATGGCGTCGTGGCTGAGCCCGGCGAGACGCTGGCCCATGACCCGGGCAGGGATCAGGAAGAACGGGAGCAGCGCCAGCGCGCCCAGTGTCAGGGCCCATGACTTGGATGCCATAGCGGCGACGATGAACACCACCGAGATGACATTGCTGACAACACCCGAAAGCGTTGAGGTGAACGCCTGCTGGGCGCCAATGACGTCGTTGTTCAGCCGACTGACGAGGGCCCCCGTCTGAGCCCGCGTGAAGAACGCGATCGGCTGGCGCAGGACGTGCGTGAACACCTGCGTGCGCAGGTCGAAGATGAGACCTTCGCCGATCCGCGAGGAGTACCACCGTTGAACCAGGGTCAGGAGGCCGTCCAGGATCGCGAGTGCGGCGATGATCAGGGAGAGGTGCACCACCACTGCAGAGTCTTTCGGGATGACGCCCTTGTCCACGATCGCTCCGAGCAGCAGAGGCGTGGCAACCACAAGAGCCGAGTCGAGGATCACGAGCGCCAGGAACACGGCGATGTGACGCTTGTAGGGGCCCGCGTAACCGATCACCCGTCTGGCCGTTCCCGGAGCAAGCTTGCGCTGGGCCACCGCGGAGTCGCGAGTCAGGGAGCGCATCGCGCCCCAGCCGCTGTGCATGGACATGCCGCCTCCGCTCTGCGCCCCTCTCTCCCGCGGTTAGCGGACAGGGTCGCCCTTCATCATCGTCGTCGTCGGGTCTGACAACGCCACCGTGTAGTGCTTACTTCCCAGAAGCCTGCACCATGGCCGTCAGCAGCCGTGCCTGCGCCTCGCGCTCGGCCCTGAGCTGGTCGACAGGCGAAGCGTCGATCGCGTTGCGCAGCAATGGCTTCAGCGCTCGCAGAGCGGCTTGCGGTGCCTCCAGTATGGCGTCCGCGAGGTCGCGCGCCGCAACGTCGAGGTGCTCGCGTGGCACCGCCACGGAGGCCAGTCCGATCGACACCGCCTCCTGCGCCCCGACGAACCGGCCGGTCGCGCAGATCTCGAGTGCCCGCGCATACCCCACGGAACGCACCAGGGGTGAGGTGCCTGCAAGGTCGGGCACGAGCCCGAGGCTGGTCTCACGCATGGCGAAGGCGACATCGTCGGCGACCACCCGAAGGTCACAGGCCAGCGCCAGCTGGAACCCGGCACCAATCGCGTGCCCCTGCACGGCTGCGATCGTGATCGCCGGAACCTCGGCCCAGATCGCGAACCCACGCTGGAACTGCGCGATGTCATCCTCCAGCTCGCCCCCGGCACCGGCGGCCAGGGTGAGGATCGATGGCTCCCCCGGCGCGCCTTGCGGGGTCAGCATGGCGAGGTCAAGACCGGCGGAGAACGACGGCCCTTCGGCCCGGAGCACGACCACCCGCGTCGAGGAGTCCAGCCCGGCCCCGACCTCGGCCAGCGCCGACCACAGGCTCGGGACCTGCGAGTTGCGACGCTCAGGACGGTCCAGCGTCATCGTCACCACCGGCCCCGTTCGCTCGACGCGCAGCATCGGATGAGGTTGGGACCTTTCGGAGCTGAGCATGTTTGCGACTCTAGCGATCCTTGGTGTCTAGGCGAGCGCGACGAGGCTCAGATAGTCCGGACCCCAGTGGTCCTCGACCCCGTCGGGCAGGAGAAGGACCCGCTCGGGCTCGAGAGCCGCGACTGCGCCCTCATCGTGGCTGACGAGGACAACGGCGCCTTTGTAGGTGCGCAAGGCGCCCAGGATCTCCTGACGAGAGGCCGGGTCGAGGTTGTTGGTCGGCTCATCGAGCAGCAGGACGTTCGCCGCCGACACCACCAGCATGGCCAGTGACAGTCTGGTCTTCTCGCCGCCCGAGAGCACGCTTGCCGGCTTGTGTACGTCGTCGCCGCTGAACAAGAAGGAGCCGAGGGTCTTGCGGGTGTCGACATCGCCCATCTCGGGCGACGCCGTCTTCATGTTCTCCAGGACGGTCCGCGAGACATCGAGATTCTCGTGCTCCTGCGCGTAGTAGCCGATCTTGAGCCCGTGTCCCGGCTCGAGCTCGCCCGTGTCGGGTTGGTCAACGCCGGCGAGGATCCGCAGGAGCGTGGTCTTGCCGGCACCGTTGAGGCCCAGGACCACGACCCGGGAGCCGCGGTCGATGGCCAGGTCGATGTCCGTGAAGATCTCCAGCGACCCGTAGGACCGGGACAGACCAGAGGCACTCAGCGGCGTCTTGCCGCAAGAGGCCGGGTCCGGGAAGCGCAGCTTGGCCACCTTGTCAGTGACACGCTCCCCCTCGATGCCCGCGAGCAGCCGCTGGGCGCGTTTGGCCATGTTCTGCGCGGCCACGGCCTTAGTGGCCTTGGCCCGCATCTTGTCGGCCTGCGCCATCAAGGTGCCGGCCTTCTTCTCGGCGTTGAGCCGTTCACGCTTGCGGCGGCGCTCATCGGTCTCGCGCTGGAGCAGGTACGACTTCCAGCCGATGTTGTAGATGTCCATCTCGGCCCGGTTGGCGTCGAGGTGGAAGACCCGGTTCACGACGGTGTCGAGCATCTCGACGTCGTGGCTGATGATGATCAGTCCACCTTTGTAGGCCCTGAGGTAGTCCCTCAGCCACACGATGGAGTCAGCGTCCAGGTGGTTGGTCGGCTCGTCCAGGAGCAAGGTCGAGGCACCTGAGAAGAGGATCCGGGAGAGCTCGACGCGACGACGCTGTCCACCGCTGAGGGTCTGGAGCGGCTGCCCCAGAATGCGCTCGTCCAGTCCCAGCGCCGAGGCGATGGCGGCCGCCTCCGACTCGGCCGCGTAGCCGCCCCGCGCGGTGAACTGTTCCTCGAGCCTGGAGTAACGGCTCATCGCCTTGTCGCGCGTCTCGGTATCGGCGCTGGCCATCGCCCCCTCCGTGTCGCGCATGTCACGAATGATCGAGTCCATGCCCCGGGCGGACAGGATGCGGTCGCGGGCCAGCATCTGGAGGTCACCGGTCCGAGGATCTTGGGGCAGGTAGCCGACCTCGCCGGACGAGGTCACCTGACCCGCCGTCGGGGTGCCCACGCCGGCAAGAACCTTGGTCAGCGTGGTCTTGCCCGCACCGTTACGTCCCACGAGGCCCACCCGGTCGCCGGGCGCGATCCGAAACGTGGCCCCCGCGAGCAGCAGGCGGTGGCCTCCGCGCAGCTCGATGCCGGTGGCGGAGATCAAGGCGGACTCCCGTCGATGGTGTGGGTGCGCGGACGGTCAGAAAACGGCATACGGGCAGACGCCGGTATGGCGGACGCGCCGTGCGGGTTTCAGTCCCAGTCTAGGTGGAGATGATGACGACCTGGACCGCGCGGAGCCACCACGGGCTTCAACGACGATGCGGGCCCTGACACGTCCCAGGTCGGGGGCGGCGGCGGACTTAGGCGCCAACCGCGACGTGCAGTGCCGCGTCATCGGCACCGTCAACAGCGTGCAGGACTTCTCTGGACCGACGAGCTCCCGCGTTTCGGCAAGCCCTACCGCGCCGTCAACACCGTCCTGCATTCCGGCTCCGCCGCGTCCGCGTGTGGAACGGCGTCCAACCAGGTCGGCCCGTTCTACTGCCCCACGGACGCGAAGGTCTATATCGACGCCAGCTTCTTTGCCGAGCTGACCAGCCGCTTCGGCGCGGACAGCGGCGCGCTGGCTCAGGAGTGCGCCGTCGCACACGAGAACGGGCACGCCATCTAGGACCAGCTCGGCCTCCTGGGCCGGGCCCAGCAGGACCCGCAGGGCCAGAACAGCGGCGCCGTCCGGATCGAGCTGATGGCTGACTGCCTCGGAGGGGCCTGGGCCAAGCACGCCAGCTCGACCCAGTCCTCCAACGGCGAGACCTTCCTGAACCCCTTGACCCAGGCGGACATCGAGTCAGCACTCTCAGCCGCATCAGCAGTGCGCGACGACCGGATCCAGAAGAAGTTCAGGGCAGAGTGGCGCCCGAGTCCTGGACCCATGGATCCAGCGCGGAGCGTCAGAAGTGGTTCGTCACCGGCTACCAGAGCGGTGACCTGAAGCAGTGCGACACGTTCACTGCCGCCAGCCTCAGTTGATCCGCGGACGCCGACCACGCAATCACGGGTTGCTAGGGTCGCGACCGTGACATCACCCCTGACCGTCGGCTTCGACCTCGACCTCACCCTGGTCGACTCCCACGAGCGCATCATCAGCGCCTACATCCGTGCGCTTGGGGACCTCGGCGTCGAGGTGAGCGCCGAGGATCTCGCGCCCCATCTTGGGATCCCCCTGACCCACACTGCCGCACTCGTCGCTCCGGCCATCGATGCCGACGCACTGGTGCTGCGCTACCGCCACTACTACGACGAGCCCGACGCCCCCCGGACGCTGCCGATGCCCGGAGCCGCCGAGGCACTGCGCGGTGTGCGGGACGCCGGAGGTCGGACGATCGTGGTCTCGGCGAAGTTCACTCCCGCAGTCCATCGGGCACTGGACGAGGCCGGCCTGAGCGATCTGGTGGACGTCGTCTATGGAGAGCTGTTCGCCGAAGACAAGGCCATCGCCCTGATCGCCGAGGGTGCCTCGATCTACGTCGGCGACCACCCGGGCGACATGGCTGCCGCGCGCGCCGCCAACTCGTATGCCATCGGCGTCACCACAGGGGCCAACGACGAACTCGCTCTGAGCGCGGCGGGTGCGGACCTCGCACTGCCCGACCTCGACACGTTCGTCACCTTGTTGCCCTGCCATGTCTCGGAGTGGTCAAGCGCTCGAAACGCAGCGACGAAGGGTGCCGGTCAGTAGTTCACCGTCACTGTTTGATTGAGGGAGTCGACAGAGATCGCAGCACCGTGGGGCATCACGACGTACGGGTCAGTGTGGCCGAAGTCCAGACCGAAAACTGTTGGTACGCCCCACCACCACCGCACCGAACTCCTCGAGCATGCCGCGTTTCGCCCATGCCGAGCAGCACCCGGTAGACGTATTCGGCACCGGGCATCTCCTCAGACGTCTCCAGCAGCAGGACGCACCCGGCATACGCCTTGGGAGCCAGGAGGTAACGGTCGGCGCGCAGGCGGAGGTCCAGGATCACAACGCCATCCACCCCGGCTGGGTCCGGTGACGGCACGCTGCTTCCCCGCCCACGTCCAGCCCGCTCCGGGACGCATCGGCAGCTCATGGTCCAACGACGGCGGGTCCTCCCAGTTTGGGTTCTCATCGGTCATCTCTGCGGCGGGTGAGAGATGAACCGTCCCGGGCTCGAAGAGAGCCCTGCGCATCGACTCCAACGTCATCGGGTGGAGGCGTCCCGGCCGTGCCAGGTGCACCATCGTCGACCCGCCATAGAAGCCGATGATCCCCAGGTCCCACAGGTAGACGAGCAGGTTGGTGTTGTCGCTGTAACCAAAGAAGGCTTTCGGATTGGCTTGCGGGACAAGCGGATCCACATAGCGGAGTCTCCATCGACCAGATAGCCTCGCTCGCCGCGAGGGTCGAGTCGCGCACGCCGTCAGGAGCCGTCAGCAGCGGTCGGGAGCAGTCAAGCCTTAGACGGCGAGCTCGCGGTAGTCGGTGGGTTCGGTGGTGTGAACCTGGCCGGTGCGCCGGTCGACCCAGGTGCAGACGCCGTTGGGGCTCATGCTCAGGGACCAGTGCCCGTGGGTCTTGAGGCGATGGTGCCGCCGACACAGGCAGGCCAGGTTGGTCAGGACCGTCAGCCCGACGGGGAAGGGGATCACGTGGTCCAGATCAGCGAAGCGGGCCGCGGTCGCACAGCCCGGGAAGCGGCAGTACAGGTCCCGCTTGCGGACGGTGCGGGCCAAGTGTCTGCCGGGCTGGTAGGTAGTCGCGCCAGCATTCAACAACCAACCGGTATCGGGGTCGACCACAAGCCGGCGGAACACGGTGTCGGGGTCGGCCAGAATCGCCTCGATCGCCGCCGGGGTCAGCGTCCCGACGCGATGATCGAGAACCCCGGCAGCAGGAAGCCCGGTCAGCAGCCTCAACACATTGGCCTGCCCGCGGTCCCGCTCGTGATCAGGCGGCGGACCCGACCCCGCAGCGAGATGCCGGGCGCCGCGATAGGCCTGATGGCCGGTGCCGTCCTGTTTGGCGCCGTTCTGCTTTGGGACGTCCTGCTCCGCGTCGACCTGGTCGGCATCCACCAGGACACCCGCCGCCAGGTCCTCCAGCACCGAACCAGCTCGAGCAACGGCGCCCAGTCCTGTGCCTGTGGTGGCGTCGTCGACGGCAGCCGAGCCGGGACCGCGGCCACAGTGGCTGCACGACCCCAGGTGCTCAGGACGATCGGAGGCGAAGCCAGCCGGTAACGCTAGGTCAACCACCGTCGTGACGGAAGCGTTGGCCAGCACCAGGTCCACCAAGGCGTCAGCGCGCGCCTGGTCCACCGTGGCGGCCACATCCTCCTTGAGGTAGCTGGCAGCCAGCTCCTCGATCGCCGCCCACACCTGACGACCCTTGCCCGACTCCACCTCGGCCTCAAAACGCATCAACCCCGGCAGCCCACTTGGCCCCGCGCACACGAACCGGCCCCCTTCGGCCTGCTCAGCCTTCGCCGCCGCAGCGCCCGGATCCGCCGCAGCCACCGCCCTACGGGCCAACATGCCCACCCGCGAGGACGGCCTATCCAGGATCCTGGGAAACAACGCCGCCTCCACCGCCGCACACACCGCAGGGTCATTGCTCGGCACCTCATCGACGATCTGCTGGGCCCGGTGCGGCTCCAGATCCCCCGCAGCCATCGCGGCCAACGTCACCGGCAGCGACCCCACCAGGGTTCGCGCCGTCGCATAGCGGCGCGCCGCCGAACGCGGCGAGAGCCGCAGCACCGGCGCCAGGTAGGACGGCATGAAGTCATCCTCATCCTTGGGCACCCCCTCCAGCAGCCGCAGCCGAGCCCCTTTCACCCCATCGGTGTTGAGCTTCCGGGCCTGCGCCATAGCCGCCCACTCGGCCGTGTCCACGCTCAACTGCTCGCCCTCCCGACGCCCCCACGCCTCGATCGCCACCGCCTGCACCGCGCTCATCGCGTTGATCACCCGCTGCGCCGCCGCCACCAACGCCTCCGCGGTTTCGGCGTCCGCCAACAACAGCTCTGGGTCGGACAGTCCGAACAGGGACGCGGCCAGGCCGGCGACATCCGCCGCCCGAACCTGATCCACCGTCATCCCCACCATGTGATTAGTCTACTCGAACACCTGTGCTATCGCAAGCCCAGCGCCGACCCAATCTCGTTGCACCACAATCGAACCCGCATCACAGGAGTGTCTTGGTCTCTTGCCTTCAGAGAACCACGGTCAGGACTGGACGGGACTCGTCGCAGGCTCAGTGAGGGTGATGCGTACGGCTCGGCCGCGGCGCAGGGCTTGTTGGAGGACCACGAGCTTGGGGTCGGGCAGGTCGAACAGCTCACGTCGTGGGAGCCCGGCTATTCGGGCCAGCCGCGCGGCGGCCAGGACATCTCGGACAAGGGCCTTGTCCCCGCCCACCACGAGCGCATCGCTCGGTGATGCCAACATGACTCGCTGAGCGTGCTCGATGACAGAAACAACCAGCGCATCCGCCTGGTTGTCCCTGCGCCGTGCGAAGCGATGCTGGGACCATCCACCTGCGGCGGTCCGGGACTGCACGTAGCGCGTACCGACCTTGTGGGCGATGAGCTCCGCCCCCTGGCCCAGTCCCACGGCATAGCCGCCTCGACGGACCAGAATGAGCGCCAGGCGGGTTGGCGGCACCACCCAGGCGGCCAGGTCCTCGAGCACACCGGGTCGAGCCGGGGCACCAAGCACGAACGGCTCCAAAAGCGCGGTGGCGCCGTCCGATGCCGAAAACCCGACCGAACTCTCGGTCGAGGACCACGCCAAGGCACCGTGTCGTTCCGCAAAACCGTTGACCCACATAACGATCCGCTCGGGGTCGACCTCAACCAGACGGGGTTGACCGGTGGCCGACCGGTGTCGCTTCGTCACACGTTGAAACCAAGTGCACGCAGCTGCTCGCGGCCGTCGTCGGTGATCTTGTCCGGGCCCCACGGCGGCATCCAGACCCAGTTGATCCGGTGGCTGGCCACGAGGCCGTCGAGGGCCTGGGCGACCTGGTCCTCGATCACGTCGGTCAGCGGGCACGCGGCACTGGTCAAGGTCATGTCGATGATGACGTGGGAATGCTGGTCGACGGTCAGACCGTAGATCAGTCCAAGATCGACGACGTTGATCCCAAGCTCCGGGTCAACGACATCGCGCAGGGCTTCCTCGAGGTCGGCCACGTTGGGCGGTGTAGGGCTCGCTGCTGCGGCGGCCGGGCGACCTGCCGCGCTGGTGTGATCAGTCGTCGTGTCGGTCATGGGATCTCCGTGATGGTGCTTGCGATGGGACTGCTCGTGGGAGGGGTGCTGATGTCCACGCCCGCCTGGGCCAGCGCATCCGTGAATGCGGCCCAGCCCAGTAGCGCGCACTTGACACGCGCGGGATACCTCGAGACGCCGGCGAACGCGACGCCGTCGCCGATCTCGTCCTCGTCGCCGGAATCACTCCCCTTGCTCGTCAGCATCCGGCGCATGGCTGCCAACGTGGTCAATGCGTCCTCGACGCTGTGACCGGTGACCTCGTCGGCGAGAACCGAGGTCGAGGCCGTCGAGATGGCACAGCCCAGCGCCTCGTAGGAAAGGTCGGCAACCACTGCCGAGCGGCCCTCACCGCGCAGCTGGACCCGCAAGGTGACCTCGTCGCCGCAGGTCGGGTTGATGTGGTGCACCTGAGCGTTGAACGGCTCACGCAAGCCGGCGTGATGCGGTCGCTTCGAGTGATCCAGGATGATCTCCTGATAGAGGTCCATCAGATCGCCACCCCGAACACCGCTGGCACCCGGTCGAGAGCGGTCAGCAGCGCCTCCACCTCTGAAAGCGTGTTGTATGCCGCAAAGCTGGCTCGCGTCGTCGCCGTCACGTTCATCCGCCGATGCAGTGGCCAGGCGCAGTGGTGACCGACCCGAACGGCGATCCCTGCGTCATCGAGGATCTGGCCGACGTCATGAGGGTGAACCCCGTCGACGACGAACGCGACCGCTCCGGAGTGATCGTCGCCGTCCGTGGGCCCGATCACGCGGACCCAGGGCCGCTGCGCAAGCCCGGCGAGCAGCGCCTCGGTGAGGGAACGCTCGTGGGCGGTCACCCGGGGCATACCAAGTGCGGTGAGGTAGTCGCAGGCAGCGGCCAGGCCAACGGCCTGAGCAGCCATCGGGACGCCCGCCTCGAAACGCTGAGGCGGGGCTGCGTACGTCGTGCCCTCCATCCGGACGACCTCGATCATCGAGCCCCCGGTGAGGAAGGGAGGCATTGCAGCCAGGAGCTCATAGCGACCCCACAGAACTCCGATCCCCATCGGGCCGAGCATCTTGTGCCCGCTGAAAGCCAGGAAGTCAACACCGAGATCGACCACGTCAACGGCCAGGTGTGGCACCGACTGGCATGCGTCCATGACCGTCAGGGCGCCGACGGCGCGAGCCCGTTCCACAATGGCGGCAACGGGGTTGATCGTGCCCAGGACGTTGGAGACATGCGTGAACGCAACAATCTTGGTGCGATCAGTGATCACCGTGTCCAGGTCGTCGAGGTTGAGGCGACCATCGTCGGTGATACCGATCCAGCGCAAAGTCGCACCGCTGCGCCGGGCCAGCTCCTGCCACGGAACCAGGTTGGCGTGATGCTCCATCTCGGTGATGACGATCTCGTCGCCCTTGCCGAGGGCGAACCTCGCTGCGAGAACCGGGTCCACGCCGTCCATCGCCCCGGGAGCCGCCGCATTGCTGATCGCATAGGCAACGAGGTTCAAGGCTTCGGTGGCGTTCTTGGTGAACACGACCTCCCGCGCCGGTGCGCCGATGAAATGCGCGATCGTCTCGCGCGCGGACTCGAAGGCGTCGGTAGCTTCTTCGGCCAGCTGGTGAGCACCGCGGTGAACCGCGGAGTTGTGCTCCTCGTAGAACGCCCGCTCGGCATCGAGCACCTGGCGCGGCTTGTGCGACGTAGCCCCGGAATCGAGGTACACCAACGGCTTCCCGCCGCGCACCGTGCGCGACAGGATCGCGAAGTCGCCGCGGATAGCGGCCGACTCCTGCGCCGTGAATGCCCCTGCCAAGGTGACGTCGGTCATGGTGTTGTCCCCGAGCCTCACACCTCGACCTTGAGGAACCGGTCGTAGCCTTCGTCCTCGAGGCGGTCGGCGAGCTCGGGCCCACCCTCCTCGACAATCCTGCCGTCGATGAAGACGTGGACGAAGTCAGGCTTGATGTAGCGCAGGATGCGGGTGTAGTGCGTGATCAGAAGGACGCCGACGTCACCGGCGACCGCAACGCGGTTGACACCTTCGGAGACGACCTTGAGCGCATCGACATCGAGCCCGGAGTCGGTCTCGTCCAGGATGGCCACCTTGGGGTGCAGCAGCTCCATCTGGAGGATCTCGTGGCGCTTCTTCTCGCCACCGGAGAAGCCCTCGTTGACGTTGCGTTCGGCAAATGCCGGGTCCATCCGAAGCTGGGTCATGGCGGTCTTCATGTCCTTGACCCACGTGCGCAGCTTGGGAGCCTCGCCGTCGATCGCGGTCTTTGCGGTGCGCAGGAAGTTCGACACCGTGACGCCGGGCACCTCGATCGGGTACTGCATGGCCAGGAACAGGCCGGCGCGGGCGCGTTCGTCAACCTTCATCGCCAGGACATCCTCGCCGTCGAGGGTGACGGTTCCACCGGTGACGGTGTACTTCGGGTGACCGGCGATGCTGTACGCCAAGGTCGACTTGCCAGAGCCGTTGGGCCCCATGATGGCGTGCGTCTCCCCCGCTTTGACGGTCAGGTCCACGCCACGCAGGATCTCCTTGATGCCATTCTCGGTGTTGACAGTGACGTGCAGATCGCGAATTTCCAGTGTTGCCATGGGCTTTCAGTTCTCCTTCGTCACGGAGACGAATACGTCGCCACCGTCGATGTTCACGGGATAGACAGCAATGGGGGTGGTGGCCGGGAGGCCGATGGGCTTGCCGGACCGCAGGTCGAAACGCGAGCCGTGCAGCCAGCACTCGATCGCGCCGCCCTCGACGTCGCCCTCGGACAACGACACGTTGGCGTGGCTGCAGGTGTCGTCGATCGCGTGGATGTCGCCTGCGCTGTCGCGCACGATGGCGACCAGCTTGCCAAGGATGTCCGCCTGCACAGCACCGACCTTCGGCAGGTCGTCGACGGCGCAGACACGGACGAAACCGTCCGCCCCGTCGGCCACGTCGGCGGTCGCGGTCGTCGTTCCTTCTGGGCTCACGATGACTCCATCGACATTGGTGACCCCACCGACAACGACAGCTCCGTGTCGATCGCGGCCATCAGGTGGTCCTGGACCTCTGTGACGCCGATGCGGTTGACGATGTCCGCGAAGAAGCCACGAACGACGAGGCGACGTGCCTCGTCCGGGGTGATGCCCCGCGACTCCAGATAGAAGAGCTGCTCGTCGTCGAAGCGGCCGGTGGCCGAGGCGTGACCGGCGCGGACGATCTCGCCGGTCTCGATCTCGAGGTTGGGCACGGAGTCAGCCCGCGCACCTTCGGTGAGGATGAGGTTGCGGTTGAGCTCGTAGGTGTTCGTGCCCTCGGCGGTCGCGCGGATGAGCACGTCGCCGATCCACACAGTATGCGCGGAGTCCCCCTGCAAGGCCCCCTTGTACTCAACGTTCGAGGTGCAGCTGGGCGTCTCGTGGTCGACGAAGAGGCGGTGCTCCTGGTGCTGACCAGCATCCGCGAAGTAGACGCCGATCGCCTCGGCCGAGCCACCAGGGCCGGAGTAACGCACGTTGGTGCACACCCGCACGATCTCGCCACCCAGGGTGACGGTGATGTGTTTGAGTGTGGCATCGCGACCGACCAGGGCGTCGTTCTGGGCAAGGTGGATCGCGTCGTCATCCCACTCCTGCACCGTGACAAATGTCAGGTCTGCACCGTCACCGACGCGCAGCTCCACGTTGGCGGCGCACTCGGCGGAGCCCTTGTGGGTCAGCACGACCGTCGCCTTGGAGAACCGCCGGGCATCGACGATCAGGTGGTCGTTGATCCGAGGTGGCCTCGCACCCGGAGCGGACTCGCCGGTGATGGTGATGCGCACCGGCTCGGCGAGCTCGACCTCGTTCGGGATGGTCACGAGGGTCGCCTTCTCGGCACCAGCCCAGCCGGCGGCGGAAGCACGGTCGGACGGGCACAGGACGGAGCCGAAGACGCTGTCGCCGGCCTTGGCCTGGCCGATCTCAACACCCTGGGGCGCGACAATGTCCAGCGTCAGCCTGGAGTCGTCGGTCGGTTCCACCTGGAAGAGGCCGCCAAGGCGGTCCACCGGCGTGAATCGCCAGTCCTCCTCGCGACCACCCGGGACCGCGAAGTCCGCCACGTCATACGAGGTCTTGCGCTCTGCGCGCGACTGGTCAGGGACATAGGCCGCCGCCGAGTCCGTGTGGGCCCGTGACCCCAGGTACTGGGGGGAGGTCTCTCGCGTGAGCGACATCAACCGACCGCGCCTTCCATCTGAAGCTCGATCAACCTGTTGAGCTCGAGGGCGTACTCCATGGGCAGCT
>Ga0209638_1000235_pt1 | contig 37182 bp, 33 predicted proteins | sample BarGraNGADG00211_FD_184490 | JGI IMG/M metagenome (GOLD analysis project Ga0209638, IMG submission 184490) | Arctic peat soil microbial communities from Barrow, Alaska - Barrow Graham LP Ref core NGADG0002-211 (SPAdes) (version 2) | ecosystem: Environmental > Terrestrial > Soil > Wetlands > Peat...
GTGTCGAGGACCTCCTCAAGCGCAAAGAGCAGGAGATCATGGAGGTCTAGCCTCCGCTCATGCCGACGCCACAGCCCACGGAGTACTTCACCTCGGACCGGGGACGGGCGCTGTTCGCACGTCTGGATAGCGCCCGTGTACCCGCGCACGTCGCCATCATCATGGACGGGAACGGGCGCTGGGCCACCGCGAAGGGACTGCCGCGCGCCGCGGGGCACCGTGCGGGCGCGCAGGCGGTGGAGGAAGCGATCGCGTGCGCCATCGAGTGCGGGGTGCGCTACCTGACGCTCTATTCGTTCTCCACCGAGAACTGGATGCGTCCCCGCACCGAGGTCCGGACCCTGATGGGCCTGTTCGCAGAGGTGCTGCTCGCCAAGATGGACGACCTGATGGAGTGGGGAGTGCGCGTCCGCGTCATCGGACATCTCGAAGAGATGTCGAAGCGGGTCCAGACGTCGTTCGCGGACGGCATGGCGCGGACCGCGGGCAACGACCGGCTCGATCTGGTCATCGCACTCAACTACGGTGGCCGGACCGAGATCGCCGACGCCGCGGCAGCCATCGCGCGCGACGTGGCCGCCGGCACGCTGGCGCCCGGCGACGTCGATGAGGCCGCTGTCGCCTCGCGCCTGTACACCGCGGGCATCCCCGACCCGGACATCCTGGTCCGCACCAGTGGCGAGATGCGCCTCTCGAACTTCCTGCTGTGGCAGGTCGCCTACACCGAGATGGTGGTCACCGAGACGCTCTGGCCGGACTTCGGCCGGGACGACATGCTCGAAGCGATCGTCGACTTCCAGCAGCGCGACCGGAGGTTCGGCGGCCGATGAGAGACGCCCCGATACGGCAGCACATGCGCAACCGTCGCGAGTTGAGGGGCTTCGCCTACCGGACTCTCACAGCCCTGGCGCTGGGCGTGGTCCTCGTCTCCGCAGACCTGTGGGGCGGCACGCTGGGATGGGCGGTGGTCGTGGCGGTCCTCGCAGCGGTCTGCGGCAGCGAGTTCTACCGCATGACCCGGTCCGAGCACCGGCGCGCCAACGAGCTGTTCGGCGTCGTCGCAGCGGCCGCCATGCCGATCGCCGCAGCGCTGTATGCGGGCACCGCAACTCCTCCTTCGAGCGAATTGGGCGCGGTCGGCCTGACGGCCGTGATGGGCGGCCTCGTGGTGGCGGCGGTCCTGTGGAACATAGCGTTCAAGCAGTTCCGGGGGGCTGACACCTCCACTACGGTCTTCGGCGCGGTGTACGTCGGGTTCACGCTCGCGCACCTCGTGCTCATCCATGTGCTGGACTCCGGCGCCGAACTCGTGCTGGTCATCCTGGTCGGGGTCTGGGCGATGGATGTTTTCGCGTATCTCGTGGGTTCGGCGATCGGGAAGCACCGTCTGGCTCCGCACATCTCCCCGAACAAGTCGTGGGAAGGCTTCATAGCGGGATCGGTCGGAACGATCGGCGCGTGGATCGCCGGCTGGTACTTCATCCGGCCCGCGAACCTGCCGCTGTGGTGGTTCGTGGTCACCGGCGCCGTAGCCGCCATCGCGGCCCTTCTCGGCGACCTGGCCGAGTCCCGGCTCAAGCGCGAGGTCGGCGCGAAGGACTCGGGCACGCTCCTGCCCGGTCACGGTGGGTTCCTGGACCGGTTCGACTCACTCATCCTGGTCTCGGTCGTCACCTACTACATGCTCCTGTTCGGGACGATGGTCCTCGGGGGCGCCAAGTGACCGGCGGGCCGCTCACCGTCGCACTGCTCGGCTCCACCGGGTCGATCGGACGGCAGACCATCGACGTGGCGCTCCGCCACCCGGACAAGGTCAAGATCGTCTCGCTGGCCGCCAACCGGAACATCTCCGCACTCATGGAGCAGGCCAAGGCCCTCGGAGTCAGGGAGTGCGCGATCGCCGACGAGCGCTTCGCGCCCGCGGCCGCCGACCTGCCCGCCGGCGTGCGTTGCCGCACCGGTTCCGCAGCGGTGACGGACCTCGCCTCGGCCGGCGCTGACGTGGTCGTGAACGCCATGGTCGGCGCGGCCGGCCTCCGCGCTTCCGAGGCGGCGCTGCGCTCAGGCTCGCGCCTCGCACTGGCGAACAAGGAATCGCTCGTGGTCGGCGGCGAGCTGCTCATGCCGCTCGCCTCACCTGGGCAGATGCTGCCGGTCGACTCCGAGCACTCCGCGATCTTCCAGTGCCTGTGGGGCGAGCCGGCCGCGCGCATGCAGCAGATCTGGCTCACCGCATCGGGCGGGCCGTTCCGCGGTTGGGACCGCGCGCGCCTTACCACCGTCACGGTCGAGCAGGCCCTCGCGCATCCCAGGTGGACCATGGGCCCCAAGATCACCATCGACTCGGCCACGCTCATGAACAAAGGTCTCGAGGCGATCGAGGCGCACCATCTCTTCGCGGCGCCATACGACCGCATCCGGATCGTCGTCCATCGTCAGTCGACGGTGCACTCGATGGTGGAGTTCTCGGACGGCTCCGTGAAGGCCCATCTCGGGGCCGCGGACATGCGAGTCCCCATCCAGTACGCGCTGTCACACCCGGACCGCTGGGACGCGCCCGCACCGCCGCTCGACTTCACGGCGATCGGTTCTCTCGATTTCGAGCCGGTCGACATGGACACGTTCCGCTGCCTGCGGATCGCCCTGGAGGCCGGCCGAGTGGGAGGCACCCTGCCGGCTGCGATGAACGCCGCCAACGAGGTCGCTGTGGCAGCGTTCCTCGACGGCTCGGCAACGTTCCTCGACATCGACGCGATCGTTTCCCAAGTCGTTGAGGAACATTCCACCGAGAGGGTCGAGTCGTTCGACCAGCTCGAGGAGGCCGATGCACGTGCGCGGGCTCGCGCGGCAGAGCTGCTGCGCGCTCGCTAGGGCCGGACCGGAGAGTGGCAATGCCCTTGCTCTGCCAACCCTGAACGGGCCGCCCGTGGCCCTTGCGGCACCGAAAGGCACACGAGGTCACCTATGACATCGCTCACGAACCTCCCCAGCGGCGCGTCGGCCATCTTCTGGGGCGTCATCACGTTCTCGCTCCTGATAGTCCTCCACGAAGGCGGGCACTTCCTCACCGCGCGCGCCTTCGGGGTGAAGGTCCACGAGTTCATGCTCGGTCTTCCGTCTCCCGGGCTGAAGTGGCGCTCCAAGCGGACGGGCATCCGCTACGGCATCACGATCCTTCCGCTCGGCGGCTACGTCCGGATCGCGGGCATGGAGCCCGGCCACGAGGACGAGCTTCTCGGCGCCGCCCTCGGCGTACTGGTCAGACGCGGCAGGACGGACGCGGCAGAGCTGGCCGCCCAACTGCACACCGCGCAGGACCGCGCCGCCGGCCTCCTCGCCACCCTTGAGGACTACGGCGCCATCGAAGCGGTCCGCGACGCTGCCGATTTCGTGCCGCTGGTGTCGCACGCTGCCGGTGAAGACGACGAGGCCCTTCTGACAAGGGTCCGGTCGAGTGTGTATCGCGGTCTGCCCACGTGGAAGCGGGTGACGGTACTCGCGATGGGCGTCCTGGTGAACATCCTGAGCGCCATCGTCATACTGACCGCGGCCCTCACGATCGCGGGTGTCCCGACGGCGACGACGACCGTGGCCGGTGTGGCCGCCGCGAGCCCGGCCTCGCTGGCCGACCTGCGCGCGGGCGACCGGGTCGTGGCCTTCGACGGCAAGCCGGTGCAGGCCTGGACCGACCTGAAGGCGGATCTGGCCGTCGCCGTCCCGAACGAGAGCGTCACCATGACGGTGGTCCGCGACGGCGCTCAGGTCACTCTCGGGATCAGCCCGTCCGCGCTCGGCGGGGGAGGGACGTTCCTCGGGCTCACGTCCCGTTCGGTCGACGTGCCGATGTCGCTTACCGACGCTGTAGGCGAGTCCGTCTCCATGACCGGTGCGGTCTTCGTCGCCATCGGCCAGTTCTTCAACCCTGCGACGTTCTCCTCCTCGATCCAGAACGCCCGCAGCATCGTCGGCATCTCGTACGAGGTCGCGAGCGCCGCCAAGGAGGGGCCGCTCGCGTACGCGTGGCTGGTCGCCCTCCTCAGCCTCTCGCTCGGGATCATGAACATGTTGCCGATCCCGCCGCTCGACGGCGGGAAGATCGCCGTGGAGCTCGGCGAGCGTCTGTTCCGCAGGAGCATCCCCCGCGGGGTGTCCTTGGCGTTCTCCGCCGCGGGCACGCTGCTGCTGTTCTCGCTGATCTTCTACCTGATGTACGCTGACGTCGTCCGTTACGTCATCCGGGGCTGAGCCTCAGGGTGCGTGTCCCGAAGTGCAAGGAGCCGTCGCCTTGACCGCACCACGCCGGAGTTCCGTCCCCGTGCTCGTCGGCGGCATCCCGATCGGCGGGAGCGCGCCTGTCGCGGTCCAGTCGATGACGAACACCGACACCCGCGATGCCTCGGCCACTCTCGCGCAGATCGCGCGACTCGCGGACGCCGGCTGCGAGATCGTGCGCGTCGCCATCCCGCACGCAGACGCGCTCGATGGCTTCGAGAGGATCTGCGCGGGATCGTCCCTGCCCGTGGTGGCCGACGTCCACTTCGACTACCGGCTGGCTATCGAGGCGACGCGGCGGGGAGCCTCCAAGCTCCGTGTGAACCCGGGCAACATCGGATCCGTCGAGCGGTTCGACGCGGTGCTGGATGCGGCGCGGGAGGCGGGCATCCCGGTCCGCATCGGGGTCAACGCCGGGTCGCTCGCCGCCGAATACGCCGACCTCGACTGGCCGCTCGCCGACAAGCTCGTCGCCAGCGCCGTGTCGTTCACCGAGCACGCTACCGGCCGGGGCTTCACCGACGTGGTCGTCTCGGCGAAGGCGAGTTCCGTACCCGTGATCATCGAGGCGTACCGCAAGCTGGGGGAAGTGCTGGACTGCCCGCTCCACCTCGGGGTCACCGAGGCGGGAACGCTCATGGGCGGCACGGTCAAGTCCGCCGTCGGCCTGGGGGTCCTGCTCAATGAGGGGATCGGTGACACCATCAGGGTCTCGCTGACGGCCGACCCGGTCGAGGAGATCGCGGTCGCGTGGGACATCCTCGCATCGCTGGACCTTCGCAGGCGCTCCCCGGAACTGGTCAGCTGCCCGACGTGCGGCCGTTGCGAGGTGGACCTGATCCCCATCGCTGAGGAGATCGGGCGCCGCCTTCGCGACATCCGCACTCCGATCAAGGTCGCGGTCATGGGTTGCGTCGTGAACGGTCCCGGCGAGAGTCGCGACGCGGATATAGGGGTCGCGGCCGGCCGCGGCGTCGGGGTCATCTTCGCCAAAGGCCAGATCGTCCGGAAGGTCCCGGAGGCGGAGATCGTCGACGCGCTGATGGCCGAGATCGCGAGCCTGTCGCTGCCGGCCTGACGCACGGGGCCCGAACCGGCCCAGCCACTCACCGACACCACTCCGCCGCTCACACCCGATGCGGTGTCGTCGGCGTGACTCGCGTTCCCTGTCGCCTTCCCCCCACGCAGACTTGACCACGGGTAAGGGATCCGGGCGCGACGCGCGTCCCGGTCGATACGGAGAGGTGGTGGTCTTAAGATGGCTGGAGCGAAGGCGCCGAGTTCGATGGGCCGCGTGGTCGTCCTCGCAGGGCTCGGCATCAACCTGTGTCTCGGCGTGCTCTATACCTGGAGCATGTTCACGAGCGAGCTCACGGGCAGGATGGGCTGGACGGCCGCTGAGGCACTCACGCCGTACGCGATCGCCCTCGGCATGTTCGGGCTGATGATGGTTTTCGCCGGCCGTCTGCAGGACAAGATCGGCCCCCGCGTCACGGCTTCGATCGGCGGCGCCCTCGTGGGTGTGGGCATGGTCATCGCCGCCATGGCGCCTGCGGTCAGCAAGGCCGCCGGGGACGCATACGCGGCCGCGCTGAAGCTTGCTCCCGCCGATCCGACCGCGGTCGCTCAGGCCAAGGCCGCTCTGCCGGCGGTGGGCGCCTCGCTGCCATGGCTTGCGATCGGCTTCGGCGTCCTGACCGGCGCCGGCATCGGCTTCGCCTATGCGGCCGCAACGCCGGCTGCCGTGAAGTGGTTCGCGCCCACCAAGAAGGGCCTGATCTCCGGCACCGTCGTTGCGGGCTTCGGCCTGGCGTCGGTCTACACCGCGCCGCTGACGGGCAACCTGCTGGCGACGCAGGGGCTCAACACCACGTTCCTGTGGCTCGGCGTCGGCTTCCTCGTCGCGATCCTCGCGTTCGCGCAGCTGCTCAAGGACCCGCCTGCGGACTACGTGCCGGAGCCGGACACCCGCGTCATCCACCACTCGAACCAGACCAAGGCCGCCGCGCGCGACTACACGTGGCAGCAGATGGTCCGTACCCCGCAGTTCTACATGATCTGGCTGATGTACGCGTTCGCAGCGGGTGCCGGGCTCATGGTCGTCGGGATCATCGCGAAGTACGCGACCACGATCGGCCCGGTCATGACGCAGCTGACCTCCATCACGACCGGGTTCAAGGGCGGCAGCTTCGACTGGGTCGCCAGGGCCGGCGCCACGTTCACCTTCGTCATGGCGCTCGGTGTCGGCAACGGGGCCGGACGCCCGATCACCGGGATCATCTCCGACCGGATCGGCCGTAACCAGACCATGATGGGCGTGTTCGTACTGCAGGCCGCCCTCATGGCGCTGCTCGGCAGCGGCATCGTGACCGACTTCACCCTGCTCCTCGTGGTCGCCGCGTTCGTCGGCGCGATGTACGGCGCGAACCTCACGCTGTTCCCCGCGATGACCTACGACTTCTTCGGCACTAAGAACAGCGGCGTCAACTACGGCCTCGTATTCACCGCATGGGGCGCGGGCGGCGTGCTCGGGTCGCTCGGCTCCGGGTTTGCGAAGGACGTCTTCGGAAGCTTCAACGTGGCCTTCTGGGTCGCAGCGGCACTGCTCCTCGTGGCGACCGCCATCGTCGCCTTCGTCAAGCATCCCGCACTCAAGGACGCGTAGCGCTCGCAACGGACGACTCGCAACGCGCGCTCGGGCCGCGGAGGGAAGTTCCCTCCGCGGCCTTCCGTCGTCTATCCTGCTGCATACGCCCGCTCGCGCGGGCGCGGCCGCACGCACGAGTCCCGAAGGCAGGCATCGCATGTCCGTAGCACTCCGCATGAGCACGCTATACGCGCCCACTCTGAAAGAGGAGCCCGCCGAGGCGGACCTCGCTTCCCATCGAGTGCTCCTGCGGGCCGGGATGATCCGCAAGGCCGCGGCCGGCGTCTACTCGTTCCTGCCGCTCGGGTGGCGCAGCTTGCACAAGATCGAGCAGATCGTGCGCGAGGAGATGGACACGATCGGCTCGCAGGAGATTCTGATGCCGGCGATGCAGCCTGCCGAGCTGTGGCAGGAGTCCGGCCGCTGGGAGCTGTACGGTCCCGAGCTCATGCGTTTCAAGGACCGGCACGGGCGCGACTTCTGCCTCGGGCCCACGCACGAGGAGCTCATCACCTCGCTAGTGCGGCACGAGGTGCGCTCCTACAAGGAGCTGCCGCTGTCGCTCTACCAGATCCAGGTCAAGTTCCGCGACGAGGTTCGGCCGCGTTTCGGACTCCTCCGCGGGCGCGAGTTCATCATGAAGGACGGATACTCCTTCCACGCGACGCAGGAATCGCTGCAGGAGCACTACGATGCGATGAGCCGCGCGTACGCGCGCATATGCGAGCGGCTCGGGCTGAAGTTCCGTCCGGTCGAGGCAGAGTCGGGACAGATCGGCGGCAAGGTCACCACCGAGTTCATGGCGCTCGCGGATTCCGGCGAGGCCGCTCTCGTCTACTGCGATTGCGGCTACGCGGCGAACGTCGAGGCCGCTTCGACCGTGGTGCCGCGGCATCCCTCCGTGTCCGAGCCGGGAGCGCTGCGGAAGGTCCACACCCCGGACATACGCACGATCGCGGAGTTGGCCGGATTCCTCGGGATCGAGGCCCACGACACCGTCAAGACGATGGCCGCCAAGACCGAAGATGGGCGACTCGTCTACTTCTGCGTGCCGGGCGACCGCGAGCTCAACTCGGTGAAGGCAGCGTGGGCGGTCCCGGGGGCGGTGCTGTTGGACGAGGAGGACTTCGCGAAGTACGGCATCCCGAAAGGGTCGCTGGGACCGATAGCCCCGCCCGAAGGCACGCTCGTGGTCGCAGACCGCTCTCTCGAGGGGGACGTCGCCTGGGGCGTGGGCGCCAACGACAACGACTTTCACTTCGTCGACGCGCAGCCGGGACGCGACTTCCAGGTCGCGCAGTGGGCCGACCTCGTCGTGGCCGAGCCCGGTGATGGATGTCCGGTATGCGGCGGTGTGCTGAAAGGCGCGCGCGGCATCGAGGTCAGCCAGGTCTTCCAGCTCGGGACGCGCTACTCCATCTCCATGGGAGCGACGTTCTCGGACGAGGACGGTATCGAGAAGCCGTTCCTGATGGGCTGCTATGGCGTCGGCGTGTCTCGGTCGCTCGCAGCTGTCATCGAGCAGAACTACGACGATGCGGGTGTCGCGTGGCCGGTCACGGTCGCTCCGCTCGAGGTCGCCGTTCTGCCGCTGATGGCCGACGGCGAGGTCTTCGAGGTGGGGGAGCGCATCTGGCGCGAGCTGGCCGCGGCCGGGGTCGAGACGGTGCTCGACGACCGTGACGAGCGCGCGGGCGTCAAGTTCGCCGACGCGGACCTGATCGGCTGGCCGTTCCAGGTCGTTGTCGGGAAGCGCGGCCTCGCCGAGGGCGTCGTCGAGCTCAAAGACCGCGCGACGGGCGAGCGGATCACGATCCCGCTTGCCGAGGTCGTCACCCACGTCACCAAGGCGGTCGCCGACGCGAAGGCCGCGCTGGGGCCGCTGACGCTGCACCCCTGACGGTCACGCAACGGTAGTCTGCCTCACGGGAGCGCTCGCTGCGCTTCCGTGATCGGCGCTTCCTGTGGTAGGATGCGGAGCGCGTACGGAAACCGATCGATGGGCCGTTTGAAGTGGGCTGACCCCCGCTTCTTTTGTTGTGGAAGGAGGTACGGGCATGGGAAACGATCTGAAGGCACGACTGACCGAGTTGCTAGACGCTGCCGCCACAGAACGCGAGTTCGAGCTCGTGCTCCTCGACGTGGCCGGTACGCGGCGGGAGCCGCTCGTGCAGGTCTACCTCGACCACGACGGCGGGATCACTATCGACCAGATCGCGGAGTCGAACCGCTGGATCGACGAGCTGATCGAGCCGGTCCCCGGACTCGAGAACGGCTACACCCTTGAGGTGTCGTCGCCCGGCATCGAGCGGCCGCTCGTCAAGCTCGCGGACTTCGACCGCTTCGCAGGGTCCGACGCGAAGGTGACCTTGTCCCGCGAGATCGACGGACGCAAGCACCTGACCGGCACGCTTCACGGCGTCGACAGCGACGAGGTCCTCCTCGAGGTCGACGGGACGATAGTCCGGATCCCGCACGACAGCATCACCCGCGCGAAACTGCGCGTCACGTTCGATTTCTCAAAGGAAGGGACGGCCGACGATGGCATCTGAGCTGATGGAAGCTCTCAAGGCGCTCGCGCGAGAGAAGAACATCGACGAGTACGCGATGCTCGACAGGCTCGAGGGGTCGCTCGCTGCCACCTACAAGAAGATCCTCGACCTCGAGAACGACACCCGCGCCGTGCTCGACCGCGAGACCGGCAAGATCTCGGTCTTCGAGCTCGTGCCCGTCGGCGGCACCGAGGAGGAGCCGATCTTCGACGAGGTCGATGTCACGCCGGCGGACGTGTCCCGCACCGCCGCACAGGCGGTCAAGAGCGTCATCGTCGGCATGATCCGCGAGGCCGAGCGCGAGCAGATCTACGAGGAGTTCAAGGACCGCATCGGTGAGTCGATCACCGGACGCGTCCAGCAGTCCGACTCGCGCTACACGCTGATCAAGCTGCGCGAGGGCGTCGAAGCGCTGCTGCCTCCCACCGAGCAGCCCTCGTCGGAGCGGTACGACCACAACCAGCCGATCAAGGCCTACATCCTCGAGGTCCGCAAGACGACGACGGAACCGTCGATCGTTGTGTCGCGCACCCATCCGGGCCTGCTGAAGCGCCTGTTCGAACTCGAGGTGCCTGAGATCTACGACGGCATCGTCGAGATCAAGAGCGTGGCACGCGAGCCGGGCCTGCGCAGCAAGATCGCCGTGTCGAGCCGCGAGCCCGGGCTCGATCCCGTCGGCGCGTGCGTCGGCCCGAAGGGGAGCCGCGTCCGCATGGTCGTGGCCGAGCTCCGGGGCGAGCGCATCGACGTCGTGCCGTGGAGTGACGACCCGGCGCAGCTTGTCGCCAACGCACTCTCGCCGGCCAAGGTGAGCCGCGTCACCGTCAGCGATTCGGACCGCTGCGCCACGGTGATCGTGCCGGACGACCAGTTGTCGCTCGCCATCGGCAAGGAGGGTCAGAACGCCCGCCTCGCCGCCAAGCTGACGGGCTGGCGGATAGACATCAAGAGCGCTTCCCAGGCCTTCGAGTCGGGCCTTACCGACGTCGCGCCGGATTCGGGCGACACAGAGCACGTCGAGGGCGACGGCCGCTGCTGCGCCGTCACCGCGTCCGGCGTCCGTTGCCGCAACCGCGCGAAGCCCGGCACTTCGTACTGTTCCCTGCACGACAAGGAGGCGGCCAAGTAGCCTATGCGGCCCCGGAAACCTGCGATCCGCACCTGCATAGGGTGCGGGAAGAGCGAGGACAAGCGCGAGATAGTGCGCTTCGTCCGTACGCCTGACGGCGCTGTCGAGGTCGATGAGACCGGCAAGGCCAACGGGCGCGGGGCCTACGTTCACGCCACGCTCGAGTGTTTCGAGCTGGCGATCCGCAAGCGCAAGATCGCGAGCGCTCTGCGAGCGAACGTCAGCGAGGATGACATCGGCCGCCTGCGGGCGGATTTCGAGCGCGTACTGGGGCACCAGGGCGCGCTCGCCAACGAGGACGGTGACGCGTAAGTGCCCAGCATGCGAGTACATGAACTCGCCAAGGAGTTCGGGATGACATCCCAGGAACTGCTTGAGCGTATCCAGACTATGAAGATCCCGGCGAAGAACCACGCTTCCACGCTGGTGGAAGCGTACGTGGACAAGATCCGCAAGAACCTCGGGCCCGAGATCGCGGAACGTCACGCGGTCATGGAGGCCGAGCGGCTCCTGCACGAGGCCGAGGAGGCCAAGAAGGCTGCCGAGGCAGCCGAGAAGGCCGCAGCCGAAGAGGCGGAGCGTGCCGCGACAGCGGCCGCCGAGCTCGAGGCCGCCGAGGCGGCCGCCCGTCTCGAGGACGAGGCGCGGCGCAAGGTCGAGGCTGAAGAGGGGCGCAAGCGCAAGGACGCCGAGGCCGAGGCCGAGAAGTCGCGGCACGAAGCCGAGCTAAAGCGCCGCGAGGAAGAGGCTGCGCGCGAGGTCGAGGAGCGCGAGCGCTACAAGAAGATGGCTGAAGAGGCCGAGGTCGCTGCCGCACAGGCGCGTGTCTCGGTCGTCGAGTCCGCCAAGGCGGCCGCCGCGCAGGCGGCCCCCGGACCGGGTGGCGGCAAGAAGGGCAAGAAGGGCAAGAAGCCGGGCGGCCGCGAGAACATCGAGCAGGGTCCGCGCTCTCGCAACTCCGCTGTCGTTATGCCGGTCATCGACGGCGTCCTCACCATCGAGGAGGGCTCGACGGTGTCGCAGTTCGCCGACGCCATCGGCGTCCCGTCCGGCGATGTCATCAAGAAGCTCTTCATGCTGGGCCACGCGTTCACCGTCAACCAGGTCCTCTCGTCGCAGATGCTCGAGACGCTCGGTGAGCAGTACGAACTGCTCGTCGACGTGAAGCAGCCTGGCGAAGAGCCGGTGGAGGTCTTCGATGACGACCCCAAGGACCTCAAGGACCGTCCGCCGGTCGTGACCGTCATGGGCCACGTCGACCACGGCAAGACGTCGCTGCTGGACGCGATCCGCCACACCGGCGTGACCGCGACCGAGGCCGGCGGCATCACGCAGCACATCGGTGCGTCCGTCGTCGTCAAGAACGGCAAGCAGATCACCTTCATCGACACGCCGGGCCACGAGGCGTTCACCGCCATGCGTGCCCGCGGCGCCAACATGACCGACATCGTCATCCTCGTGGTGGCGGCCGACGACTCGGTCATGCCGCAGACCGTCGAGGCGCTCGACCACGCCCGTGCGGCGAAGGTGCCGATCATCGTGGCGGTCAACAAAATCGACAAGGAGGGCGCGAACCCGGAGCGGGTGCGCAACGAGCTCTCCGAGCGCGGCGTGATCCCCGAGGTGTGGGGAGGTGACACCCCGTTCGTGGAGGTGTCGGCCAAGAAGCTCATCGGCATCGAGGACCTGCTCGAGATGATCCTGCTGGTCGCCGAGGTCCAGGAGCTCAAGGCCAACCCGACGGCGCCCGCACGCGGCGTGGTCGTCGAGGCCAACCTCGACCGCGGCCGAGGCCCCGTCGCAACGGTCCTCGTGCAGCGCGGCACCCTCAAGATCGGCGACGCCGTCGTCGTGGGCACCGCCCATGGCCGCGTGCGTGCGCTCATCGACTCCAAGGGCAAGCACGTCCACTCCGCGAAGCCTGCGGACCCGGTCGAGATCCTCGGCCTGAACTCCGTGCCGGCCGCCGGTGACGACTTCAAGGTCATGGTCGACGACCGCGCCGCGCGTGCGATCGCCGAGGAGCGCGACCTCAAGAAGCGCCTCGTGGCTCAGGCCGACTCCAAGCAGCACACTTCGCTCGAAGACCTGTTCGACCGCATCCGTGATGGTCAGGCCGAGGTCCCGCTCGTGGTCAAGGCCGACACCCAGGGCTCGATCGAGGCGCTCAAGGACTCGCTGGCCAAGATGGACCAGTCCGAGGTGCAGATCCCGATCATCCACAGCGGCGTCGGCGCAATCACCGAGACCGACGTCATGCTCGCGGACGCGTCTGACGCGATCATCATCGGCTTCAACGTCCGCCCCGAACCCAAGGCGAAGGCGCTGGCGGAGCTCGAGAAGGTCGACATGCGCCTGTACAGGATCATCTACAAGGTCATCGAGGACATCAACGCCGCTCGCGTCGGTATGCTCAAGCCGACGATCGAGGAGCAGGAGACGGCGACCATCGACGTGCGCGAGCTGTTCCGCGTACCGAAGATCGGCGTCATCGCCGGCTGCTACGTCACGAACGGCGAAGTCCACCGCGCCGACCTCGTGCGCGTCGTACGCCAAGGGACGATCATCCTCGACGGAACGATCCACTCGCTGCGTCGCTTCAAGGAGGACGTGAAGTCGGTCAAGTCCGGGTACGAGTGCGGTATCGCTCTCGAGAACTTCCAGGACCTGAAGGAGGGCGACGTCCTCGAGACCTACAAGAAGGTCTCGGTCGCCCGCGAGGAGTAGGGCCCGCTGATGAAGACGTATCCGCGTTCCCGCGCCATGGGGGAGACGGTGCGCGAGATCATCGCGCAGCTCCTGCTCGAGGAGTGTGCGGACCCGCGCCTCGACCTCGTGACGGTGACCGGCGTCGATATGTCCTCGGACATGACGCACGCCAACATCTTCGTGACCGTCCACGGCGACGAGGTGCGGGTGGCCGAGGCCATGGCAGGGTTGCAGGCGGCCAAGGGTCGTCTGCGGACAATGCTGGGCGAGGCGATCCGGCTGCGTTACGTGCCCGAGCTCCATTTCCGCATCGACCCGTCGATTGACGAGGCGACACGCATCAACGAGGCGATCCTGCGCGAGCGCGCGTCTGGCCGCATAGGTCCGGACGAGCCTGCCGCCGAGAGCGACGCGGATGAGTCCTGAGTCGCCCAGCGCAGAGGCCGCGGCCGCGGCGGCGCTCCTCGGGGCGTCCCGTGTGATTGTTTGCGGCCACGTCACCCCGGACGGTGACGCGGTCGGCTCGGTACTCGCCCTGACGATGGCGCTGCGCAGCGTTGGCGTCGAGGCGGTGGCGACGCTGGCGGACCACAACTCGGCGCCGTCGACGTACGAGTTCCTTACAGGTTTCGATCTGTACCGCCCTGCGGCCGACCTCCAGCCTGCTGATGTGTTCGTGGCGCTTGACACGCCGTCCTTCAGCCGTCTCGGAGTGGCCGAGAGTCTCGCACGGGCCGCGCGCACGATCGTCGTCATCGACCACCACGCTGACAACGAATCGTTCGGCGCAGTGGATCTCGTCGACACGTCGGCGGCCTCGGCCTCATCGATCGTGTGGCGGCTGGTCCGGGTGCTGGGCGTCACTCCCGACGCGGCTATCGCCTCCGCCTGCTACGCGGGCCTGATCACCGACACCGGCCGTTTCAGCTATGGCAACACGACGCCGCTCGCACTGCGCGACGCCGCTGCGATGATCGAGGCCGGCGCCGATGCACGCTCGATCTACACCCGCATCTACGAGAGCCGCAGTGCGGCCTCGCTGGCCCTGCTGGGGCGTGTCCTGTCGCGCGTCACCCTCGCCAACGGCGGCCGCATCGCCTACTCATGGATGAACGACGACGACCTGACCGAGACCGGCGCCCTTGCCGAGGACACGGAGAACATCGTCGACGTGTTTCGCCAGATCGGATCGGTCGACGCGGTCGTCTTCTTCAAGGTCCAGCACGATGCGGTGAACGTCTCGCTGCGCGCCAAGTGCCCGACGCTCGACGTGGCAGCGGTCGCGCACGTGTTCGGGGGCGGCGGCCACACCGCTGCAGCGGGAGCCGCTGCGCCGCTTCCGCTCGGATCCGCGATCGAGGCGGTGCTCGCGCAGCTGCCTGGTGCGTCGTCGTGACGCGAAGGGGCGCCACCACGCTCGTCGGCATACTTCCGATCGACAAGCCGGCCGGTATGACCAGCCATGACGTGGTGGCGGTCGTTCGCCGCGCGACCGGGGAGGGGAGGGTCGGTCACGCCGGCACTCTCGACCCGATGGCTACCGGTCTGCTCGTTGTCTTGGTCGGCGCCTACACCCGCCTCGCGCCGTACCTCACCGCCGCGAGCAAGGACTACTTCGCGACCATCTCCTTCGGAAGCGAGACGGACACGGACGACGCCGACGGCGCCACCATCCGGACAGCGCCCGTCCCGTCGGAGATACTCGATCCGGCATACGCCGGTGGCGTGCTCGCGAGCTACGTCGGCAAGTCCTCCCAGCTGCCGCCCGCATACTCCGCGATCAAGGTCGACGGCCAGACCGCGCACCGCGCGGCCCGTGCGGGCAAGCCTCTCGACCTGCAGCTCAGAGAGATCGACGTGAGCAAGGCCACCCTCCTCTCGATCGACCCGACGCGCATGTCCTGGGACGTCTCGTTCAGTGTCTCGAAGGGCACATACGTCCGGGCGCTCGCCCGCGACATCGGCAGAGCGTGCGGGACCGCAGCCCATCTGTCGGGCCTGCGCCGCACCGCGAGCGGCCACCTCACGCTGACCGACGCGCACACGCTGGACGAGCTGGCCGGCTCCGCCGCCGAGGGCCGGATCGCCGGTCTCTTCTTCGATCCGCTGCTCGCTCTGGGCCTTTCCTCGCTCCGGGCGCCGCACGATGCGATCCGTTTCGGCGCTGCCTTCGACGCGCCCACGGACATCGCTGTGCCGGAGGGGCAGGCGGTCTCGGTCACATCCGATGGCGCGCTCGCAGGGATCTACCGCTCGAAGGGCGGCCGCCTCATACCCGAGGTCGTCCTGCCGGGAGGTGCTGCCGCGTGACGAGGATCGCCGTCTGGCAGCCTGGAATGCCGTCGTTCGGTCGTGCAGTCGCCGCCTTGGGCGTGTTCGACGGCGTCCACCTCGGGCACCAGGCACTCGTACGAGACGCGGTCGCGCTCGCCCGAACGCTCGACGCCGCCTCGGTCGTGGTCACGTTCGACCGCGATCCCGACCAGATCGTCGCACCCGCTACAGCGGCGCCGCAGCTTCTCGACCTCGACCAGAAGCTGAGCTTCCTTGGTGATCTCGGCCCGGACGCGATCGCGGTCATGCCCTTCACGCCCGAACTCGCCAGGACTCCGCCCCTGGTATTCCTTGACGAAGTCCTCCTCGATGCGATGGAACCGGTCTGCGTCCTGGTCGGTTGCGACTTCCGCTTCGGCCATCACGCGGAGGGTGACGTCGTGGCGCTCGTGCACTACGGGTCGGACAGAGGGTTCACCGTGGTACCGCACGAACTCGTCAACGCAGGGGGAGCGCCGATCACGTCGACCCGGATCCGTGCGCTCGTGGCGGCGGGAGACGTCTCCGCGGCCGCATCGCTGCTGGGACGGCCCCACCGCGTCCGCGGCACCGTACACCACGGCCGCGGCGCTGGAGAAGGGATCGGGTTCGCCACGGCCAACCTCTCGGTGAGCCCGTACGCTGCGCTCCCCGCGCACGGTGTCTATGCAGGCCGGGTCGATGTCAGCGGCATCACCTATCCCGCCGCGATCTCCATCGGAGCGCCGCCTACCTTTCCCGGTGCGACCGATGACTTCGAGGTCCACCTCATCGGCTTCGCCGGCGACCTTTACGGCCGCGGACTCACGGTCGAGTTCCTCGAACGGCTTCGGGAGCAACGCGCGTTCTCTGACGGCGCCGAACTGGCGGCGGCGATCGAGCAGGACGTAGCGAGAACGATCGAGATCGACTCGCTCTGAGCCCCGCAGCCTTCCTCGCGCCGCGTCGCGGCCACCTTTCGCGGGTATAGCGCGTATTGGCATCGCATAAGGACGCTTACCGGGGGGTGGGCAGTGGGGATGTCAGGCAGGCGGAACAGGATCGTTCTCGCGGCCCGGTCGGTCCGTTCGATCGTCAGCGAGAGCCTGACCCTGAAGATACTCGCGTGGCTGTGTTCGCCTTCGTCTTCGCGATGTCGGTGCTGTTCTGGCTCGTCGAGAGCGCGCCAGGGACCGCGGGATACACGAGCTACGTGGAGGCGCTCCAGGACATCCTCATCCTCGCGCTGTCCGGCTTCGACGTCGCGAAGCCCCCGGTGACTCCGCTCGGCTACGGAGCAGCGATCGCGGTGCTGATCTCGGGCGTCATCTTCGTATCGATCATCAGGCCGACGTCGCCGCGCGCTTCGTGCGCATCGCTCTCTCGACGGACAAGGGGACGCACAAGGTGAACGTGAAGGGTCACGCCCTGATCTGCAACTGGAACGAGCACGGGCGCGCCATCGTCGACCAGCTCCTTTCCGACGAGGCATCGCGCGACCTCGACATCGTGATCGTCGCGGACCTGCCCGAGCACCCGTACCCGGAGTCGGGCACCCTGTTCGTCTCCGGATCGCCGACCTGGGACGACGTCCTTACCCAGGCGCGCGTCGAGCAGGCGACGACGGCGATCGTCACGGGCAGCGGCGGAGACCCCACCGTCAGCGACTCCCTCGCGATCCTGACCGCGCTGGCGATCGAGGCGCGGCAGCCGGACGTCTACACGTGCGTCCTGGTATCCGACCCCGAGAACAAGAAGCACTTGGCGCACGCCCACGTGGACGAGGTGGTCTGCATCAGCGAACTGACCGACAACCTGCTCGCGCAGTCAGCGCTCAACCATGGGCTGACCTCCCTGATCTCAGAGCTCCTCAACTTCGGCGAAGGCTCCGAGATCTACAAGATCGGCATGCCGAAGGAGACACACGGCAAGACGCTCATGGAGGCGACTCACGCGCTGCTCGACTCGCACAACGCACTCCTGGCGGGAGTGGAGACCGGCGCGGGGAGCGAGGCGGGCCGCAGGGTCGTCACGATCACCAACAACGGTACGCTCGTGTCGCCCGGCGACTGCGGGTTCGTGGTGTCCGAGTCGATGCCCCAGGGCCTCGACTGCTCTTTGTAGGCCTCGTCGGGTCGAAGGGGCGACACGCGCGCCCGTGCGTGCTACAATTCCACGGCTACACGGACAGGCCCCGCGCTTTGAGCCGTCGGAACACCCACCGACGCGCATCTCGGCCGGAGGCGACGATCAGGATCTGAAGGGTGGACTAGCAGTATGCCGCTTTCCAAGGACGTCAAGTCGGAGATCGTGGCCGACAACAAGATGCACGACACCGACACCGGTTCCACCGAAGTGCAGGTCGCTCTGCTCACGCAGCGCATCCGCGACCTCACCGAGCACCTCCGCACCCACAAGCACGATCACCACACGCGTCGCGGGCTGCTCCAGATGGTCGGTCAGCGTCGCCGCCTCCTGAACTACCTCAAGAAGTCGGACGTGGAGCGCTACCGCGCCCTCATCGCCAAGTTGGGCATCCGCGGCGTCTAATGCGCACGCAGATCAATAGGATCCAACGGAAGCGGGGAGATACTCCTCGCTTCCGCGCATGAAGAGGGGGACACCTGAAGAGCAGGCGGTCCCACATACCGGTCGCAAGGGCACGAGGCCCTGTGACCCAAGAAGAAGAGGAAGAGGATGGGAAAGGTAACCGAATCGTTCGAACTGTACGGAAAGACCTACACGCTCGAGACGGGAGAACTGGCCAAGCAGGCCGGCGGAGCCGTCATGGTGCGTCAGGGTGACACGATGGTCCTGGTCACGGCCACGGCATCGAAGTTCCCCAAGGATCTCGATTTCTTCCCGCTCACCGTCGATTTCGAGGAGCGGATGTACGCGGCGGGCAAGCTCCCCGGCGGCTTCATCAAGCGTGAGAGCAGGCCTTCTGAGAAGGCGACGCTCACCGCCCGTATGATCGACCGCCCGATCCGCTCGTCGTTCGCGGACGGCTTCCGCAACGAGGTCCAGATCATCGCGACGGTGCTCTCGGCCGACCAGGTCAACCAGCCCGACGTCATCTCGATCATGGGCGCGTCCAGCGCACTGCTGGCTTCCGGGATCCCGTTCGAAGGGCCGCTGGCCGGTGTCCGCGTCGTCCGGGACGCTGACGGCGCGTTCATCGTGAACCCCTCGTTCGAGGAAGCCGAAGCCTCCGACCTCGACCTCGTCGTCGCCGGGTCCAAGGACGCGGTGTTCATGCTCGAGGCTGGGGCGCACGAGGTGTCCGAGGAGGACATGCTGTCCGCGCTCATGTTCGCGCAGGACGCCATCGCCGCCTTCTGCGAGGTGCAGGACCGCTTCCTGGCCAAGCTCGAGATCACCCCGATGGACGTCCCGATGCACGTCATCGATCCGGAGCTGCAGGCTGCGATCTTCGCCGCGGGCTCCGACAAGATGAAGGCCGCCCTCCACAACGCCGACAAGCACTCGCGCATGTCCGACGTCCAGACGGTCAAGGACGAGATCCTCGCCACATACACGCCGGAGCAGCTCGCGGCCGACGGCAAGGACATCAAGGCGGTCCTGAAGAAGCTTGAGAAGAAGACGATGCGCGCGATGGTCCTTACGGAGGGCGAGCGCGCCGATGGCCGCAAGCTCGACGAGGTCCGCCAGATCACGACGACAGCCGGCTACCTGCCGCGCAGCCACGGCTCAGGCCTGTTCACCCGCGGCCAGACGCAGGTCCTGTCCGTGCTCACGCTCGGGATGCTCTCCGAGTGGCAGCGCGTCGACACCATCGATGTATCCGAGGGCAAGCGCTACATCCACCACTACAACTTCCCTCCGTTCTCCACGGGTGAGACGGGCTTCATGCGTGGCCCGAAGCGCCGCGACATCGGACACGGAGCGCTCGCTGAGCGCGCCCTGCTCCCGGTCGTCCCGGCCGAAGAGGACTTCCCTTACACGATCCGCATCGTGTCCGAGGTCCTGGAGAGCAACGGCTCCTCCTCCATGGCTTCCGTCTGCGGGTCCACCCTCGCGCTGATGGACGCCGGCGTGCCGATCGCGGCCCCGGTCTCCGGCATCGCGATGGGACTGATCAAGGAGGGCGATGACGTCGCCATCCTGACCGACATCCAAGGCCTCGAGGACTTCCTCGGCGACATGGACTTCAAGGTCGCGGGCACCGCAGCCGGCATCACGGCGATGCAGATGGACAACAAGGCCAAGGGACTTTCCGTCGACATCCTGCGCAAGGCGCTCATGCAGGCCAAGGAAGGCCGCGCGTTCATCCTCGGCAAAATGATGGAGTCGATCTCCGAGCCGCGGGCCGAGCTCAACGAGTTCGCGCCGCGGGTGTTGACCATCAAGATCCCGACCGACAAGATCCGTGACATCATCGGCCCGGGTGGCAAGATGATCCGCTCGATCATCGAGGCCACCGGCGCGCAGATCGACGTCAACGACGACGGCACGGTCTACATCGCCAGCCGCGACAAGGGCGGCGAGGAAGCTGTCGCCCGCATCCGGATGATCATCAAGGAGCCGGAGATCGGCGAGAAGTACAACGGCCGTGTCGTCTCCATCCAGCCGTTCGGCGCGTTCGTCGAGCTGTTCCCGGGCAAGGACGGCCTGCTGCACATCTCGCGGGTCGCCAAGGGCCGCGTGGACAAGGTTGAGGACGTTCTCTCCATCGGTGACGAGATCGAAGTCGAGATCATCGACCTCGACGACAAGGGCAAGGTGTCGCTCGGCCGGATCGATCCGCCGGACGCACCTCCCTCGACCGGCGCGTCCCGTCCGAGCGGCGACCGCGGGCCCAGGCCCAGCGGCGACCGTCCGCACAGCGGTGGCGGCGACCGTGGCGGAGCCCGGCGCCACCACTAGGTCCACAGCACGCTGATACGCAACTCGCGACCCGGCTTCGCGTGACGGCCCCTCAACGGGGGCGTCCCGGGGCCGGGTCGTCGCGTATCCTGAGCAATGCGCGCACATATGCGCGACGTCAGAAACGAGGAAGCCCGTGTTCTACGAACGCACCGTGCTTGCGAACGGCGTCACCGTCATCACCGAGAAGATCGCCTCTGTCCGCTCGATGGCCGTCGGCATCTGGGTGGCGGCGGGCAGTCGCGACGAGGAGCCGGCTGAGGCGGGCATATCCCACTTCCTCGAGCACATGATGTTCAAGGGCACGCCGACCCGCTCGACCTCGGAGATCTCCGAGGCGTTCGACCGTCTCGGCGCCGAGGTCAACGCCTTCACCAGCGAGGAGGCGACCTGCTACTTCTCTCGAGCGGTCGACCATCACGGCCCCGAGGCGTTCTCGATCCTGGCGGACATGGTCGTGAACTCGTCCTTCGGCGAGGCGGAAGCGCTCTCCGAGCGCGGGGTCGTCCTGGAGGAGATCTCGCGCATCGAGGACACTCCGGACCACAAGGCCGACGAGCTGTTCACCGAGACGCTTCTCGCGGGCCATCCGCTGGGACTGCCGGTCATCGGCCGGGGGGAGACCGTCGGGGCCTTCACCCCCGCATACCTTCGTTCGTACACCTCACGCCACTACCGGACCGGCGACATCATCGTCGCCGCTGCGGGCAACCTGTCGCACGACGCGGTCGTGAACATGGCGTCCGAGGCACTCGGCGGGCTGCCGGTGGGGGAGCGTGCGACACGAGCGCTGAGCGCGCCGAAGGGCGAGCGTCGCCTGGCCGTGGTGAACAAGGACCTCGAGCAGGCGCACATCTGCTGGGGCACCCTCGCGCTCGCCGCCGACGACCCGGACAGGTTCGCCATGGACCTTCTCAACGCGGTCCTCGGCGGCAGCATGGCATCCCGGCTGTTCCGTGAGATCCGGGACAAGCGCGGACTCGCGTACGCGGTCCAGTCCTACCTGAGCCGTCACGCCGAGACCGGCGGGTTCACCGTCTACGCCGGCACTCGCCCCGACAACACAGCGCAGGTCATCACCCTGATCACGGAGGAGGTCGGCAAGGTGCTCGAGTCGGGGATCACTGCCGAGGAGCTGGCGCGCGCCAAGGACTCGGTCGAGGGAAGCATCGTGCTGGGCCTTGAGAACACGAACCGGCGCATGATGCGCCTCGGCGGCGCTGAGGTCGGCTCGCTGGAGCTGTTGTCTATCGACGAGGTGATGGAGCGCTACGCGGCGGTCAGTCTTGCCGACGTCCACCGCGTCGCGATAGCCACGCTGGGCGGGCCGCGCACTCTCGCAGTGGTCGGACCGCATACGGAAGCCGAGATGGACGCGCTGCTCGTATAGCCTGACCTTCCGATCGAAGGAGTGAGCCAGATGATCGACGTCATCGTCACCGGCGCGGCAGGCAGGATGGGTCGGGAGGTCGTCCGCGCCGTGACCGCGGCGGAAGGCATGCGCGTGGCCGCGGCGGTCGATCCCGGCGCAGCAGGGACATTGCTCGATGACGGCGCCGGCGGGACGATCAACGTCACCGCCGACCTGCACGAGGCGCTCGCCGGCTCCGGTCAGCGCGTCCTGGTCGACTTCACCGTCCCGACAGTCGTGGAGAGCAACGTCCGCGCCGCACTCGACGCAGGCGTCCATTGCGTGGTGGGCACGACCGGCGTCGGGGCCGAAGGCTGGGCGGGGATCGCAGAGGACGCGCCGGAAGGTGTGTGCCTCTTCGTGGCTCCCAACTTCGCGATCGGCGCCGTGCTGATGATGCGCTTCGCCGAGACAGCCGCGCGCTACATGCCCCACGTCGAGATCATCGAGCTGCACCACGATCGCAAGCTCGACGCTCCGTCCGGGACCGCGATCCATACCGCGGCGCGAATCGCAGCCGCCCGCGGTGAAGCCCCCGATGCGCCCGGACGCGAGACCGAGGTGTTCGAGGGTGCGCGCGGCGCTGAGGTGGCCGGCATCCCGGTCCACTCGGTGCGCCTTCCCGGGCTGGTCGCGCACCAGGAGGTGCTGTTCGGCGGCCAGGGCCAGACGCTGACCATCCGGCACGATTCGATCGACCGGACGTCGTTCATGCCCGGCGTCGTGATGGCCATACGGGGCGTCGTCGTGCGAAGCGGGCTCGTCGTAGGGCTCGAGGAGCTGATGGACGCGTGAGCGATGGTGACACGTCGCGCCGTCCGCTGATCGTTCAGAAGTTCGGCGGCACCTCTGTCGCGACGCCGGACTCGCGCGCGCACGTCTGCGCGCGCGTGCGCGGTCGCGTGGAAGGCGGCGCCGACGTCATCGTGGTCGTCTCCGCGATGGGCCGGGCGGGGGAGCCCTACGCCACGGACACTTTGCTCGGATTGCTCGGCGCTGTGGCGCCCGATCGGCGGGAGGCCGATCTGCTCTCGTCGTGCGGCGAGGTGATCTCAGCGGTCGTGCTCGCCCACGAACTCCGCGCGACGGGCGTCGCAGCCTATGCGCTGACAGGTCGCGGCGCCGGCGTGCTGACGGACGGGGAGTTCGGCGACGCCGCAGTGCTGGCCATCGACCCCGTCCCCCTCACGGACGCACTCGCGCGCGGCCTCGTCCCGGTCGTCACCGGCTTCCAGGGCGTCTCGCCGGCCGGCGAGACCACGACCCTGGGCCGAGGCGGCTCCGACACCACCGCATGCGCGATCGGCGCGGCCCTCGGCGCGGACGCGGTCGAGATCCATACCGACGTCGACGGCGTCATGTCCGCGGATCCCCGCACCTGCGACGGGGTCCGCGTGCTGGACTCGCTGCAGTATGAGGAACTCTTCCAGATGGCGCGTGCAGGGGCCAAGGTCATGCACGCCCCGGCCGCCGAGATCGCGATGGCCGCGGGTGTCCCGGTACGCGTCCTCAACACCGACGGGTCGTCGCGGGGCACGCTCGTCGCCGGCGCCGAGACGTTTGTCGGCGTCGCCCGCCGTGTTGCGACAGCGGTGAGCCGCGCCGAAGGGGTCACGCGTTTCGTCGTCACCCTCCCGGACGCCCCGGAGCGCGGAGCGGCCGTGACCGCCATCTTCCGCCGAATGGCCGACGAGGGCGTGTCCCTCGACATGTTCACGCCGGTCGATGGAAGGCTCGCTTTCTCTGTTGAGTCCGCCTCGGCGGACGAGGCGGCGGCCCTCCTCGGCCTGCTGCGCCTGCGATCCACCAGACAAGACGGCCTGGCGAAGGTCACGCTCGTGGGCGCGGGCATGCACGGCGTCCCCGGCGTCATGGCACGGATCGCCGAGGCGCTGTCCGCCGTCGGCATCGAGATCCTGCAGTCGGCGGACTCCCACTACACCATCTCTGTGCTCGTCGGCGACGCGCAGGCGACGACGGCCGTCGACGCCCTGCACAAGGCGTTCGGACTCGGAGTAGAGTAGGAATCGCACCACGCAGAAGCCGACAGGCGAGAGGGGTCGCGGGGCATGAGCGAACGCACCGGGATGGTCATCCCCATCCATGACGCGCAGGACCCGATGGTTGTAGGCACGAAGGCCCGGTCGCTCTCACTGCTCGATCGCGCCGGCCTGCCGGTGCCCGCCGGCTTCTGTATCGTCGCAAGCGTCTACAGGGAGCACGCGGCCCGTTCCGGCGTCGACTCGCTCAGAGCGATACTCCGGCAGGTCCCGTCCGATGCTCCCGACCTCGCGCTGAGCCCGATCCTGCAGAGGATCCGCGCCGCGATCACGCACACGCCTCTCGACCCCGAGATGGAGAAGGAGGTCCTGGCGAGCTTCGCTGCGCTCGGCAGCTCCAGCGTCTCGGTCCGATCCTCCGTCACCGAGGCCGACATGCCGTCGGGGCCGCTGGTGGGCCGACATGGTACCTACTTCGCGGCTGGTCCGGACGCGATGCTCAGATCGGTCAAGCACTGCTGGGCCTCTCTCTGGGGCAACGCGGTCTGGGCCCATCGGTTGCATACCCAGCTCTCGGAGACGGAGGTCAACGTCGCTGTTGTCGTGCAGCACCTCGTGCCGGCCTCCGCTTCGGGCGTCGTCTTCACCGCCGACCCCCAGACCGGCGACCCGTCGAGGATCGTCATCGACAGCTGCTTCGGACTCGGCGAGGCGATCGTCGCGGGCACCGTGCCGCCCGACCGGTTCACGCTCTCGCGCGACCGGTTGCGGTTGACCTCCTCGGAGCTGCACCCGAAGCACGTCCGCCTCACGATCGACGATGAGGGCGCCGTGGTGCAGCGCATGGTGGTCCCGGAGCTCGTGCACTCACCGAGCATGACCGAGGCCGAGACACGCGCCACCGCCACTCTCGCCCTGAGGGCAGAACCACTCGTGGACGGCCCGGCGGTCGTCGAGTTCGCACTTGCCGATGGAGTCGCCTGGATGCTGCAGGCCCGCCCGCTCGTCATCGGTCGCTGAGAGCGACTCAAAGCCGGGATCGCACGCATGACAGTCGTGTGACGCTGCGCCTCGCACATCGGCGGTTCCTGCTTCCCTGTGGCACAATGAAGCACAACGCTGCGCCGGGCATCCGGCCGCGAAGGCCGCAAGGCCGCTCGAAGGGACCCCGCCGGCCCGCCTGTCACGCCAAGGAGTTGAAGATCATGGCCTCGCCCCGCTTCGGCCGCCTCATCACGGCGATGGTGACGCCGTTCACCCAGGATCTGGAACTCGACCTGCCTCGGGCGGGGCTGCTGGCGCACCGCTTGCTTGAACAGGGGAGCCAGGCCTTGGTCGTATGTGGCACCACCGGCGAATCTCCGACGGTCTTCTACGACCAGAAGCTCGAGCTGTTCCGTGCGGTGATCGACGCGGTCGGCGGCAAGGCTCCCGTCATCGCGAACGCCGGCGACAACTGCACGGCCGACTCGGTCGAGTTCGCGCAGCGCGTCACGGGGCTGGGCGTCGACGCGATCATGGCGGTCGTCCCGTACTACAACAAGCCTCCGCAGGAAGGCCTGTATCGGCACTTCCGCGCGATCGCGGAGTCGGTGGACGTCCCGGTCATCCTCTACAACATCCCGGGCCGATGCGTGGTCAACATGACCGCGGAGACCACGCTGCGTCTGGCCCATGACTGCCCGAACATCGTCGCCGTGAAGGAGGCCTCGGGTGACCTGGGCCAGATCGCCCGGATCGTCGAGGGCGCGCCCGAGGGCTTCGAGGTACTGTCGGGAAATGACGAGGACACCCTGCCGATGATGGGCGTCGGCGCGACCGGAGTCATATCGGTCGCGAGCCATGTCGCAGGGCCGCAGATGCGGCAGATGGTCGACTCGCAGGCAGCGGGGGAGCACACAGCCGCTCTGGCCACACATCTCAGGCTTCTTCCGCTCTTCAAGACGCTGTTCATGACCGCCAACCCGATCATGGTCAAGGACGCGCTCGCGCAGACCGGCTTCCCCGTGGGGACCTGCCGGCTGCCGCTCGTACCACCCACACCGGAGCAGTCGGCCGAACTGGGGCGCGTCCTGTCCCACATCGGCCTCGCATAGAACACTGACCCACAGTAGTCGCGTACCCCTTCGGGGAGACCCGGGGGCACGCGGCATCGACACGAAGTGGCCTTCTCGCGAAGGTCGCACGAGAGAAGCACACATATGACAGCGCGCAAGCACGTCCTGCGGGTGATCCCGCTCGGCGGGCTCGACGGCATCGGCAAGAACATGACGGTATTCGAGTACGGCGATGACATGGTCATCGTCGACGCCGGCCTCATGTTCCCCGACGTTGAGCTCCCTGGGGTCGACCTCGTCCTGCCCGACTACTCCTACGTATTGAAGCGCGCGAACAAGCTGCGCGGCATAGTCATCACCCACGGTCACGAGGACCACACTGGTGCGCTGCCGTACCTGCTCAAGGACCTGGGGGTCGCCGTGCCGGTGCTCGGTACCCGGCTGACCTGCGGCCTCATCGAAGGCAAGCTCGCCGAGCACAACATCGTCAAGCCGAAGCTGCGCGTGATCAAGCCGGGCATGCACGTCACGCTCGGGATCTTCGGGTTCGACTTCGTCCAGACGAATCACTCGATCCCGGACTCGGTAGCGCTGCTGATCCGCACGCCGGTCGGCACTGTCCTGCACACCGGCGACTTCAAGTTCGATCAGACGCCCATCGACGGGAAGCTCACCGACTACGCCGCGCTGACCAAAGCGGGCAAGGACGGCATCGTCCTTCTCATGAGCGACTCGACCGGAGCCGCGAACAGGGGCTTCACTCGACCGGAACGCGAGGTCGGCAGGGCGCTGCACGAGATCATCGAGAACGCCCCGCAACGTGTCATCGTCGCGTCCTTCTCCAGCCACATACACCGCCTCCAGCAGGTCTGCGACGCCGCTGTGGCGTGCGGGCGCAAGGTGGTCGTCACGGGCCGCAGCATGATCAAGAACACGGGCATCGCACGCGAGCTCGGATACCTGCACATCGATCCGGAGAACATCGTCGACGCCTACGAGGCCGCCGACATCCCGCCCGAGAAGATCGTCATCCTCTCCACCGGCAGCCAGGGTGAGCCCCTGTCCGCGCTCGCACGGATGGCGAACGGCGACCATCGTGCGGTCACGATCCAGCCCGGCGATACCGTCGTCATCTCGGCCTCGCCTGTCCCCGGCAACGAGAAGGCGGTCTCACGGGTCGTCAACCGCCTCTACAAGGCCGGCGCGGAGGTCTTCGACAAGAGCGTCGCGGACGTGCACGTCTCCGGTCACGCCGCCGCTGAGGAGCTCAAGCTCATGCTTGCTCTGACGCAGCCGCAGTTCTTCATGCCGATCCACGGGGAGACCCGTCACCTGTATGCACATCGGAACATAGCGCGGTCGGTGGGCATCGCCGAGAAGGACATCTTCGTGATGGACAACGGCGACTGCCTCGAGATCTCCGAGAAGGGCGCCCGGATCTCGGAGCGCATCCCCGAGGCCGGGGTCGTCTACGTCGACGGCCTGCATGTCGGTGACGTCGGCGACATCGTGATCCGCGATCGCCAGAAACTGTCCTCGGACGGCATCGCGACGATCGTCGTGGCGATCGACGCGCGGACCCGACAGGTCGTGGGAGAGCCGGAGCTGATCATCCGCGGCCTTCCGATCGCCGATTCCGCCGAGATACTCGACCAGGCGCGCGCCAGGGTCACGAAGGCGCTCGCCCGCATGCAGAAGGAAGGCGCCACCGACCGCGGCATCATCCAGCGCGCGATCCGCGACGCACTGTCGCAGTTCGTCTGGGAGACGCTCCGCAGGCGGCCGATGATCATCCCCGTCATCATGGAGGTCTAGGGTGAGCTTTCTCTGGGCAGCGATCCTCGGCCTGGTGCAGGGCGTGGCGGAGTTCCTCCCGATCTCATCCACCGCACACCTCAAGCTCGTGCCCTGGGCGTTCGGAGTGCAGAACCTGCCGTTCCTGGCCAACACGGACATGGCCGCGGCCTTCGACATCGCCCTTCACGCGGGCAGCGCCGTCGCGATCCTCATCGCGCTGTGGGTCGACTGGCGCTCGCTCGTCCAAGGAGCGGTGCGCCGCGAGCGTCCGGCGTTGCTCTTCGTGGGATTCCTGCTGCTGACATCCGTCCCCGGCGCGATCATGGGGGTGCTGTTCGACAGCCAGATCGAGGCGTTCGCCGACCCCCGGGTCAACACGTGGGCACCCCTGATGATGGGTGTCACGCTTATCGCCTTCGGCGTGCTGCTCTGGGCGGTCGACCGCTACACCGAACGAAAGCAGCCGCTCGAGAAGATGAACTGGTTGCGTGCCCTGCTCATCGGGCTCTCGCAGGCCGTGGCCTTGATTCCCGGCGTCTCGCGTTCGGGCGCCACGATGACCGCTGGACGCGCCACGGGGCTGTCGCGCGAGGCCGTGGCGAAGTACTCCTTCATGGCTGCGCTTCCGATCATCGCCGGGGCGGCGGTCTGGGGCCTGCGGAAGGTTCCGCTGCACCTGCTGCTCTCCGGAGAGTTCGTGATCGGCTTCCTCGCGGCCTTCGTGTCTTCCGCACTGCTCATGCGCTGGATGCTCGGCTACGTGAGGAAGCACTCATTCTCGGTGTTCATGTGGTACCGGATCGCCCTGGGCATCGGGGTCATCGCGCTCTTCTTCATCAGGGGCTGACGGCTCCGGCAGGCCGCGCGGGAGACAGCGGCGTCGGGCTATACTGCCTGAGGGGTAGCCGCCGCGCCCACGTCGGTGCGGCGGGACCCGCAAGATCGCGAATCTCAGCTCACGACGGAGGATGGGGGCCGTGGCGAACAAGGTGACTTCCGGGCGCGCCTCGAAGGGGCGCACCGCGTCGACGGGTTCCAAGCCGGGCTCCCGCCAGGGGAGGCACCCGGCGAACGACGCCCCCGGCGTCTCCCACGACATCGCCGGCATCGCTCTGGTCGTACTCGCCATCGCCGTGGCGATCGCGGTGTGGTTCGACATCACAGCGCCTGTTCCTGAGATGATCCGGCTCGTCCTCCTCCGCGCCGTGGGCGTCGGCGCCACTGCGATACCGCTCTTGCTGCTCGTATGGGCGGTCTCGCTCGTGTTCGACCGCCGGCCCGTGAGCGAGGTGGCGATCGGGGCCGGTCTCGCGATCGTGTTCCTGTCGGTCATCTCGATGTTCTCGGCCGCGGTGGCCTTCCCGTCCGAGGGCGCGGCGAAGTCGGTCACGTGGACCAGCTACTTCCTGTCGCCTTCGGGTGGCGGCTACATCGGCGGAGGCATCGCCTGGGGCCTGACGGTCCTGCTGTCGAGCGCGATCTCGTACGTCATCCTCGTCGGCGCTTTCCTCGTCGGAGTCGTCCTGGCCACAGGTGTGAGCCTCGCCGACGTGTGGGACAGGTCGATGGACCTGCTCAGCCGCCGGGACGCGGAGCCCGCACGCCCTGCGGCGCGCAGACAGCTCGGCCCGGGCGCCAAGACACTGCCGATGCAGGACCTCGACGACGAGATGGCGATCGAGCCCCCGGCACGGTCGCGACGCGACCCGGAGGCTCAGCGCAGGACCGCGCCGGTCGTGCGGGCGCAGGTACCGCGTCGCGACACCACCTTCGAGTTGCCGGCGCTCTCCATGCTGCGCATCAGCCCGGTCAACGCCGCGGCATCGCGCGCGTCGGACAAGGAGCTCAAGAACACCGCCGCCGTCATCGAGTCCACGCTGGCGACGTTCGACATCGCCTCAAGGGTTGAGGACTGGATCGCGGGCCCGACTGTCACCCTGTTCGAGGTCAAGATCGCCAAGGGCATCAAGGTGAACCGCGTCACGGCGCTCTCCGACGACCTCGCATTGGCGCTGGCGACCCCCACGGTGCGCGTGCTCGCTCCGATCCCGGGCAAGTCGCTCATCGGCATAGAAGCGCCGAACGAGCACCGTACGATAGTCACCCTGGGCGACGTGATCGCTTCGGGAAGCGTCCCCGACACCAGCCCACTCATGCTGGGCATCGGCAAGGACGTCGGGGGAGACAGCATCGTGCTCGACCTGGCCAAGATGCCGCACATGCTCATCGCCGGATCCACCGGCACCGGCAAGTCCGTGTGCATCAACTCGCTGCTGATGTCCGTGATCATGCGCTCGACCCCCGACGAGGTTCGCATCATCCTCATCGACCCGAAGCGCATCGAGCTGTCCATGTACAACGGGATCCCTCACCTGTACGTCCCGGTCGTCACAGAGGCCAAGGAAGCCGCGAGCGCGCTGGCATGGGCCGTCTCCGAGATGGAGGTCCGCCTGCGCCGGCTCCAGAAGGCGGGAGTGCGCAACATCGCGGCCTACAACGAGGCGGCACGCGCCGGCACCCTGCCCGATGGCCTGGAGCCGATGCCGTACCTGATGATCGTCATCGACGAGCTCGCGGACCTCATGATGGTCGCCGCGCGCGAGGTCGAGGACTCGATCGTCCGGCTCGCGCAGCTTGCCCGCGCCGCAGGCATCCATCTGGTCGTCGCGACGCAGCGTCCCTCGACCGACATCATCACGGGCCTCATCAAGACGAACATCACGACCAGGATCGCCTTCGCCGTCTCGTCCGGCATCGACTCGCGCGTCATCCTCGACACGTCGGGTGCCGAGAAGCTGGTCGGCCTCGGCGACATGCTGCTGTCCACACCTCAGCTGGCCAAGCCGAAGCGGGTCCAGGGCGCCTACGTCGCCGAGGACGAGATCAACAGCGTGGTGGACTTCCTCAAGAAGCAGGGGGAGCCGGAGTACCACGAGGAGATCCTGCACACGAAGACGATGACCGGCGGTGGCATGGATGACGGGGGAGACGACGACCCGCTGACCTGGGACGCCGCGGACATCGTCGTGACCTCGCGCATGGGATCCACCTCGCTGCTCCAGCGGCGCCTGAAGGTCGGCTACGCGCGCGCCGGTCGGATCATGGACATCCTGGAGCGGAAGGGGATAGTCGGGCCTCCGGACGGCAGCAAGCCACGTGAGGTGCTCGCCGACGTCGAAGAGCTCGAGTCCATCAAGGCGTTCGAGCGCAGCGACGATCGTGACGAAGGCTACTAGCTGCCGCGCAACCTGCGGCGTTGCCCCTTCGTGACGTCCGGACGCACGGGCCTGCGCTACAATCGCTGACGAGACCGGGCCGCTGCGCCCGCCGCCACTATCGGGACGCGAGTCTATGCCCACCGTCGGAGAGATCCTTTCAGCTGAGAGACGTCGCCAGGGCAAACAGCTCTCGGACGTCGTCGAAGGAACGAAGATCCGTTCCCGGCTGATCGACGCGCTCGAACAGGGCCGATACGACGACCTGCCGAGTCCGGCGTACGTCAAGGGCTACATCCAGAGCTACGCCCGCTACCTCGAGATCCCGGCCGAGCCGCTTCTCGAGCAGTTCCGCTCGGAGTCGCGCGACACGGTCCGAAGGGTCTCGCCGATCGACCGCTACCTCGCAGCCATCCCCGCCGATACCGTCGTCCCGCGCAGGGACCGCGCGCACGAGATCCCGCGCAACGTGTGGATCGCTGTGGTCGTGGGTGTCGTCGTGGTGATGCTGCTGCTGTGCGTGATCGCAGGATGGCTCGTGCCGGCGCTCACCGGCCTTCCGCCCAGCTCGACAAGCACACCGGCATCGGCCGGAGCCACGGCTTCCGTGGATGCGACGAACACGACGACCGAGAGCCTCGGGTTCACCTTGCGGATCTCGGTCCGCACCGGACTCGCTTCATCGGTGAAGGTGACGATCGACGGACACGTCGACTTCAACGGGTCGATGCAGGACGGCGCGAGCAAGGAGTACCTGGTCAAGGACACAGCGGTGCTGGTGATCGGCAATCCGGATGCGGTCGTCGTCACCCGCGACGGCGCGACCGTAGCCGTCACCGCGGGAGAGCCCCTGACCCTCACTGCGACCAACTGACGCTGCACGGACCGCGGCGCCCCGTTCCACAGCCGGGACCTCCCGGCGCCTGAAGAGAGAGGCCGGACTGTGGCCAAGGAAGAGAGCTTCGACATAGTCAGCCAAGTCGACATGCAGGAGGTCGACAACGCGGTCCAGCAGACCGACCGTCAGATCGCGCAGCGGTTCGACCTGAAGGCCACCAAGGCGGAAGTCACGCTCGACAAGCACGATTCCACGATCCTCGTGAAGGCCCCGTCGGACTTCGTGGCCCGACAGGTCATCGACATCCTCGGCACGAGCGTCATCAAGCGCGGGATCGACCTGAAGGCCCTCAAGTGGGGGGAAGCCGAGGCCGCCAGCGGTGGCTGGGTGCGCTTGACGGCGACCATCGTCAACGGCATCGAGGACACGCTGGCGAAGCGCATCAACAAGGACATCCGGGACGAGAAGTTCAAGGCGAAGGTGCAGATCGAGGGCGACAAGCTCCGGGTGTTCTCACCGAGCCGCGACGAGCTCCAGAAGGTGATCGCCTTCGTGAAGGGCGTCGACTACGGTATCCCGCTCCAGTTCACCAACCGCCGGTAGCGCCGCCGACATGCCCCGTCGCCCCCGCCCGCGCGTCGCTTTCGTCACCCTCGGCTGTCCCAAGAACGAGGTGGACTCGGACCGCATGGCCGCGTCGCTCACCGGCGCGTTCGACCTCGTCGCGGACATCGATGCGGCGGATGCGGTCGTCCTCAACACGTGTGCGTTCATCCGCGAGGCCACGGAGGAGTCGATCGCGGTCATCCTGGACGTGGTCGGCGAATGGAAGTCCGCGAACGCCGCTCGCCGGCTCGTGGTGACCGGCTGCTTGCCTTCACGGTACGGGTCCGATCTGAGCGACTCGATGCCGGAAGTGGACGCTTTCGTCCCGGTCCTCGAAGAAGGCCGCCTCGCCGAGGTGCTCGCGGACGTGCTGGACGTCTCGGTCCCCACGACGACTCTCCCCGCGGCGCGACTCGCTCCGGGCCCGTCCGCCTACCTGCAGATATCGGACGGCTGCCACCGCTCGTGCACGTTCTGCGTCATCCCGTCGATCCGCGGCGACTACAAGTCGCGTCCCGCCGACGAGATCCTGGCGGAGGCCCGCGCTCTCGTCGCGGGAGGCGCACGCGAACTCATCCTGATCGGCCAGGACACGTCGTCATGGGGAAGGGACCTCCACGGCCAGCCGGTGCTCGCAGCGCTCGTGCAGGCCCTTGCGCGCGTCAAGGGGCTGGCATGGCTCCGCCTGATGTACGTTCAACCTGGCGAGATCACCCCCGAGCTCCTCGAGGTCATGGCGGCTTCTCCCGTGGTGTGCCGCTACTTGGACATGCCGCTCCAACACGCGTCACGGGACGTCCTGCGCCGGATGGGACGCCGTGGGGATGCGAGCGAGTATGCTCGCCTCATCGGCGTGGTGCGCGACCTGCTTCCGGGAGTGGCCCTGCGCACGACGCTGATCGCCGGGTTCCCGGGCGAGTCGCGCGAGGACTCAAAGCGGCTGCTCGACTTCGTGCGCAAGACCAGGCTCGACTACGTAGGGGTCTTCCCGTACTCGCCCGAAGAAGGGACGCCGGCAGCGGTCATGCCCGACCAGGTGCCGAAGCGTACCCGCATCGCGCGTGCCCAGAGACTCCGCGACACCGCAGACGAGATCGGCTTCGAGCGCGTCGCTGCGCTCGTTGGCTCGACCTTGGAAGTACTGGTCGAGGGAGTCGACGAAGAGGGGACCACGGTCGGGCGTCACCGGGGCCAGGCCCCTGAGATCGACGGGATCGTGCTTCTGGACACCCCGTGCGCCGTTGGCGCTATCGTGAACGCAGAGATCACGGGATCTCTCGGATACGACCTCATCGGAGAGGTGCGGTAGGTGCGCAGGCTCGGCATAGCGAACTGGATAACCCTCATCAGGATGACCCTCATCCCGGTGTTCCTCGTGGTGTTGCTCGGGCAGTATGCGGCTGAGTGGACCGACTGGAGGCCATGGCTGGCCGCGGCGGTCTTCACCGTGCTTGCGGCCACCGATGCTGTCGACGGCTACGTCGCGCGCTCGCGCAACGAGGTCACGACCTTCGGCAAGTTCATCGACCCTCTGGCCGACAAGCTGCTCGTGACCGCCGCTCTGGTCGGCCTCGTCCAGTTGGGCAGCCTTCCCGGTTGGGTGGCGATCGTCATCATCGGGCGTGAGCTGGTGGTCTCGGGCCTGAGGATGGTCGCCGTGGCCGAGGGCGTCGTGATCGCAGCGTCTCCATGGGGCAAGGTCAAGACCGTCTTCCAGATCATCGCCTTGGTCATGTTCATCCTCAAGAACGCTCAGGCGTTCGCGGGCTACGCCGAGGCGTTCACCATCGCGTCCTGGGTCGTGATGGGTGTGGCGCTCGCGCTCACGATCTGGTCGGCGGCCGACTACTTCTACCACGCACGCGAGGTCATCGCCGGGCCGTGGAGCGGCGCGCCGGCCAAGGGAGAGGACCGGCCGTGACCGTTCCGGCCGACGCAGCGATCGTTACCGTCGGTACCGAGCTGGTCCGCGGGCTCGCAGTCGACACCAACACCTCCGAGATCGCGCGCGCGCTCGCTGCGGTGGGGATCGACGTGCGCGAAGCGGTGTCGGTAGCGGACGACGCCGACTCGCTCGTTGCCCATCTGAGGCGCTGTACGGCCTCCTACGACCTCGTCGTGGTCACTGGCGGCCTGGGACCCACTCACGACGATGTGACGCGCGAGGCGGCCGCAGCAGCGCTGGGCATCAGCATGTGCCGCGACCGGCGCATCGAGTCCGGCCTCGCCGCGGTGGCGGCCAGGCACTCCGACCCTCGCGCGGCCGAGCAGGTCTTCGTCCAGGCGGATGTGCTGGACGGCGCCCGGGTGCTCGACGCGGTACTCGGCACCGCACCAGGGCAGGTCGTGCCGACGACTCGCGGCGAGCTCGTCCTACTGCCCGGCCCTCCTCGCGAGATGCGGCCGCTGCTCGAAGCGTACCTCTCGGGCCGCCCCTCAGGTCCCGCGGCTCCGGCGGTGCTGCACTGCGCGGGGGTCTCGGAGTCGGACCTGCAGATGGCCGCGCAGGATGTGCTGGGAGGCCGCTCGGATATCGAGCTCACGGTGCTCGCGGCCCCGGGCGACGTCCGCGTCGTCCTGTTCGATCGCGGCGCCGGGTCAACGGAGCTAGCCGCCGTCTCAGCGAGCATCGCCGAGCGGATAGGGGAGTCGTGCTACTCGACCGACGGGCGTAGTCTCGCCCAGGTCGTTCTCGACCGCGCACGTGTCGCCCGCGTGACGGTCGCGACCGCCGAATCGTGCACCGGAGGCCTCGTTGCCGGCGCACTCACGGAGGTGCCCGGGTCCTCCGCGGTGTACGTCGGGGGAGCGGTCACGTACTCCGACGACCTGAAGACCACGCTGCTCGGCGTCGACCCCGCACTTCTGCGGACGTTCGGCGCGGTGTCCGACGCGGTCGCAATGGCGATGGCCTCTGGCGCACGTGACGTCACCGGCGCCGGTCTCGCGGTCTCCGTGACCGGCATCGCGGGTCCTGAGGGCGGCACCGCCGGGAAACCGGTGGGCACGGTCTGGTTCGGGGTCGCCGGCGCGGAGGGAGTCCGGGCAGAGATGCGCCGCTTCGGCGGGGACCGGCACTTCGTTCGCGAGCGCGCGGTCATGACCGCGCTGGACCTGCTGCGGCGGGCCCTTCGGGCCGGGTAGCGTGGCGCGGTGCCCGCCCGCGTCTTCGTCGCGATCGAGTTGCCGCGGGCGACGCGACAGGTCATCTCCGGCGCCGTGGAGACCTTTCTCACACTCGAGCCGTCCTGGCGCGGGGAAAAGGCGGTCGCTCCGGACCTGCTCCACGTGACGCTTGCGTTCCTCGGTACGGTCCCGGAAGCGTCTCTCGCGCCGCTCCTCGAACGCCTGCCCGGCGCGCTTGGACCGATCGCGCCCTTCGACCTGACGCTGTCGGGAGCGCGCGCCGTGCCCTCGCGAGGGCACGCCTCGATGTTGTGGGCGACGCTCTCTGGCGCGGAGGACGACGCCGCGATGCTCGCGTCGTCGATACGACGTGAGGCCGGAGTCCCGCTGGACGGGCGGCCGTTCCGCGCGCACGTGACGCTGGCTCGGTCGCGAAGGCCGCGCCCGATCAGGGCCGGCGCCGTCGAAGCCTGCTCGCTGATTCTTTCGGCCGCTGGAAAGGCCCCGGACAGGACCGTGTCAGTCCACTCCGCTACGGTGTTCTCGAGCACTCTGGGCGCCGCCGGACCGACGTATGACCGGCTTGCGGTCCTCATGCTCGGTACTGCGGGCCACAGCACCACCGCCCGTTGACATCGAACAGGTGTTCGTATAGTTTCACAGGTACAGGACCCTGCGCCGGGAGCGCGCGGTCCGCGACATCACCCAAGGAGCGTGGCGCATGGAGCGCGAGCAGGTCGACAAGGTCCTCGAGATCACCAAGGAACAGGTCGAGCGCAAGTTCGGCAAGGGTTCGCTCATGCGCCTCGGCGAGCACGCCAACATCGGAGCGATGCCCGCGATCCCGACCGGATCCCTCGCTCTCGACGCCGCGCTCGGCATCGGCGGCGTCCCGCGCGGGCGCATCGTCGAGATCTACGGACCGGAGTCGGGCGGTAAGACCACGCTGGCTCTGCACATAGTCGCGGAGGCGCAACGCCTCGGCGGGATCGCCGCGTACATCGACGCGGAGCACGCTCTGGACCCGGCGTACGCGGCGAAGCTCGGGGTCGACATCGACGACATGCTCATCTCGCAGCCGGACACGGGGGAGCAGGCGCTCGAGATCTGCGACATGCTGGTCCGCAGCGGGGCTGTCGACATCGTCGTGATCGACTCCGTGGCGGCGCTCGTGCCGCGAGCCGAACTCGAGGGCGAGATGGGCGACGTGACCGTGGGGCTGCAGGCGCGGCTCATGAGCCAGGCCCTGCGCAAGCTCGCGGGATCGTTGTCCAAGTCGAACACCACCTGCATCTTCATCAACCAGCTGCGCGAGAAGATCGGGGTCATGTTCGGGAACCCCGAGACTACGTCCGGCGGACGCGCGCTCAAGTTCTACGCATCGATCCGCATCGACATCCGCCGCATCGACTCGATCAAGCAAGGCACAGACATCGTCGGCAACCGGGTGCGCGCCAAGGTCGTCAAGAACAAGGTCGCCCCGCCGTTCCGGCAGGCGGAGTTCGATCTCATGTACGGGCACGGCATCTCGAAGGAGGGCTCGCTGCTCGACCTCGGCGTCGAGGAGGGCATCGTGAGCAAGTCGGGATCCTGGTTCACCTGTGGGGAAGAGCGCCTCGGGCAGGGTCGCGAGGCCGCTAAGGA
>Ga0209638_1000236_pt1 | contig 37112 bp, 31 predicted proteins | sample BarGraNGADG00211_FD_184490 | JGI IMG/M metagenome (GOLD analysis project Ga0209638, IMG submission 184490) | Arctic peat soil microbial communities from Barrow, Alaska - Barrow Graham LP Ref core NGADG0002-211 (SPAdes) (version 2) | ecosystem: Environmental > Terrestrial > Soil > Wetlands > Peat...
GGGGTCGGGCATCTGGCGGTACAGGTTCTGCACTATCTCGATGTTCCGCTCGTTCACGCTGCCGGTCACGAGCAGGATGTCGGCGTGCTTGGGGTTGCCCGTGTTGACCACGCCGAACCGCTCGACGTCGTAGAGCGGCGTCAGGCAGGCCAGGACTTCGATGTCGCAGCCGTTACAGCTCGAGCCGTCGTAGTGGAAGATCCAGGGCGAGCGGCTGAAGAACGACACTTGGCTCACCTACCGAGCAGGAAGAGAGCGAGCACGTTGCCTCCGGAGAACAGCAGCGTCGCCGCCCAGGTTGAGCGCAAGACGAGCTGCCACTTGGCCCGCGAGGTCGAGTTGTCCACGAGGACCTCCAGGGCATAAGCGATCGCGAAACAGAGCAAGCCGAGTGGGATGCTCCAGTTGAACAGCAGCACCATGAAGGCGCACAGCAGCGCCGACTCGTACCAGTGCGCCACTTCGACGTATGCGAGGAGCCGGCCCGACATATCGGTGGTGAGGCCGCTTACCAGCTCCTGGTGGGGGTGGTGCGAGATGGAGATGTCGAACGGCGACTTGCGCAGCTTGATCGTGGCGACGAGCAGGAACGCCAGCAGCACTCCCGGCAACTGGACGGCCACGAGCTGCGGCGACGCGAGGACACCGGCGTAAGTGCTCGCCCCGGTGACCTTGCAAACGCTCGCCATCATCAAGATGAAGAACGGCTCCGAGGCGAGCAGCACGACGAGTTCGCGCTCGGCTCCCGCGAAGCTGTAGGGCGAGTTGACCGAGCCGGCCGCCAGGACCAGCAAGAGGGCGGCCAGGGCGAACACGAAGGCGATGAAGATCAAGTCCGTGCCACTGAGCAGCAGCGCTCCGGTCACGGCCATGAAGCCGACATGACCCAGGAGCAGCGGCTCCACCACCGGGTTGACCTGGCGCGCCTGCTTCTGCAGCAGCTTGCCGACGTCGTAGAAGGGCTGCAGCAGGGGCGGCCCCACGCGGCCCTGCATGCGGGCGCTGACGATCCGATCGACGCCGGCGAGGAAGCCGCCGAAGATCGGGGCGACGACCAGGAAGAGGATGGCGTAGACGACGGGGCTCATCAGCGAACCACCATTCCGGTCACGACCATCGCGGCGAGGATGCCGCCGCAGGCTAGAGTCCCGACCCGGAACATCAGGGCCCCGTTGATGACGCCGTCGAGGTAGTAGTTGCGCAGCGACACCGATCTAGAGCTGCCGAGCGCCGCGCCCATTACATGGCCCGAGTTGGCGGAGCGGCCGCTGGTGTAGAAGTCGGCTTCGTCGTAGCGGCGGCGCGAGGCCCACACGGCCACGAGCGGCAGGAACAGGACGGCGGCCAGCATCACCACCAGCATCGCCGGATCGATCACCGGCAACGTCCGTGGTCCGGAGGCGAACGCGGACAGTGCGTACGGGCCGACCACCTTGTCGGAGATCAGGCCGATCGAGGCGGTGACTGCGATCACGCCGGCGGCCAGGGCGCCTTCGGTCAGCCACTCGTAGCGCGAGATGCGGCTCTCGATCGAGCGTTCGTAGTCGCTGACGCTGCGCATCGACAGCACCTTGATCAGGAGCTTGCCCCAGTAGAAGAGCGTCAGGGAGCTGCCGAAGGCCATGATCACGATCATCGCCGCGCCCTGGCCGCCCGGGACGAGCAGGAAGGCTTTGATCGCGGCCCACTTGGCGACCACGATCCCGAAGGGGGCGATGAACATGCCGGCGATGCCGGCCAGAGCCAGCACGCTGACTCGCGGCAGCCGGCTGATCAGGGTGTCGAAGTTCTCCATGTCCTTGGTGTAGAGCCTGTTCTCGATGGTCCCGACAACGAGGAACATCAGGCCCTTCGCCAGGGCGTGGAAGATGATGATCATGACCCCGACCCAGGCGAGCTCGGGGGTTCCGATCCCGGCGCAGCCGACGATCAAGCCCAGGCTGCCGATCGTCGAGTAGGCGAGGACCTTCTTGGTGTTCTGCTCGGTCACGGCGACCAGCGAGACCATCAGGAATGTCACGAGCCCGACGAAGGTCACGAGGTAGCCGACCGTCGAGCCTGACATCGCCGGCGACAGCCTCAGCAGCAGGAATACGCCGGCCTTGACCATCGTGCTCGAGTGCAGCAGGGCCGAGGTGGGCGACGGGGCGTACATTGCGCCGATCAGCCACGAGCTGAACGGCATCTGCGCGCTCTTGGTTATGCCAGCGAACGCCAGCAGCGCGACCGCGGCGAGAAGCGTGCCCGAGACCGGGCCGGCAGTCAGCTTCGCCAGATCGAGCCCGTTCGGCTGGTTCGCCAGCAGCGCGATCGCCAGGCCGAAGCCCAAGCCCCCGAGGAGGTTCATGTTGAGCGCCTTGAACGCGTAGCCGATCGTCTCCTCGGTGCGGGTGTAGCCGATCAGCAGGAACGAGCAGAGGGTCGTGATCTCCCAGAAGACGAGCATCATCGGCAGGTCGTTGGACACGACGAGTCCGAACATGCCCGCCAGGAAGACGAAGAGCAGCGAGAAGAAGACGTTCCGGCGGCCCTTCGTCATCGGGCTGGCGCGATGGTAGTCGCGCATATAGCCGACGGCGTTGACGCAGATCAGCGTGCCGATGAGGCCGATGATGAGGACCATGACCATCGACAACCGGTCGAACCAGAAGAGGCGCTGCGGATCGACCTCGGGCATGCGGCCCGTGATCTCGAGGAAGAGGGCGATGGTCAGTTGCGCCAGGGCCATTGCCGGCGCAAGAACCCGGCCGTGCTGGAGTCCTACGACCACGATGAAGGCGGTCATCGCGATCTCCGCGGCCAGCAACAGGTAGCCGGGCACGACACCGCCCGGGAGCCCGAAGAAGATCGCGTCGCCGTTGCCGAAGGTGACCACGGTGGCAATCGCAGCCACAGCGATGACGGCGCTGGCGACGAGGACGATCGGGTTTCGCACCGACGGCCGGGTGACGACGAGAAGGACGGCTCCGACCAGGAGCGGGAAGGCGATCAGGAAGGCGACGAGTGCACCCACGGATCAATGCGCCCCGGGCAGCAGGTGATCGACCTCGTAGACGAGGACGTCGGTGGAGACTGGCTTCTCCAGGTAGCGCTGGACCGGCAGCCAACCATCGCGGTCCTGGCTGGAGCGCTCCCGCGCGGTGAGGTGCTCGTCCGCGCGAGTCAGCATGATCAGCGGCAGTGTGGGGAAGTCCCAGGCGAGGGACCTGGCCAGGTCAAAGCCGGCGTAGGCTCCGTCCAGCATGCCTTCGAGCACTACCAGGTCCGGCGCCTCCCGGCGTACGACCTCGGCGGCTTCGGCGGCGGTGGACACGACGGCGACGGAGTGCCCGCCGGCCTCGAGTGCGGAGGCATTGCCTGCGGCCACAGTCGAGTCGTCGTCCACAAGGAGTATGTTTGCCATACGCTCCACTCTTTAGGACTCCATGCCGCTCCGCTCTTTCAGGGTGGCTGGAGGCGCGCCCTCCGATGCATGGCGTCGCCAAGCAAGATTACCCAGACGGGGTCGCTACGAGCCCCGCAGTTCGGCCCTTCATACCGGGAATTTCGGCCCTCCCGGTTAGTGACCGGCCCACTTTCCAGGGCAATTAGGGCGTAACACCTGACAAAATGGACTAGGATGCGGCATATGCACGAGTTTTCCATTGCCGAAGCGCTCGCTGCCCAGGTACTTCGGCACACGCCGGCGGGCGCGCTGGTTCGCGGCGCGGAGATAAGGATCGGGGCTTTGCGCGGCATCGAGCCGGCGGCATTGCAGATGTCGTGGCAGGCTGTCACGCACGGCACGGCGATCGACGGATGCCTGTTGTCCGTGGAGCAGCTTCCTTGGACCATCACGTGCTCCAACTGCGGCCGGAGCTGGAGCAGCCAGAAACCATTCGTAGATTGCGTGTGTGGCGATACTTCGCCGACGCCGACGGGTACCGACGAGCTGGACCTCGTGTCGATCACCGTCGACGAGGAGGACTCGAGATGACCTACGAAACCCGGACCATCCGCTTGCCCGTGCCCGAGCGGATCCTGGGAGCCAACGACGAGATCGCGGCGGCCACGCGGCAAGGGCTGGCGCGCCGTGGCATCTTCGCGATCGACCTCATCGGCGCGCCCGGAAGCGGCAAGACGGCGCTTCTCGAAGCCACGCTCCGTTCACTAGGCGATCGGCGTCGGCCGGCCGTGCTGGTCGGGGACCTGGCTACTCGACGCGACGGCGATCGGCTGGCGCGCTGGTGCAACCGGGTCGTGCAGATTTCCACGGGGCAGGGCTGCCACCTCGAAGCCGGCCAGGTGCGCGACGCGCTCGCGAAGCTGGATCTCGAAGGCGTCGACCTGCTCTTCGTCGAGAACGTCGGCAACCTCATCTGCCCGGTCGGGTTCGACCTGGGGCAGAACGCCAAGGTGGGTCTGTTCAGCCTGACAGAGGGCGACGACAAAGCCGCCAAGCATCCGTATCTGGTCGCGGAGGCGGACCTCATCTTGCTCAACAAGATCGACCTGGCGCCCCACCTGACCTTCGACCGCGCCGGTTTCGAGGCAGACGTACGGCTGCTCAACCCAACGGTGCCGATCATCGAGGTCTCGGCCACTACGGGCGCCGGTTTGGACAAGTGGATTGCGTGGTTGGAGGCCGGCTCCGCGGAGGTCTCCGGCACGTCCTAGTCTCTGTCGGCCGGGTCCTCGATCGAGACGAGCAGGATGGCTGTGGCGTCGTCGTGGCGATTGAGCCTCGGGAACCGGGCCAGACTCTCCGGAGCCCGCTCCAGCGCACGCAGCTCGTCTCCCAGCGACGCCAGTCCCTCGCGCCGGCAGCGCTTCATGAGGCCCGCCATACCCGCGGCCGCGTGGAACGTGTCCGCCAGGCGGGCGAACCCGTCAGAACAAATCAGCACGGCCGACACGGTGTTGGCGTCGCGGAGGCGATGCAGCACGTGCTTGGCGGCAGCCGGCTCTGTCGAGAAGGACCAATAGGAATCGGGCGTGTTCATTCGCATTCGGTTGTCAATCAGGTTCTGCTTCACGGAGAGTTCCGCGTCCTCGGCCGACATTCCGGTGCCCATAAGGGCAGCCAACCGCTCCACGACAGCGCCGTCGATACGATCGAGGCGGTGATCTCGAATCGTCTCGCGGCGACCTTCGGCATCCTCCACGACGGCCGTGCAGTCGCCAAGCACCACGAACTCGATTCTGCGCCGCTCCGTCCTGGCCAGTGCCAGGGTGCAACTAAGCGGTGGCGAGTGGTGCCCTCCGTGTTGCCGAGCCGCTCGTATCGCCGTTCTGACCATCCTTGCGGCGGGTTCGTCGCGCCGCGACGCCAGTCCGTCAAGCGCCGCATCGGCAAAGGCCCTCACTGAGCTGCCAGGTTCGCCGCCGAGTGGCGTGGCGCCGTCGGCAACGGCCACGAAGCCATCGGAGACACGGAACGCGTCCTGGTCTTTGCCCGGGGCAGGCAGATTCATTACCTCGGCACGGTAGTCTCGGCCGCCGAGCCTTGCCGCTGCTGTGGAGATCACTATCGTATTCCGCGCCGCAGGAGCCACGAGCCCAGGAAGACGACTCCGAAGAGAAGGATCGCTACGCCCGCAAGCACCGTGAGTGCGTCTAGGGGTGACTGATTCCGTATCTCGCCCATCGTGGCGAGGATGAGGCCGAGGATCGCCGCGACGAAGCCGATGACCTCGATGGCCTGGATCTGCGAAGCGTCGAGGGCGATCTTGAGCCGGTGAGTCTCCTCGGTCAGGCGGTTATTAGACTCCTCGGCGGCCTTTGCCAGGCGCGCAATAGAGCGATCGGCGTCGATCATCGATCGCTCGATGTAGTACGCGGCCAGGCGGTCCTGGATATCGCTGCTATCGCGGTCTTCGATATCGATGGCGTGGACGATGTCGATCCGGGCCCGATCGTAGTCTCGGAGAAGGCGCAGCAGGCGAGCTCGGGTGTGGTAGAAGCGGGCATGATTCGGGTAGCCTTCGATGGCCTCGTTGACCAACCCGAGGCCTCGCTCCAGTTCCGGCCGCGGGTTGGTGAATCCATCGTTGGATGCCAGATCGGCGATCAACACGGCGCAGGTGTGGGCGATCCCGGCGTGGTCCGGCAAACGCTTGTGGGCACGCTCCGCCAGTTCCAGACCCCGGCGCATCTCGCCGATTGAGCCGTCCACCATGGACATGGCGCGGTAGTGGAGGAAGAGTGGGACGTCGTTGAACTCGGCTTCGACGCCGCCCAGGGTGGCGCTGGCTCGGCCGGGGTGATGCTGTCGCCGGTACCAGTTGAAGACGATCGTTACGTACAGAAAGCGCAGGGATCCGTCGCCCTCACCTTGTGCAAGCAGCTGCTCGGCGAGGCCCGGCAGGCCGGGGACCGACACCGCCAGGGCCGTCATGTCGTGTTCGTAGGCGTAGGTTCCCGTTGTTCCTCGCCCATCTCGCACGGCCGCCAGGGCCTTCAGGAGCGCCAGGCGATCGTCGCTTCCGATAGCGGCGTTGAAGCTGTCGATTGTCGCGGCGAGCGCGTGCACGATTTCCCTCAGCTACGACGACTTGGGATGAGGATAGCGACAAATGAGCCCCAATTGGCCGTGCCCGGCGCGGACCGGCGCCCGCCGGGGGGCATTCAGCGCCCAGCCGAGCCGAGAGTCCCGCGAGTTCGGGCCGAATGGCCGGCGTCCACGGGACCCAAATACCGGCTGGCCGGGCCTCTCGGACGCGAGGCTTCCTGGCCGACGCCCTGTACAATCTCAAGGACATCGTGTGATTTCAGTCGCTCGGGCGCACGTCCTGCCCGCGGCGCGACAACCTCCCGCATCCAAGGAGATAGAGACCCCATGGTCGATACTGCTAAGACCCACGTGGCCGCCAAGCGCTACGTCTACGCATGGGGCGACGGCCGGGCCGAGGGCAACGGCGGGATGAAGGATCTGCTCGGCGGCAAGGGCGCCGGCCTGGCGGAGATGACCAACGCGGGTCTCCCGACACCCCCGGGGTTCACCATCACCACAGAAGCCTGCAACGACTACTTCAACGCCGGCGAGAAGCTCCCGGCCGGCCTGTGGGAAGACGTCATCGAGGCCGTCAAGGCCGTCGAGAAGCAGACGGGCAAGGGCTTCGGCGATCCCAAGAATCCGCTCCTGGTTTCGGTCCGTTCCGGCGCCAAGTTCTCGATGCCGGGCATGATGGACACCGTCCTCAACCTCGGCCTCAACGAAGGGACGCTCGAAGGCCTCGTCGCGCTGACCGGCAACGAGCGCTTCGGCTGGGACGCCTACCGCCGCTTCGTCTCGATGTTCGGCCGCATCGTCCTGGGCGTGAAGGCCGAGCGGTTCGACGAGCCGCTCGACGAGCGCAAGGCCAAGCACGGCCCCACCGCCAAGGACACCGACCTGAACGTCGAAGACCTCAAGGCTCTCGTCGAGGAGTTCAAGGCCGTGGTCAAGAAGGACGCCGGCCGCGACTTCCCGACCGATCCGCACGAGCAGCTGGACCTGGCCATCAAGGCCGTCTTTGCCTCCTGGTTCGGCAAGCGTGCCAACGACTACCGCAACAGCCAGAAGATCGCCCACGACCTCGGCACCGCGGTCAATATCGTAACGATGGTCTTCGGCAACATGGGCAACGACTCGGGCACCGGCGTCGCCTTCACCCGCGACCCCAACACCGGCGAGAAGACCCTCTACGGCGAATACCTCGTCAACGCTCAGGGCGAAGACGTGGTTGCGGGCATCCGCACCCCGGCCAAGATCGCGGCCCTGGCTCAGGAGATGCCGGCTTCGTATGCCGAGTTCAAGGCCATCGCCGAGAAGCTCGAAAAGCACTACCGCGACGTCCAAGACCTCGAGTTCACGATCGAGCGCGGCAAGCTCTACATGCTCCAGACGCGTAGTGCCAAGCGCACCGCCGCCGCCGCCGTAAAGATCGCCATCGACATGGTCGGGGAAGGCCTGATCACCGAAGCCGAAGCCGTGATGCGCATCGAGCCCGCCCAGGTCGACCAGCTCCTTCGCAACCAGTTCGACCCGAAGGCTCGGGCGGCCGCCGTCCGTATCGCCAAAGGCCTCAACGCTTCGCCCGGCGCCGCCGTGGGCAAGGCCGTATTCAACGCCGACACCGCGGTCGAGTGGGTCGAGAAAGGCGAGAAAGTGGTTCTCGTCCGCATCGAGACCTCGCCCGACGACTTCCACGGCATGGCCGTGGCCCAGGGCATCCTGACCGCTCGCGGCGGCGCCACCTCGCATGCCGCAGTCGTCGCCCGCCAGATCGGCAAGCCGTGCGTCTCCGGTTGCGCCGAGCTGGTCGTGGACTACGGCGCCAATACGGCAACCGCCAACGGCGTGACCTTCAAGCAGGGCGACGCGATCAGCGTCGACGGCTCGACCGGCGAGGTCTTCGTCGGTGCTCTGCCGACCGTCTCCGCCCGGTTCGAGGATCAGCCCGAGCTGCAGACCGTTCTCGGCTACGCCGACAAGATCCGCCGCCTCATGATCTGGACCAACGCCGACAAGCCGGAAGAGGCCGCTCAGGCACGCTCGTACGGCGCCCAGGGCATCGGCCTGTGCCGCACCGAGCACATGTTCCGCGAGGGCGATCGGCTCGAGATCGTGCGCAGCGCGATCCTCGTCGCCAACGTTGCCACCCGCGCTCAGGTCAAGCTCGCTGCCGGCGAAGCTCTCACCGACGCCGAGAAGGCCGACCTGGCCCAGTTCAACACCGCCATGGGCAAGCTCGAGAAGCTCCAGCAGGGCGACTTCGAGGGCATCCTCGCGGCGATGAGCGGCCTGCCGGTCGTCATCCGCCTGATCGACCCGCCGCTACACGAATTCCTCCCGAACCTCGAGGACCAGCTCGTCAAGGTCACCAGGGCCGGCGACAAGGCCACCGCCGAGGACAAGGAACTGCTCGCGACCATCAAGTCGATGCACGAGCAGAACCCGATGCTCGGTCTGCGCGGTTGCCGCCTCGGCCTGATGATCCCCGACTTCGTCAAGATCCAGACCCGTGCCATCCTGAACGCGGCCATCGCGGTCAAGAAAGCCGGCAAGGACCCGCGGCCGGAGATCATGATCCCGCTCGTCGGGCACGTGAACGAGCTCAAGGCCACTCGGGCCCTTCTCGACGCCGAGGCCGAGGCCGTCGTCAAGGCCGCCGGCGTTCGGCCGGACTTCAAGTTCGGCACCATGATCGAGATCCCGCGGGCTTGCTGGGTCGCGGACGAGATCGCCGAGCATGCTCAGTTCTTCAGCTTCGGCACCAACGACCTGACCCAGATGACGTTCGGCTACAGCCGTGACGACGCCGAGGGAGGGTTCCTGCTCAAGTACGTCGAGGAGAAGATCCTCCCGTACAACCCGTTCCAGTCGCTCGACCCGGTCATCGTCAAGGAAATGAAGATGGCCGTGGACCTGGGCCGCAAGACCCGCCCCGACCTCAAGGTCGGGATCTGCGGCGAGCACGGCGGCGACCCGATGTCGATCGGCTTCTGCCACGACATCGGCCTCAACTACGTCTCCTGCTCGCCGTTCCGGGTTCCGGTGGCTCGCCTCGCGGCCGCCCAGGCGGCTCTCGCCGGAGCCTCGGAGCGCGACAAGTAGCCGTCTCGTCCCAAGCTCGAACGCCCGGCGGTTTCCCCGCCGGGCGTTCTGATTCGGATCGGCGAGCTATCCCGCCGGGCTTGCCTCCAGGTCGGACCTGCGGTCAGCTGGCGGCCGTACCCGGAGTCTGGCGAAGGAACAGCGCCAGGATCGTCGGCACGTGCTGCGAATTGACAGTGATCTTGTAGCCGCCGAGAGGCCATGGCCAGGGAAGCTCGTGCCACGCGACTTCGGCCGACCGATCGGCCGTGACCGGCGACGCGATCGCCGGAGGCACCCAGAATTCCCCTGAGCGTGGGGAGGCCTCGGAGGGCTGCCCTGTCGGCGTCACGACCGAGTCCGCGCGCAGCGGTGAAAGCTGGGTGTACGGCTGGAACCCGCCGGACGTTACGTAGGGCGGATCGTAGCCAGAGCCCAGGTACTCGACTGTAATATCGGTGACACGCAGATCGGCGGGCCAGGTGATGGCGAGCGCGAAGACGCCGTCGTTGGGCCCGACGTCGACGACGGTGGCGGGAGCGGCGGTGGGTACCGGGACCCAGAAGACAGCCGGCACTTGAAGAGTCGATCGCGGGGTCGAGGTCTTGACTTCGGGCATCGTAGCGGCCGCGATGCCCCAGCCGACATGCGTGTCGTTCATGCTGAGAAAGCTCCAATCGACGCCGGCCCAGCCGCGCGCGAGGTCCGCCAGATACGGAGGCAAAGGCGGCTCCTGGGGAGCTTGAACGTTGACGAGAGGCGCGTCGTTGGTGAATGCCGAGGCCGAGGCCGAGGCGGATGGGGAAGGGACCCGCGCGACGGTGCCCCATGGTTTGACCAGCGCGGCGAGGATGAAGATTGCGCCGACTGCCAGCGCTCCCAACTCCGGCCTGATCAAGTGGCGTCTGCCGACTCGCTCGAGGTGCCCATACTCCTCATCGCCGATCGTGGGTGGCAGGCCGCCGGGGACGGGGGACTCGGATTGCCATCTACGCTTGGGCGCGCCGTCGGCCAGCTTCGTTTTGCCCCGCACGAGCTCGACCTGCGCTCTATCCACCCCTTCCAGCCAGGCTCTCTCATCGTGGTCATGGAACCCGACGCCGTTGCGCATTCAGACGCTCCGTTTATGGTTGCTTATGGCTGCCCATTCAGGCGCGGGCCTTCTGCCCGTCGACCAGCTCGCGGACTTTGCGAGCCAGCGCGTCGGGCGTGAAGGGTTTCGACAAGAAGCCGTCCGTGTCCTCTAGGCCACCTTTTACCCCCACGAGCTCCTCGGTGTAGCCGGACAGGAACAGGGTGCGCAGTTCGGGTCGAAGCTCTCGGATGCGTAGCGCGAGCTCGGGGCCGCTCAGCAGCGGCATGACGACGTCGGACACGAGCAGATCGATTGGCGCCTCGTGATCCTCGACGATGGCCAAGGCCTCGAACGGATCGGTTGCGACGAGCAGCTTGTAGCCGTGACGCTCCAGGATAAGCCTGGCCAGTTCCCGGACGGCTCGGGTTCGTCCTCGACGAGAAGGATCGTCTCCGTGCCGCCAGCGGCGGGAGGCGGCACGGCTGCAGGCGCGGCGACATCCTCTTCGACCAGCGGGAAGTAAGCCTTGAAGGTCGTGCCTTCGCCGGGCTCACAGTAGAGCCAGATGTGCCCGCCGCTCTGGCGGACTATGCCGTAGGTGGTTGCGAGGCCGAGCCCCGTCCCTTTGCCCTGCTCCTTGGTCGTGAAGAACGGCTGGAAGATATGGGCGCGTGTCTCTCGGGACATGCCGATGCCGCTGTCGCTTGCCGCGATCATCACGTAGCGGCCGGGCGAAACGGCGAAGTGCTCCGACAAGTAGGCGCCGTCGAAAGCCGCCTGGCCGGTCTCTATCTCGAGATGCCCACCTTCGGGCATGGCGTCGCGGGAGTTGAGAACCAGATTGAGGATGATCTGCTCTATCTGGACCGGGTCGGCGCGCAACCGTCCCGGTGCTGCCTGCAGCTTGAACTGCAGGTCGATGTTCTCGCCGATGAGCCGGCGCAGCATCGGCTCCATCCCGGCCACGACCTCGTCTGGGTCGAGCACGGTCGGCTGGAGCATCTGCCGGCGCGAGAAGGCGAGCAGCTGCTGGGTCAGCGCCGCGGCTTGTTCGGCCGCCCTCCGGATCGCTTCCGCACTCTCGTGCTGGGGGCTGTCTTCCGGCAGATCCAGGAGGAGGAGTTGCGCGAAGCCGGAGACGGCCGTAAGCATGTTGTTGAAGTCGTGCGCGATTCCGCCGGCGAGCCGCCCGATGCTCTCCATCTTCTGGGCCTGGAGCAGGGTCTCTTCCATGTGCTGCCGTGCGGTTACGCCGGCCATCTGCTCGATGACCCCGACGGTGCGTCCGTCGTGGTCGCGCTGCGGGGCCGCGAACAACTCGATCTGGATTGGGTGGCCGTCTTTGCGCGTGCGACGCAGGTGCATACCGCCGATCACTTCGCCACGAGCGACGCCCAGCAGGACCTGGCGCATCTCGGCCATTTCCGCCTTGGGAACGTGAGGCAGTCTCTTGCCAACTACTTCCGCGGCCGTCCACCCGAATATGTACTCGGCGGCGGGGTTCCATAGCCGGACGTCGCCCTCGAGATCCAGGACGACAGTCGCCAGGGGCGAGGCTGCGATGAGTGCCTCCAGATCGGCTGTCGTTCGCCGCAGCTCCTTTTCCATCTGCTTGCGCGCGGTGATGTCGGCCAAGATCGCGACCACGTATCGCCGGCCCTCCGATACGAAGGAGGACAGCCCGATCTCGACCGGCACGAGATGGCCGTCCTTGTGTCGAACGTGGAGATCCCGGCCCAGGCCCATCGGGCGCGTTTCGGGGGCAGCGAGATACGATTCTCGGTTCTGCCGGTGGCCCCGGCGTAGCTGCTCGGGGACGAGCTTGTCGACCGGAATACCGTTGAGCTCGTCTTCGGCATAGCCCGTGAGCTCGCTGGTGTGCGGATTGGCGAAGACGATCTTGCCGCTCGAATCGACCAGCACGACGGCGCTGGGATGGCTCGCCAGGATGTCGCGAAGCAGGCCCGTCGGAGCGGATGGGGCCTCGCTGAGGATCAAGCCCGGCGGATCGGCTCGCCTGTCGGACTGGGCGGTGGGGGATCGGGACGGCAGTGGACGCGTGGGCGAACTGGGCACTCAGGCTCCTTGGGAACGCGGCCTGACTCGACGGCATGGTACTCCCGGGGGCGGGACGGACGGCCATTTCGACGCTGGAGATGCGGCCCCCGCACCCGAGCTGCAGCCCATCCCGGGGGGTCGGTGCCTTTGCCCGGCATCGGCGCGCACAGTGGAACATCCTGTGCTTTCAGGATCGAGTCAGGGCCAGCGTCCTAGCATTCGTACCAATCTCAAAGAGCGCGAGTGACGGCGCGCTCTCCGACGCAAACGGCTCGGGATCCCCCTCCCCGGGCCGTTTGCCACATCTAGGGGCAAGAGCCGCCGACGGTATCTCTCGGGTTGCTCTACCCGGCGGGCGGCCGCTCGGCGCCGACCACGGCGTGTCGTGGACCAGCGTCCGAAAGGGGAGCGGCTAGCTCGAGCTCGAGCATCGCGGCCAGTTCGCGCGCGTTTGTCGAGCCGTAGTTGGCGTAGCAGTTGTTCATCAGGATGTGGATCTCTTGTGCTTCTTCTGCGGCCTCGCGGATCCGCGGCAGCCATTCCCGCAGCTCTTGCTCGCTATAGAGATAGCGGAAACGCTCGACAACCGGGATCGACGGCGCTTCCCAGGTTTCGACCCGCCGGCCGTGGAACCGGACCAACGCCAGTTCAGGTGAAGTCACGGCAAGGATCGGCGGGATGCTGCTGCGCAGTCCCTGAGGTCCGTCGACCATGACCAAGGGGATCCCGTTGTCCGTCAGGAAACGCAACGTCCTCTCCCGGTTCTTGTCGTTGAACCACGTCTGGCTGCGAAACTCCACCCCCGAGCGGATCGTTCCGAGGCGCTGCCTGGCTTCCAGGATCTCGTCGCGGCCCTCGCTCGTCGGAAAGAACCAGCGCGGGTATTGGAGCAGCACCGAGCCCAACTGGCCGCTCGCTCGGAGTGGCTCGAGCCCGTCGAGGAACATCTGCCAGATGGCGTCCCTCAACTCGGCCGGGAGGTCGCGCGCGTAGATCCGAGGCTTCGAAGCCAGATCCGCCGGCAGCGCACTTCGCACGTCTCGCGGCAGGCGGCGAGGCTCGGTCGGTTGGCCGGTCATGAGGGCGTGGGCCTTCGCGTCGAAGACGAAGTCCGGCGGCGTGCGCTGGACCCAGGCCTCGGCAGTCTTCGCGGTGGGAAGGCTGTAGTAAGTGGAGTCGATTTCGACGATGGGGAATGTGCCCGCGTAAAACGCCAGCCGATCCTCGGCCGAGGCTGCTCCGCGAGGGTAGAAGACGCCCGGTGCCGTCATCGTCGGGTCCGTCCAGGAAGCGGTGCCGACACGAACGGTCGAGCCCCCGGCGGTTAGCAGTGGATTGGCAGCCGCCTGGGCGACGCCTGTGGCTCTCTCGCCGGCGGCGTCCGAGCCGGGGTCATGGGGGTTCGGTTCTCCGAACGGGCCCGGTGGCAATGGCAGTGTCGGCATGCCGACAGCGTGCACCATCGCCGATGCCGGCGCCAGCCCTCCGGCCCTGTCGGCCCGCCAGCCTCACGCTCAACACTCAGAACTGGCGCGGTGCGCCGGGGCCCTCGACCTGCGCAGCCGGGGCCGCGGCGACGGCCGCCGTCCGAGCAAGCCAAAGGTTCGCCCGGCGTAAGCGCGAACGTCGGCGACGATGCCCGAGCCACACGGGCTGCGTTTCACGGCGTTGGCGATTCGCCAGTCGTTGCGGAGTTCGTCCGCGTGTCGCCTGGCGATCTCACGCTGGCCTTATGTGTTGATCAGCTGGTAGGGGAGCATGGCCGATCAGGTCTCCTGACTTCTATGTCCCATCAGGTTAGGGTCCCTACATGACGGATACTGTCAGGAATCAAGACGAAGAATCCGCTACGCTCGCGGAATGCGAGCCAGCCGACTCATCTCGATCCTTCTCTTGCTCCAGACGCGCGGCCGGATGACGGCGCAGCTGCTGGCCGACGAGCTCGAGGTCTCGATTCGAACCGTCTACCGCGACGTCGACGAACTGAGCAACTCGGGGATACCCGTCTACGCGGACCGAGGAGCGCACGGCGGGTTCCAGCTCGTGGAGGGCTACAAGACGAGACTAACCGGCCTTACTCCCGCGGAGGCCGAGACGCTGTTCCTCTCCGGGTATCCGGGTCAGGCTGCGCAGCTCGGGCTGGGGACGGTGCTGGCGGCTGCTCAACTGAAGGTCCTTGCCGCCCTACCGCCGGAGCTGCGGGGCCGTGCCTCGCGTGTGCGGCAACGGTTCCATCTCGACGCCCCGGGTTGGTTCCAGGAGCCCGAGGTCGCACCTCACCTCCAGTCGATCGCGGAGGCCGTCTGGTCCGACCGCCAGCTCAGGCTGCGGTACCGGCGTGGCGGCGACGAGGGCCCAGTCGTCGAGAGGACCCTGGATCCGCTCGGCCTCGTCTCGAAGGCGGGCGTCTGGTATCTCGTGGCGCGGGCGGCCTCGATCAGGACCTACCGCGTCTCCCGAATCCTGGAGCTTGCCATTCTGCCCGAGCGATTCGAGCGTCCCGATGAGTTCGATCTGGCGGCGTACTGGGAGCGGTCGGTCGCGGCGTACGAAGACAGTCTGCCCTCGTTCCCGGCGATCGTCCGAATTCGTGGCGACGGTCTGGCTCGCCTCCCCAACGCCCTGGGTCCCGTGCGGGCACGAGAGGCGATCACGGCCGCAGGCGACCCCGACGAGGAAGGTTGGCTTACGTTGGAGTTGCGCCTCGAGGACTTCTGGCATGCCGAGTTGGTGCTGCTCCAGCTGGGCCCCCATGCGGAAGTCCTCGAGCCGGTCGAACTGCGGCGTCAGATCGCGGACGTCACACGCTCAATGGCCGAACGGTACCGCTAACGTTCGCTCGAGCCTCAACCGCCCGTCGAGATCTCGAGGAGCACGAGCGGGGTTCCTGGATCGTGCTGGATGCGGTCGACGTAGCCGATCTGTCACAGTTCTCTGTTGAGAGCGCGGTCGAGCTCCTGGATCGTTCTGGAGGAGCGGGCGCCTCGAACCAGGGCAGCTCGGATCATCGAGTCGTCAGACGGCGGCACGCTCGGCAGCGCCACGACCGAGAGGCCGTAAGAGTCGTCGTGCGACCACGGCACCTGACCAAGGCGGCGCGGGGGAGGTCCCGGCCGAGGTGTCGCGTCGCGAGGCATTTCCACTCGAGGTCCCCATCCGACGTCAACACCTATCGTACCAGGCGAAGCGCGCAGCAGCCCCATCGAGTGTTCGAGGTAACGCTAGGGCCCGTTGCGGATCGTTCCGCGGCGCTCAGGAAGTGCCAAGGGCCTCGCGCATCAGGGTGAAGGCGCGTTCGTGGTCGCCCGAGAGCGCCAGCGCATCGGCCCACTGGCCAAGCGCCTGACGGAGGAGCGTAGGGGTTCCGGACTGGCGCGCCACTTGACCGGCCTGCTCGTTGTCTACCAGGGCCCCAGCCATGTCGCCCATTCCGGTGCGGGCGCGCGCCCGTGTCAGCAGCGCTTGCACGATCGCGTTCGGGTTCTTGCTGCCCTCGGCTAGTCCGAGCGCGGCCGTGGCTTGACGGGCAGCCTGATCGAATGCGCCGCCCGCCAGGGCTATCCGCGCCTGCGTCTCGATTACGTGCGCCAACGCACGCTCGTCGCCTAGCCTTTCGAACGTCCGGCGGGACGAGCCGGCCAGGTCGTCCGCCCTGGATGCGTTGCCCAGGGCGAGGTACGACAGAGCCAGGTCGTTCTCCAGAGTGGCCGTCTCTCGGTCTGCTTGAGCATGACGGTAGAGCTCGAGGCTGGCGATGCCTGCCCGGAGGGCCGCCTCGTAGTCTCCCGTCTCTCGGTAGCTGTCCGCAAGGTCGTATAGGTATGCGGCGCGGCGCCGATCGTCCAGGTCGGCGGCGAGGCCCCTGACCTCCTCGAGGTAGGCGAGCGCTGCCGAGTGGTTGCCTTCGCGCGATTCATTGCTCGATATCGCCATGAGGAGGCGCAACGTGAAGTCGGGATCCACCTTGAGGCCGCCCCGAACCCTGGCCAGGATGGCCCGCAGGATGGCCTTTGCCTCGGCCGTATTGTCCTGCTGATACTGACAGGACGACAGCCAGTACTCAGCGAGTGCGGCGTCGGCGCCGCGACCGGCGTCTGTGAACAGCCGAGCAGCTTCCGCGGCGAAGGCGGTGGCTTCTTTACCCTTGCCCAGTCGGACCAGAGCTTCGGCAAGACCGCGCAGCAGTTCGGCGCGCGCCTCATGGACGGGCCCGCCGTCGAGCAGCTGCCGATAGGCATCCGCCGCCTCTTCCCACCGACCCGACGCAAGAGCGAGATCGGCCTCGAGCCGGTGCCAGCCGACGGAGTGATCGTTGATCAGGCTGCTGGCCGCGATGCCCAGTCGGCCGGAGAAGAAGCGCAGCGCCGCCATGGAGGGCCGGCTCAAGCCGTTTTCGAGCGCGCTCACGTACGCTTTTGTGAATCGCCCGTCTGCGAGCTGCTGCTGCGTCATGCTGGCAGCCAGTCGGGCGCGTCGCAACCTCTGGCCCATCTCCCTGGCCAGAGGGGAGTCATCTGCCGGAGGACGTGTCTTGCTTGTTCTTGCCATTTGCGGAGTCTACGCCATCGCGCCACAGAGTTGCATAACAGGAATCCGTTGCCTGGAGAGGGAGTTTAGTAGTACTTGACCGGTTGATAGGCTAAGCCTACGCTTCTCGGGCCGACAGCCGCCTGGTTACTGTCCGGTTGGGCGATTTCCCCATGAGAAGGAGTCGTCCAATGTCGTTCCGTTTTCACCATGCTCGTGTCATCGTCTCTGCTTGGATCCTGGGAGTTGCCCTCGCGTCGCTTACGTTCGCTACAGCTTTCGCGGGCAGTCTGGGGACTAACTACCCCCACTGAGTCAGTGCCGGAGGAGCACTGACACCAAGCCCCGAACTCCCATTCAGCATCCTTGCCCGGCCGGCGGCCGCGCTGGAGCGGCTGTCGGCAAAGCCGCGTTTTCTCAATTTGGCCGACGAGTCCTGACTACTCGTGCCGGCAGGCGAGTCAGGTGCTCTTAAGAGTTGTCACACGGCTGCCCATATGTCAGCCTCAACTCGCGTCGAAAGGGAGTCCTGGAGCGGCTGATTTTGGCTGGGATCGCTCTAGGACGATCTCGTTCACCGTTGGTGGCGATCTGCGGGTGGGTAGCGACCGCAGGCGTTGTCCCCCATGCCAGCGGCGGCAGGAGTTGAACTATGTTCTGGTCCAGGACTGGCCGTGAGGCCCGGCGTCAGAAGGTGCTCGACGAGTTGCTCGAGGTCGAGCCGGCCGATCGCGTGGATCGCCTCCAGGAGGCCGTTACGGCCGGCGACGTTCGCGCCAACGAGGTCGAACAGGCCTTGCGTCTGGTGGACAGGCTCGATGCGCTGCGAGTCATGACTATCCCGCGCGTAGCTGGCGGGTTCCGAGCTGTGCACGCATCCGATCTCGAAGCCATCGTCCGCAACGAGGAGGTCGAGTCCGAGTTCTCTGTGCCTGCGGCTCCAGAAGGCCCGACGGCCGAGCGAGTCGTCAAGTCCCGGGAGCGGCGAATCAGGGCCAGAAGGAACTCGAAAGCCAAGAGCGGGGCGGGCGTCAAGCCCCGGCGGAGTCGAGCCTCGCAGGATCGAACTGCCGTTCCGATCATTCGCGAGCCCGAAGCCATTCCGATCGAAACCCAAATGCCGGTGCCGGCGCCAGTCGAGCCGCCGGTCCCGGTCGCGGTCGATCCCAGGATCCTGGCTGCGCCGCTGCCTATCGACGCCGTCGAGGCAGCCGCTCGCCTGATTGCCCGGGACCTGGCCGTCCGCAAGGCCGCACGAACGTCCGCCGTCCCTCGGCGACGCGTCCGCCGGTCCAGCGACGAGGTTCGCCGGTCCAGCGACGAGGTTCGCCGGTCCCCTGAGCCGTCGCTGTCGGCCGTGGGTGGCGGCCCGGCCGACCTGGCCAAGCCGAGCATCGACTGGCTCCGGCCTTAGGGCGAGCGAGTCGAAACAGGCGCTCGACCGGAGCGTCCCGTAGAGCGACTTATCCGGCCATGGCTTGCGCGGTGTAGCGCGTCCCGACCCTGCTCACTGTGAGCGGCAGGCCGAACGCCTCCGAGAGGACCGGGCCGGTGAGCGTCGCCTCGACGGAGCCGGAAGCGACGACGCGTCCTGATCGGAGCACGAGCGCATGCGTCGTGCCGGGGGCAATCTCCTCGACGTGGTGGGTTACGACGACGGTCGCCGCGAGCCTGGAATCGGCGTTGAGACGAGCAAGCAGGACAGCCAGCCGTTCGCGCGCTCCCAGGTCCAGCCCTGCCGCCGGCTCGTCCAGCAACAGCAGCAGCGGGTCGACCATGAGGGCACGGGCGATTTGGACGCGCTGCCTCTCACCCGACGAGAGCAACTCGAAGCGCCGTTTCCGCACGCCTGAACAGCCGACGAGCTCGAGGACTTCCTCAGCTCGACCCCGTGCCTTCCGGCCGTGGCGGTCCCACCATGGAGCGGTAGCTCCGGTCGCACCCGCCAGCACCACCTCGTACGCGGTCAGCTGGCCGGGGATGCGTGGTTCGAGGGCGGCGCTCACGATGCCGATCCGGCGGCGGAGGTCGCGCACGTCTGTTGAGCCGGCCGGCAACCCGTGGGTGGCGCCGGGACCGGCCTCATCCCCAAGGATCGACACCGAGCCTCGCGATGGCCACAAGTATGTCGATGCCACCGACATGAGGGTCGTCTTGCCGCTGCCATTCGGTCCGAGCAAGACCCAGCGCTGGCCCGTCTCCACGCGCCAGTCCACGTTCTCGAGCAGCAGGTTGCCGGAGCGGATGACGGAGATGCCGCGCAGGTCGACTACGGCGCCGCCCGCCGCGCTCACGGCTCTCCGGGCCGGTCGATTCGCGAACCGGAGAAGGGGAGTGGCTCACTCGGCGTGGCCCCCAGGATGCTGTCTTCGAGGCGGTCGAGGAATGGGATCTGCGCCGGCTTGATGTGCGAACGCGATTCCACAGGGTCGTACCAGGCCACTCGATCTATCTCTGGGTACTCCCTCATGCGGCCCGAGAAGGGCGGCCACTCGAACGAGAAGGTGTTGCTGATCGCCGCGGCAGGGTCGAGGTCGCCCTCGGCGGCCCAGGCGTATACGATCTTGCCGCCCTTCTGCTTGATCCAGCCCAGATCGATGAGCTGGCCCCCAGGAACGGGATGGCCGGTCTCCTCCTCGAATTCGCGGCGGGCGGTCAGCTCGAGCGCCCGGTCGGATGGGCTGGTCTCGCCCTTGGGAATCGACCAGTTGCCGACGTCTTTGCGGCCGAAAAACGGTCCGCCAGGGTGGCCAAGAAGGACTTCGAGTAGCCCGCCCGATCGGCGGAAGAGGAGGATCCCGGCGCTTACTCGAGTCGGCACGAGCCAAGCGTACGCGAGGGCAGGCCGCCACGTCTGGGGAGCCTCGATCATAATCGCGGACGATAATGTGAATCGGTCGGTCGTCAGTTCCGCGCCAGCCATCTGTTAGGAGTCCAACATGGTCGATACCCGTGACCTGGGCACGAGCGGTCTGAAGATTACGACGGTCGGTTTCGGATCGTGGGCGGTCGGCGGCAGCGGCTGGGCATTCGGCTGGGGGCCACAGGACGACGCGGAATCCGTACGAGCCATCGTCCATGCGGTGGATCGGGGAGTGAACTGGGTCGATACGGCCGCGGTCTACGGTCTCGGTCATTCGGAGGAGGTGGTCGGCCGGGCGGTGTCCAGCATTGCCGCCGGCGATCGGCCTTTCATCTTCACGAAATGCGGGCTCATCTGGGACGAGGCCAACCGGATGGCGCCGGCGCGGCGCATCCTCCGGCCGGAGACTATCCGGACCGAGTGCGAGGCGTCGCTCCGGCGTCTCGGCGTGGAGCGGATCGACCTGTTCCAATTCCACCGCCCCGACGAGTCCGGGGTCGCCGTCGAGGAATCGTGGGGCGAGATGGCCCGGCTGGCGGACGAGGGCAAGGTGCGGGCAATCGGCGTAAGCAACTTCGACGTCGGCTTGCTGCAGCGCTGCGAGCCGATCCGCCATGTAGATTCGCTGCAGCCGCCCTTCTCGATGATCCATCGCGGATCGGCGAGCGAGCTGCTTCCCTGGGCGGCCGCGCACGGCACCGGAGTGATCGTCTACAGCCCCATGGCCTCGGGCATCCTGACCGACTCGTTCAGTCGTGAGCGGATCGCGGCCATGGCCGGAGACGATTGGCGGGCGCATTCGGACGCCTTCATCGAGCCGGGCCTGACGACCAATCTCGCGCTCCGCGACGCGCTCAAGCCGCTTGCCGCACGGCTGCACACCTCGGTTTCGGCCGTCGCCGTCGCGTGGACGCTGACGTGGGCCGGAGTGACCGGGGCGATCGTCGGCGCGCGCCGGCCCGACCAGGTCGACGGCTGGGTGCCGGCAGGCTCGCTCCATCTCACGCCCGAGGACCTGGACGAGATCGCGGCGGCCGTAGAACGCACGGGCGCAGGCTCCGGACCGATCAGGGTCTGAGAGCTCAACTAGCCTGGGAGGCGGGCGCGGATCAGCGTGGCTGGACTGCCCATGGAGCGCAAGGAATAGCCGCCCGCTACAGCCGCGATCAGTGCGGTCTCGAACGGCTCGAGCGTTGCGGCTTCCCCGCCGCACGTCACCTCGACCGCGCCCTGGGTGGTCGTCAATAGATGGAACGTGCGGCCTGCCGTGTCCGCGGCCAGCGGCTCGGACGCGATCCGGACCAGGTCGAATTCGAAGTACTCGCAGGCGATAGCCTGGCAGCTCCCCGTGCCGGCGGGTACGAGTGGGACGGCGCGCTCGAGAGCCTCAACCGGCAGCGTGACTTCAGCCGATTCCTCGATGTGGAGCCGCCGGTCGGCCGATTGCGGTCTGCCCCAGTCGTAGGCTCTGTAGGTGATGTCGCTTGCCTCTTGGAGCTCGTAGAGGAACAGCCCCGGACCGAGCGCATGGAGAGTTTTCGCCGGGATGAGGACTGCCTCGCCGCTTCTCACCTCGACTTCGGCTGCCACGTCGACCGCGCGTCCGTCGCGGATCGCCCGAGCGAGTTCGTCCTTGCCGGTTCCGGGCCTGACGCCGAGCAGGATCTGCGCGCCCGGGTCGGTCTCGATGAAGTACCAGGCCTCGGTCTTGCCAAGCTGGTCCGGGCCCGCCATGCGCCGCGCCTGCTCGTCGTTCGGATGAACTTGCACGGACAGCCAATCGGCGCAATCGAGGAGCTTGGCCAGCACCGGAAAGCGTCGGCCGTTGCGGCCGCGGGAGCCGGCCGAGCCCAGCAGCTCGGGCCCGAGCGAGGCGACGACTTCGTCCAAAGTCCAGCCTGCGTGCCGGCCGTTGAGGACTCGACTCTGACCGTAGGCGATCCAGGCCTCGCCGATCGGAGGATTCGAGGCCCGCAGACGCTGGCCGCCCCAGACGCGCTCGCGGAACTGCGGCTCGAGAATGAACAGGCCCTGGTCCATGGCCACTTCTGTCTCCATCTACGGACCCAGATCCGGAGGGTAGTTCGCCGGCGCGAGATGCGGCGGACCCTCCGGTCGCCGTCTACTGTGCGGTCCAGCCTCCGTCCACCGGAAGAATCGCGCCGGTGATCAGCCCGGCCGCTCGGGACGCCAGGAACATAACGGCGGCGGCCACGTCCGCGGTGGTGCCGACGCGGCCCATCGGGATGTTGGCCAGCACCTGCGCCAGAAAGACCGGATCGTCGAGTCTATCGGCTGTGCCAGGCGTGTAGATCCATGTCGGGGCGATCGCGTTCACGGTCACGCCGTACGGCGCCCACTCGAGCGCGAGCACCTTGGTCAGCATGTTGACGCCGCCCTTGCTCGCTGAGTAGACCGCGTGGCGCCGGATGCCCACGAGCCCCGCCTGCGAGCTCAAATTCACGATCCGGCCATAGCCGCGCTCAATCATGTGGCGCCCGACCGCCTGGCTCGTGAAGAAGACTCCCTTGAGGTTGACGGCCATCATCTCGTCCCAATCGGACTCGGTGACGTCGACCGCATCGTGATTCGCCCCGAGGCCCGCGTTGTTCACGAGGATGTCGATGTGGCCGTGGTCGAGCACGGCCGTATCTACGGCGACTCGGCTGGCGGCCGCGTCGGTCACGTCGAGCCGAAGCGGGATCACGCTGCCGCCGCCCGGGGCGGCCCACTCGATCGACGCAGCTTCCGGATCTCGTACGCCGCCTAGGACGAGGGCCCCGGAGGCGGCGAGGGCCCTGGCAAGGTCGCGGCCGATGCCGCGGCCCGCCCCGCTGACGAGCGCGACCTGTCCGGCCAGGTTGAAATCCGGTCTTTCCATCGATCCACTCCTCATTCTTCGACGAGCCAGCGCCAATGATGGACCAGCCCGGGGCTTGAGCGTGAATGTTGGGCGCTCTGCGTAGCACGGATGGTTTGGGTAGGACCCGAAGGTGATGTCCATGATTGGATCGGTGGGGTAAGGTGCGGATTGGGGATGGGCTGGCAGAATCGGAATCGTTCGAGAGCTAAAGCATTAGTGCCGCCGCCCCCGGACCCCGGACACGAATAACCCAGGCAGCACGCGCGACGCCGTCCTCAGGGCGGCGTCGCGCGTTTTCGCGTTGTGTCTTTCGGCGTCACGCCAGCCTCCGGACCTCGATGGCGGTGCAGCGGTCCATCACGACCGCGAGGCCGGCCTCGGCGGCGATGCGTGCGCTCTCCCAGTTGATCACGTCCAGCTGGAGCCACAGGGCGCGGGCTCCAACCGAGACGGCTTCGCGCGCGATCTCCGGAGTGAGCTCGGGCCGGCGGAAGACGTCGACGATGTCGATCGGACCCAGGCGGGCGGCTTCGGCCAGGGTCGCGACGGCAGGCACGCCCGCGACCTCGGTTTCGTTCGGGTTCACGGGGATGCATTCGTAGCCGGCCCTGATGAGTGTCCGAAAGACGTCGAACGACGGTCGAGCCGGGTTCGAGGACGCCCCCACCATGGCGATCCGTCGGGAGGCCTTGAGCAGCTCGACGATGCCGGCGTCGGTCAGCAGTGCAACGTGGGGCTCGGCGTGCGGCTCTTCGGTAGACATGTTTCCTCCATCAGCTGGCACTGGAGATCGCGCTGGGGATCGCGCTCGCACTCGGGCTCGGGGTTGCAGTCGGCCGGGGCGGACCGGCTCGCATTTCGCGGAAGACCTGGTCGAGTCGCAAAGTCAGGGCGGCCGGCTCCGTGACGCGGAAGTCGGTCAGGCCGACGCCGCCGGCCGCAACGTCACTGAGAATCTGGCGCGGCACGTCCGCACCGGCGGCGTAACCGCGGATCGCCGAGGCGATCGCGACGTCGTACAGCTTCCGGACGCTCGTGACCAGGCAGGGGCGAACGTCGGGCACGAGCAGCCAGGCGTCCGTGTCGAGAGCGACGACCGACGCACCGCGGGCGCAGGCTTCTCGCATGGCGCCGACGCCAGAGAGGTCCGAGGTCGCGGCGACCACGTCCGCCGCCCCGGCCACGAGAGTGGCAGCCGCCGCGCGGCCTTTCACCGGATCGGTGGCGGTGCCCGCGTTCGCGAAGTTGACGATTGCGGCGGGATTGCCGAACAGCGCCCCGTTCCGGAAGCCGTCGGCGTAGTTGGCCGTAGCCGCGCTCGAATCGTCGTCGCCGACCAGTCCAACGCTCTCATGGCGGCTCAGCGACGCCGCAATCACTCCCGCCAGGTATCCCATTTCCGATTCGTCGAAGGCGATGGCGTGGAGGTTCTCCGGCGCGTCGGCGGCGACGGCCTGGTCCAGCGTGAAGAACTGAACCGAGGGGTTGGCGAGCGCAGCGGTGCGGGTCGCGGCGGCGGCAGGAGCGCCGATGGTGACGACGACGTCGGCTCCCGTAGTCGAGGCGGTCTGGACCGCGGCCCAGAGGTCGTTTACCGACTTGGGGATCGTCATCGAGCTGGCGGCGCCGAGTTCCAACGCGACCTGCTGCACTCCCAGCCAGGCAACCGCGCTCGGCGTGCCGGCCTGCGACTCGCCGACGCCGGCCACCAGGACGATCGAGCCGACGTGCCGGGGAGTCGGCGCCGGCGCCGACGTCCGGGCTTCTTGCGATGTCTCGGCGTGCGAAGGACTGACCGCCGGCGAGGGTCGGGGCTCATTCGAGAAGAGCCCGCAACCTGAGACGGCCGCGGCCAGGCCCAGGATCGCCAGCGCAATCGCGCCTCGTCGCCGTCTCGCGGAAAGAGCCGAGACGGTGCGAAGGTGTCGTGGACGGCTCATCGCTCGATTGTACGGAGGCACGGTCCTGGAGGTGCGGCACGCTGCGGCTGCCCGGGCGCGCTGGCCACGATCCGGTCGAACACGAAGGCGGCTCCCGGCTTTCTCCGACGGCTCGCTCGACGGGACCGGCGCAACGCCGCCCGACCGAGCCGCCGCTCGTGGGCCAGACTTGTGAAACGGTCCAGAATTGTGCCGGTCAGGAGGAACTGTGATCGAGCAGGTCGAGCCGAGCGATCGGCGGGTCGTCATCTCGGGCGACTTCGGGTTGAGAGTGCTGCGTTGGGGTCCGCCGGGAGATGCCGGCCTTGCCGCCCCCGGTCCCACGTCCTGGCTGCTGATCCACGGGCTCGCCTCCAATGCCAGGCTCTGGGACGGGGTCGCCCGCCGCCTGGCCGAAGCCGGACGCGCATCGGTGGCGGTCGATCTCCGCGGTCACGGCCGGTCGGACAAACCCGACGGCGGCTACGACTTCGCCACGATCGCCGAAGACCTGCGCATTCTTATCGGCGCCGTCGGCATGGATCGCCCGATCGTGGTCGGACAGTCGTGGGGGGCGAACGTGATCCTCGACTTCGCCGTCCGACACGCCGAACTGACCCGCGGCATCGTCCTGGTCGACGGCGGGCTCACCGATCTCCGCGACGCGTTCCCGACGTGGGACGTGTGCTGGGATCGTCTCGCGCCTCCGCCGCTGGTCGGGCTGCCGCTCTCCGACGTGGAGGGCTACTTCCTCACGAACCATTCCGACTGGCCGAAGGAGGGCCTGGAGGGCTCGCTCGCGAACTTCGAGATCCGCCCGGACCGCACGATCGCGCCCTGGCTTTCGCGGGAGCGCCACAAAGCGATTCTCGAATCGATGTGGGGTCAGCGAACCGGCGAGCTGTGGTCGCGGCTGCGGGTGCCCGCCCTGATCGTGCCGGTGGATGGCGGCGAGGGTGACTGGACCCGCGCCAAGCGCGCCGGGGCCGACGCGGCCGAGGCGGCTCTACGCGCATCCGGCGTACCGGGTCGGGTGCACTGGTTCAAGGGCGACCACGACATCCACGCTCAGCACCCCGCGGAGCTGACCGAGACGCTCCTCGACGCGGAACGCGCCGGCTTGTTCGATACGGTGCGCGTCCCGTGAGCCCCGAGGCGCGGCTGCCGCGCATCTTGACCATCATGGGGTCGGGCGAGACGACGCCGACGATGGCCCGCACCCACAGGGCGATCCTCGACAGGCTTGGAGGACGGCCCGTCCCGGCCGTCCTGCTGGACACGCCATATGGATTCCAGGAGAACGCGCAGGACATCTCGGATCGAGCGCTGGAGTACTTCCGCGCCACGGTCGGAGCCCCATTCACTCTGGCTTCTTTCCGCTCCGCCGACACCGACCCTCTGGTTCGCGAGACGGCTGTGGTCCGGATCCGCGACGCGCGATACGTGTTCACCGGGCCGGGCAGCCCCACATATGCGCTGCGGGTTTGGGCGGGGACGGAGATCCCCAGGCTGCTGGCCGCCAAGCTCGAGACCGGAGGCGCCGTCACGATGGCCAGCGCCGCGGCTCTGACCCTGGGGCGGCTCACAGTGCCCGTCTACGAGATCTACAAGGTGGGGGAAGCGCCACGCTGGCTCGATGGGCTCGACCTGCTCACGCCGCTGGGCCTCCCGGTCGCGGTCGTGCCTCACTACGACAACGCCGAAGGCGGCAATCACGACACCCGCTTCTGCTACCTGGGGGAGCGGCGGTTGCGGATGCTCGAGGCGGTCATGCCCGAGGACGTCTTCATCCTAGGCGTCGACGGTCATACGGCGCTCATCCTCGACCTGGATGACCGTTCCGCCACGGTTACGGGTCTCGGCACGGTCACGGTTCGGAAGGCCGGCCGCAGCACCGTCTTCCCGGCCGGCGCCCGACTCGCGATCGCCGACCTCGTGGCGGCCGCCCATGGCGAGGCGCCGGCGAGTGTCGCCGTCGCGGGCAGCGGTTCCGGGGCGGAGGTCGCGGCTTCGGCAGGTGTCGCAAGCAGCCCTCTCGCCGAGCCGCTCTCCTCCCGCACGCTGCGTGAAGAAGTGGCCGTCCTCGAGCGCATCTTCGCGGCCTCGCTCGACGAATGCGACGTGCCGGCCGCCGTTCGCGCCATCCTGTCGCTCGAAGAGACGGCCCAGGCGTGGGCGGGCGACACCGAACAATCGGACGCGCTGGCGGTCGCGCGATCGGCGCTGCGCTCCGCAGTCGTCTGCCTGGGCGAGCTGGCGGCGGACGGCACTCGCGACACGCCGGCGCTCATCCGGCCGTTCGTCGACGGCCTGCTATCCGAACGGGACCGCGCCCGCGCCACTCGCGACTGGGCCGCGGCCGACGCCATCCGCGACCGCCTCGTGGCCGCCGGCATCGAGCTCCACGACACTCCCGACGGCACGACTTGGTCGTTGCCGGATGGGGCGTCCGTGGCCGAAGCGCCGAACGCTCCCGAAGCGCCCGCCGCCGAAGCGAGGCCGGCGGAGTCGCCGGTCGGCTGAGCCGCGGCCGTGTCCGGGCTGGGTGCCGGACGGGCGCGAGCCTATAGACTTGGCCCGTGACCGTTGCCCCCAACGACTTCGTCCATCTCCACGTCCACACCGAGTTCAGCCTGCTCGACGGGCTGGGTCGGATCAACGACGTCGCCGACCAGGCCTCCAAGCTCGGCTTCGACGCCATGGCGATCACCGACCATGGAGCGCTATACGGGGCCGTCGCGTTCGTGCAGGCCGCCGAGGCTAAGGGGATCAAGCCCATCGTCGGCGTCGAAACCTACGTGGCGCCGCGGAGCATGCGCGACAAGGAAGGCAAAGCCGACAGCCAGCCCTTCCATCTGGTGCTTCTGGCGGAGAGCTGGGAGGGCTACCAGAACCTCTGCCGGCTCATCACAGACGCGCACCTCGACGGCTACTACTACAAGCCACGCATCGACCGCGAGCATCTGGCGCGCCACTCGAAGGGCCTGATCGGGCTGTCGGCATGCCTGAGCGGCGAGATCCCCAAGGCACTCGAATTCGACGACTGGGAGTTGGCTCGGCGCCTGGCGGGCGAGTACCGCGACATCCTCGGCCCCGACCGGTTCTTCCTGGAGCTGCAGGACCATGGCATTCCCGAGCAGAAGCGCCTCAACGAGAAGCTGCTGCGTCTCGGCCCCGAGGTCGGACTCAAGCACGTCGTGACCAACGACCTGCACTACGTCCGGCGCGAGCAGCACGACGCCCACGACGTGCTGCTGTGCGTCGGGACCGGCAGCAATCTCGACACGCCCGGCCGGATGCGCTTCGAATCCAGCGAGTTCTACGTGAAGTCGGCGGCCGAGATGGCGGCGCTCTTCCCCGACAACCTCGACGCCATCCGCCGGACCCGGACCATCGCCGAGATGGTGGACATGAAGCTGCCCTTCGGCCAGCTGCGCATCCCGAGCTTCCCGGTGCCCGAAGGCGAAACCATCGAGTCGTGGCTGCAGAAGGAATGCCAGGCCGGCCTCGCGAGCCGCTACGGCACGGTAACGCCGGAGCTGCAGGCCCGCCTGGATTACGAGCTCGACGTCATTTGCAAGATGGGCTACGCCGGCTATTTCCTGATCGTGGCCGACTTCACGGCTTTCGCTCGCCAGCAGCGCATCGCCATCACGGTCCGCGGCTCGGCGCCCGGCTCGATCGTGACCTACACGCTCGGCATCACGCCCGTAGACCCGATCCACTACCAGCTGCCGTTCGAGCGCTTCCTCAACCCCGACCGCGTGACGATGCCCGATATCGACGTCGACTTCGAGGACGGGCGTCGGGAAGAAGTCATCAACTACGTCAGCCGCAAGTACGGAGCCGACCACGTCGCCCAGATCATCACCTTCGGGACGATGCTCGCCCGGGCCGCGATCCGCGATGTGGCCCGGGTTGTCGGCATGTCCTACGGCGAGGGAGATCGCATCTCCAAGGCGGTCCCGAACCAGCTCGGCATCAGGCTCGACGAAGCCATCGAGACGAGCCCCGCGCTCAAGGACATGTACGCCAACGAGCCGCCCGTGCATCGCGTGATCGAGTTCGCCAAACAGCTGGAGGGCGTGGCGCGCAACGCCTCCACTCACGCCGCCGGTGTCGTCATCTCACGCGAGCCCCTGACCGAGCTGATGCCGCTCCAGCGCGCCACCAACTCCGACGCGGTCATGACCCAATACGAGATGCACGGCGTCGACGCGCTCGGCTTGCTCAAGTTCGACTTCCTGGGCCTCTCGAACCTGACGATCCTGCGCCAGGCGGTGGATTTGATCCGGGACCACCGAGGCGAGGAGATCGACCTCGAGCAGATTCCCCTGGACGACGCGAAGACGTTCGAGCTGCTGGCGTCGGGCGAGACGACCGGCGTATTCCAGCTGGAGTCGGCCGGCATGCGGCGCTACATCCGCGAGCTTCGGCCCAGCACGGTCTTCGACCTGGCAGCCATGGTGGCGCTCTACCGACCCGGGCCGATGGACAACATCCCGTCCTACATCAAGCGCAAGCACGGCGAGGAGAAGGTCACTTACCTCCACCCGTTGCTCGAGCCGTACCTGAACCGGACCTACGGCGTCTTCGTCTACCAGGAAGACATCATGTCCGCCTCGACGGCTCTGGCGGGCTTCACCGGCCCTGAGGCCGACATGCTCGGCTACGCCATCCGCAAGAAGAAGTCCGCGTTGATGAGCGAGATGCGCGAGAAGTTCGTGCGCCAGGCGGCCGAACGCGGCGTCACCAAGCAGGTAATCGACGCCGTCTTCGCGGCCTTCCAGCCGTTCGAGCGATACGGCTTCAACAAGGCCCACGCCACGTGCTACGGACTGATCGCCTACCAGACGGCGTACCTCAAGGCGAACTACACGGTCGACTACATGACCAGCGTCCTGACCGCCTTCCGCGACAACGAGGAGAAGGTCGCCGCCGCGGTGGCCGAATGCAGGCGCCTCGGCATCGACGTCCGTCCGCCCGACGTCCACCGTTCTTTCGTCGAATTCACTGTCGAAGACGAGGCCATTCGCTTCGGCCTGCTGGCTGTGAAGAATGTCGGCGAAGGGGCCATCGAATCGATCATCGCCGCCCGGGAGGCGGGCGGCGACTTCAAGAGCCTGGCCGACTTCTGCGCCCGCGTAGACCTGCGCCTGGGGAACAAGAGAGTCCTCGAATCGTTGATCAAGGTTGGGGCCATGAGCCGGTTCGGCCATGCCGCGCAGCTGCTCGAAGCGCTGGACGACGCGATGGCGGCGGGGCAGGCGGCGCAGCGCGACCGGGCTACCGGTCAGACGGCGCTCTTCGACCTCGGGTCGGCGCCCGAAGCCCTGGATCGTCCACTGCCGCAGGTCCCGGAGGCATTGTCGCGCGAGCGCCTCCGCTGGGAGAAGGAGCTGCTTGGGCTCTACCTCTCGGAGCATCCCCTCGGCTCGATAGCGGAGCAGCTTGGGCAGTATGTCACGGCCTACTCCGCCGATCTCAAGGACGAATCACTCGACGGGCAGCGTGTTGTGATGGGCGGCATCGTCACCGGGCTGCGGCTGGTGACCACTCGCAACCGGGAGACAATGGCGGTCGCCACTCTCGAGGATCTGCAGGGAACGCTGGAAGTAGTGGTCTTCCCGCGGATGTACGCGACCAGCGCCGGGACGTTCGCGGAGGGCGCGATCCTGCTCGTCGCAGGGCGCGTAGATCATCGGGGCGAGGAGGCTTCGCTCCTCGCCGACGCCGTGTGGATCTGGGAAGAGGCTCTGACCAGGGGTCCCGCAACGATCGCAGCCGAAGTTGCGGCGGGGGACCGGAGCCGAGGCGGCGGACGGCGCTGGGGCAACGGAAACGGACGCACCGGACCGGCTGCCTCCGTCCAACCTCCGATCGCGCCGGACGGGACAGCCTCGCCGCGGTACACGTCGCCGGCCGACGCCGGAGCGTCCCTCGCGCCTGTCGAGTCGCCAGCGTCGTCCGCGCCGACCGCGCCTTCGGTCGCGCCCCTTCGCGTTTCGCCGTTGCGGGGTGGGGGAGTGGCCACCGCCAACCCCATGGGCGCAGTCGCCGCCGCAGCGTCGGCGGGCCCCCGGCCGCTGCCCGCCGAGCCGCTCAGCTCATCTCCCGAACCCGACGATCTGGCGAGGCTCGCACCGGAGCGGGAGGAGCCGCCGCTCCCCGACGAAGCGCGCGATGTGGCCGCGCGGGCCTCAGCCGCGCCTACGGCACCGCTCGAGGCGCCCGCATCGGGCGTCCTCCATGTACGTTTCACGCGCGGCGCCGGGACCGGCCGCATCGTGTGGGCGATGGAGGAGCTGAGCGCGATGCTCAAGCGGCGCCCCGGTGCGACGCGAGTGGTGTTCCACATCCCGCAGCAGGGTGGCTCGACGCTGCCCATGGAGGTCCGGCCGGGGGTCGCATACGATACCGAGCTGCTCGCCGAAGTCGGCCGCCGGCTGGGCGAAGGGCTGGTCCGCCTCGAGATCGCGGCGGGGCCCACGTCCCTATGAGCTCGATCGAGACCGCATCGGCCGAACCGGCCCCGTCGATCAATCCCTACCTCGCCTTGCGCCAGCGCGTATTCCGCTGGGGTCGGGCTCAAGTCGCCGTCCCGGTAGCTGTCGCGGTAGTGGGACCGGGAGCCCTGGCGGCGATCGGTCTTGCCGTCCACATACCGGGTGCCTTGCTGGCGGCACTCGTCCTCGTCCCGACGCCCATTCTCGAGGCGCTCCTGGCACTTCAAGCCCGGCGCGAGTGGACAGCGCAGGAGGTCCTTGGCTGGCTGGACTGGACCACGCTCGAGCTTTGGGCGCAGCGGACGGAAGGAAGGCGCCCGCGAAGCGCCATCGAGGCCCAGGCATGGCTCGTGGGCCACGGCGAGGCATCGGTCCCGGCAGTCCTCCGAGCGAGCATGCTGATACTCGCGGGCCGGCTGACCGAAGCGAGGGACGTGATCGCTGCGCTTCCCGATGCCACTCCGCGTGCACGTCGCGAGCGGCTCGAGCTGGAGCTGGACGCAGATGCTTTCGGGCATCGGTCACTCGACGTCGATAGTGTCGACGATGCGGTTCGTGCGGACGTCGACCAATCGCCCGCGGAGAAAGCAGCCCGGCTCGCTTACCACGCGGCTCTGGCGGCCGTTGCTCGCGGTGGCGATGGCCTCGCGGAGCTGGCGATGGCCCGTCCCGCGATCGGTCGCCTGCCCGCGGACCTGCGCCGTCGCCTCTGGCTCGGCCGATTGACGTTCGCGGTGCTGGCGCTTGTTCTGGAAGTCTGGATTCTCGTGGCCATCCTGGTGGCCTTGTCCACAGCGAGCGGCCTGGTGCTCTATTAGGCCGGATTTGCGCGCCTACCCTTACGGGCTGTTGCGCCAGACGGGACAATGGACCATCTAGCTATTGCCGTGCTCGGCGGGACCGAGAGATGGTCCCAAGGCTCAAACCGTCACCCACCCGTCCAAGGAGACCATTTGTGCTGACCCAGAGCGGACTCAGCCGCGCTGTGCATGCCGCACTCGCCCTGGGCGTGGCTCTTGCAGCAACCATGGCATTTGCGGTGCAGACCGCAGAGGCTGCCTCGGGTCCCGCCGACGCGCAGGCGAGCGAAATGGTCCGGCTCATCAACGGAGTCCGCTGGGCGAACAATCTTCCGGCGCTCAACGTCGATCCGAAGCTCGCCGGTCTCGCGCGTGACACGCCCATCGCGTGCCCGGCCGACGCCAGCCTGGTGATGCTCGGCCGGGCGAAGGACTTCGCCACCTACGGCCCGCCCAGTCACTACCTTCGGTTGTGCCCGACCGTCATGTTCGTGTCCACTCTGCAGAGCTACGGCTACGGGACGACCGGCGAGATCGACCTGGACAACCTCAACTACGGCACCGGCGCGCGCCTGCTGAGTTACACCGGCAGCAAGCGAGCCTGGCAGACCTGGACCTACTACACCAACCAGGCGGGCATCCTCGGTTGGATGAATAGCCCGACTCATCGCGCCATCGTCGTCGGCGGTTACGATCGCGTTGGCTGTGGCGGCTGGATCGGCGCCGACGGCGCCTTCTTCTACGACTGCCTCTTCGGCAGCGGGGGGCCCGGTTCGACAGTAGCGCCGCCGACACAGGCGCCGTTCAACATCCCGCTCCCCACTGCCCAGCCGACGCCGCGACCGACGCCGCGACCGACGCCGGTCGTGACTGCACCGCCCAAACCCGCGCCAACGGGTGCGCCGACGAAATCGGAGGCTCCACTCGATCCGACGCCCGTCGCCACTCCGACGATAGCCGCCGCCGCTACGCCCGCAAGCTCACCTACCGTTTCCCCAACCCCCAGCCCACGGCAATCGGCCACGTCGCCCGCCGGGAAGTCCGCGGGTCCGGGAACTGGCGCCTCCACTTCCGAACCGCTGATCGCGTCGTCGATCGTAGGAGTCGCGACCGGGGCCCTGGCCGGGTTGCTGGCGGCCTCGTACGGTCTCCTCGTGACTCTTCGTCGTCGAGGTCGCCGCCGGCCGGGCGCCAGCTAGAACGATCGGCCCGGTCTCGCCCGCGGGCCTCAGTCGTGCCGGGAGTGGCCGACTGAAGACACGATCAGGATCGCGCCAACCGCCATGATCGCGATGGGCCAGGCCAGGCTCAGATTGAACCGCGGATCGATCTGATTCCAGGCGAAGGCGCCGCCCAGGATGATCAGCAGCAGCCCGAACGCGATCGCGCCCACGCCGCGGTTCTCGGCCCGGTATTGCCAGCGTTCCTGCCGGTATTGCCAGCGTTCCTGCCGGCGCTGCGATCGCCAATCGGTCGGAGCGGACTGCGAGAACGGGGCCGCGCCGAAGCCGGTAGCGGTCGTTGGGCTCAGGCCAGGAGCTGCCGTGCCGGGGGCGGCGTCGGGCGTGCCACCAGGCGTGCTGCCAGGCGGGCTGCTATCCGCCGGGCCAGCCTGCGTTCCGCCGATGTCGCCTTGTGCTGTCGCCCCGCCGGTCGATGCCGCAGGAGGCGTGTATGCGGCCTGGAAGCCGGCCGGATCGCCGCCGGGCGCCCAGGGAGAGGGCTGCGGCCATTCCTCGGGTTCGATCGGAACGGCGATCGCCATCACGATGTAGGCCATGAAGGTCAGGCCGCCGGTCACCGGAACTGAGAAGAACCAGAGGATCCTGACGAGGACGGGGTCGACCTCGAAATAGTCGGCGACTCCGCCGGCGACGCCCCAAAGGATTCGATCGTTGGCGGATCGATAAAGACGATGGCTATTCACTTGCATCCTCCCGCGGGGTTGATGGACAGGCTTCCGAGACTCGTGCTCGCGGCCAGGTCGGCCTTGTGTGTTGAGGAGTCGTAGCCGGGCGTCTGCCACACGTCACCGACGTGAACCAGACCCGCAGACCCGAAGTTGTTGCCGCCGAGGCTGTCGCTGGCCCGGATCTGCAGGCCGAGGCCCACCGGAACGCACAGCTTCAGCTCGCCCAGGTTGGTCGAAACGGATCCCCTGACGTCCGACTGGCCATCCAGCGTCAGCGAGGTGGATCCGGCATTTGTCGAAACGCTCAAGCTCTGGAGGGATCCTCCGCTCAGGTCGATGTGAGCTGCGCCGGCGTTTACGGAGAACGTGGCGGATGTCAGCTTCGCCCCGGGGAGATTGAAATGGGCGTCGCCGGCGTCGATCGAAGCCGAAAGAGAAATGGGAGTCTGGGCGGGTAATGCCACCTGCCAGTTGTCTTCGCTGCGGTCGGCCCACCAGTTGCTGCGGTCCGAGCCAACGGACAACCAGCCCGGGTTCGAGTTGACCTGCGCCTGGCTGCCGGTGCTACTGGACGCGGTAACGTGCCACGAAGCGTCGGGTGACGTAGTGACGCTCGTCGCCCCACATTGCAGGTTCAGCTCCACGGACGCCAAGCCGTCGAATGTGCCGGCGCGGCTGATGCTGTTCGAGGATGTGTCGCCATTGCCGCACCCGAGCCGCGGGCCGACGGCGAACAGGCTCCCCAGTACCAGCCCGAGGCAGATGGCGACCACGAGCCCGCCGACAAACGAGGCGGGCGTTCGGGACAGCACCAGGCCAAGGCCGAGCCCGACCAGCACCAGGGGCCATAGCCGCCACGCCTCGCCGAGCGTCGAGCTCGAGACGACACCCTGGTTGTACGCCAGAGGCATCGCGCCGAGCACGATCAGGAAGACACCCCAATTCAACCGACCCCGGTTGACCCTCATTCGTTACCACCTCTCCCAAGAGCGCGCCCAGTGCATCGGGGCGACGCCGGAAAGACGCGTCCCTGTGGGCCCGGTCACATGACCGAGGCCGACGAATGTCGCCAGAATACGCGTGAGCGAGCGCCGTTTACATCCTTCGTTGAGGCACACTCGCATCCTTCTAGAGGCACGTTGGCGTCATTCCCGAGAGTGAGGGCTCTCGAATGTGGCAGCGCCGTGATAGCCTCAATCGCAACTCGGGGACGGGCCGGAAGACACGTGGAGGCGACTCGATGCAACTTGGCGAGTGGCGGAAGACGGCTCCGAACCGCGAGTCCATGACCAATGCGGTTCTGAACGTGCTCCGGCCGGTTCTCAGCGATCTGGGCGCGGCCGACGACCCGGAATGCTGGGTGGAGTGGGGCGAGGATCCACAGTCCCGTTATCTCGTGATGGTTCCCACGCGGGCCGGCCTGATTTCCACGACAGTTCGAGTCAACACGGGGACCGAGGGTCCTCGGGTGACGGGCAAGCTAGTTCGCTGGCCGCGTCTGCAGTTGAGCGAACTGAGCCTGGAGTCGGCGGCGGGCCATCGAATCGTCGCCGTTCAGGTCGAAGGCCAGGTCCTCAAGGGCACGGATGCGGCGGCCGATCGAATCTGCGAGTTCGTGCGTGGCTTGATCGGGGCCGTAGACGGGCGTGACTTGCAGCTCTCCCGGGATAGGGTGCCCGCGCCGGTGCAGTCGTCTGCGACTCATAAGTTGGCGGCGTCCCGGACTGCCGCCAGGCCCGTGGCGAAGGTTGGCGCGAAGGCAGGCACGATGGCTGCGCCCAAGGCGGCATCCGCCAGGCCGGCTGCGAAGGCGCCCGCAACTCCCAAGCCCGCCGCAGCGAAAGCCGCCGCGTCCCGTCCGAAGGCGCCCGCAACTCCCAAGCCCGCCGCAGCGAAAGCCACCGCGTCCCGTCCGACGACGGCCGCTCCCAAGCTCGTCGCCCCCAAACCGGCACCCCGAGCCGCAGCCGGATCGGCAGCCAAACCCGCGGCGCGGAAGCGCAACTCCAAGACCGCCCTCATTCCCGCGCTTGGACCTGGATCCGCCACTCGTCCCGTCCACGAGCCGGCGCCGGTAGAGCCGGTAAGGATCGCTCCCCACCCCATCTTCGCCCCGGTGTCGACGCCGCCGGGGGGCACGATGGCCGCCGAGACGGACGACTGGGGCGACGCCGACTCCGAGGAGAGGGCGGATCGCGAAACCCGCCGCCCCAAGACCTGGACACCTTGACCCGCGACGGCGCAGGCCCCGAACCGAAGAGTGGTCTGTGGCGCAGTATCGAAGGCGTCGTTTTCGATCTGGATGGAGTGCTCGTTGACACCGAGATCTGGTGGGACGAAGGTTCGAATCGACTATGCGGCCCGCGCTGGGCGTCGCTGGACCGGGGACGACCGCGCCGCGATCATGGGCTCCAACACTCGGGAGTGGAGCTCTCGCATGAAGCGTCGCTTGGGTCTCGACGTGTCCGAGCGGGATATCGAGCGAGACGTGATCGCCGGCATGCTGGAGAGGTACGAACGAGAAGGTCCGCCCGCCATCGACGGTGCGGTCGAAACCGTACGCCGGCTGGCCGAGAAATTCGTGCTCGGAGTCGCCTCCTCGTCGCCGCCTGTGCTCATAGAGACTGCGCTGACCGGTCTGGGAGTTCGGTCGCTCTTCAGGGCGATCGCGTCGTCCGACGAAGTCGCAGCCGGCAAGCCCGCCCCGGAGGTCTATTTGCTCGCGGCCGAAAGGATGCGAGTAGACCCCGGCGCCTGTCTCGTGGTAGAGGATTCCCTCAACGGCGTCTTGGCCGCCCGGGCGGCCCGAATGCGGGTGGTCCTCATTCCGAACGCGAGCATCCCGCCCGCACCGGGCGCGCGGGAAGCTGCCGACTTCGCCGTCGACCGTTGGGCCGACCTGGGACCCAGCCTGCTCTCGAAGGCAGACTGAAACTGTTCCCGAGTTGGGATGCCCGGTGGCTTGCGATTGGCGGTTACTGCCAGGGCGAGGTCGAGCTCGAGCTGAAGGGCTTCTGGTCCAGCACGTGCCAC
>Ga0209638_1000237_pt1 | contig 37093 bp, 39 predicted proteins | sample BarGraNGADG00211_FD_184490 | JGI IMG/M metagenome (GOLD analysis project Ga0209638, IMG submission 184490) | Arctic peat soil microbial communities from Barrow, Alaska - Barrow Graham LP Ref core NGADG0002-211 (SPAdes) (version 2) | ecosystem: Environmental > Terrestrial > Soil > Wetlands > Peat...
CAAGTACCCGCCGCAGGAAGTCCTCCGCCGCGCCGTCGGCTCCACCATCGACGCGAAGCCCTACCTCGCGTACCTGAAGAAGAAATACGGAGCGCCGGTAACGGCGTAACCCGTCGCGGAGCCGAACTTGTTCGGCGCAGCAGTGACCCGCCCCACCGGTAGCGAAGAAGAAGGGGGCCCACGGGGGAAACATGGTTTCCCCCGTGAAGCGAGCGAAGCGAAGCGATACGAGCGAAGCGAAGCGTCAGGGGATCAGGACGATCTTGCCGTGCGTGTGCCGCTCCTCGAGCTCGGCGAACGCAGCTTGGACCTGCTCCAGAGGGTAGGTCGCGGCGATCGGGATCTCGATCTGCCCTGAGGCGACGAGCTCGGCCATCTCCGACAGCACCTCGGTCGTGGAAGCGTTCCCACTTCCCTCCGCCTTTGCCCCGAGCTCTTGCGCCTTCTCACGCGCGATGATCGTGTCGATGCGGTCGGGCTCGACTCCGAGGTCGACGGCGAGTTGCACGTACTCCGGCCCGAAGAGATCGATGAACGCGTCGATGCCGTTCGGCGCCGCGGCCGCGAGGCGCTCGGCGAGCCCGTCGCCGTAGGCGATCGGCGTGGCGCCCTGCGCGGTGAGCCAGTCGTGGTTGCTCTCCGACGCGATGCCGAGCACGTTCGCCCCTTTCGTCCGCAGCAGTTGGACGACGACAGAGCCGACCCCGCCGGCCGCCGCCGATACCGCGACCGTGTCGCCTTGACCCGCACCGACAGCCCGCACGGCGGCGTAGGCGGTGCAGCCGACGACGTAGAGCGACCCGGCGACCTCCCAACTCAACGCGGCCGGCTTGGAGATCAGCTGCGTCACCGGCACCGTCGCATACTCGGCATGGCTGGAGCGTCGCCACGACCAGCCGAGCACTTCGTCGCCGACTGCGAACTCCGTCACTCCGTCGCCGACGGAGCTGACGACTCCGGCAAGGTCGCTGCCTTCGCCGGATGGAAACGTCGCCGGGAACATCTTCTCGAGCGCACCAGTCCGGATCGCCGCCTCGCCCGGGTTGATCGCGGCCGCGCGAACCTCGACGACGACCTCACCGGCCGGCGGCGCCGGAATCTCGGCGTCGGCGATGTACAGGACGTCGCGGTCTCCATAGTGATCGAATCGCACTGCTCGGGCCATGGTGTTGATGCTCCTCTCAGGATCCCCCGGGATCCCTATGGCTTGATCGTCTTCGCTAGGGGTTCGTCGAGCTCCACGATCTTCAAGTCGACCAATGCGAGCGGCAGTCGTGCCAGCGGGTGCATCTCGTGGCTGTGCGCCCATGTACCGACGAACTGCTCGACGGGCGCGTGCGGGTTCGCGCGGATGATCGCCCGGTAGAGACGACCCGACTCCTGGTTCTGATTGACGACGACCTTGTCGTTTCGGCTCCACCAGATGTCGATCGGGACTCCGTTGGTTGCGAGCTGGTGCACGTAGGAGATCGGGCTGCGGGCTGCGTAGGCTTGTGGGGCGCTGGTCGGCGTTCCGCCGATCTCGATCCGCAAGAGCCGCTGAAGGCCTGCTCCGTTGGGCAGAGCTGTGAAGGCCCGGTAGCGGGCGCTCATGTCGGTTGTCGAGTCGAGGGGCGCGGCGCCGGTCAGCAGCTTTGGATGGAGCGCGGCGAGCAGCAGCGTCTCTTGGCCGCCCATGCTGCTCCCGATCGCATAGACGCGTGACTGATCGACGTGGAACCAGGGCAGTGCGGCTTCGAGGAGCTTCGGCATACGAGCGAGATCGTCGATCTCGCCGCGCCAGCCCCACGAGTAGGCGGTCAGCTTCCGCCCTTGCCCCTCGGGGTTGACGACCGCGAACGGGCCGAACGCCGGAAGCCCGCCCCAGAGGCGAGCGTTTCCCTGCGCGGTCCCGCCACGCCCGTGCGGCGAGATCACCAATGCGATCGCCGGATGGGTCTTCGGCCCGTACCACTTGGGGAGAACGAGCACGGCCGAGCGCCTGGCGCCGTTCCAGGCGGTGTACGAGACCGAGACGCTGCGCACGAGCCCGGCTTTCGTCGCAAGCAGGTTCTTGTACCGAACCTTGAAGCCGATCAACTCGCGCAACAGCGGGTCCGGCCCGGGCAGCTCACCGGCTGCGGACGGCTTCGGCGCCGGCGCAGCAGCCGGGGAAGCTGAGCTTGCGGCCGAGCCCGCCAACCCCGAGAGGCCGACCGCTGCGACCACCAGCACCGCGGGCATTCCGAGCAAACGCGTCACCGATTTCGAGCGCCTCGAAAGACGAAAGGCTGCGCCGCGAATGAGGAACGCACCAGCGACGACCAAGCACGAATAGGCGAGAACAATCATGGCGCCGTCGTTCCGACCCTAGCAACGCGCTTGCGGGATCGACGTCTGTGCTGCGCGACGGCGCTCTCGGCTGAAGCGACCTCTGCCTTTCCGCCCGACGCAGAGTGACATGGGGTGGAACCCCGAGACGTGTCCGCTTCAGCGCTCACCATCGCGGAGCGGAACGTGTTCCGCGCAGCAGTGACCCGCTCACCGATAGCCGAGAAGAAAGGGGCACACGGGGGAAACATGGTTTCCCCCGTGAAGGCGAGCGAAGCTATGCCGAATGGCCCCGGGTGGAGTCGAACCACCGCGCGCAGATTCGAAGTCTGCCGCTCTATCCACTGAGCTACGGGGCCCAGGCCACAGCCTAGCTTCGCTCCTGCTTCGATTTCGCGCGGAGTCTGACGATGAGCCGTCGCGGAGCCGAACTTGTTCGGCGCAGCAGTGACACGTCTCGCCGATAGCCGAGAAGAAGGGGGCCCACGGGGGAAACTGGTTTCCCCCGTGAAGCGAGCGAAGCGAAGCGGCGTTTCCCCCGTGAAGCGAGCGTAGCGAAGCGCTAGGTCATATCGACCGGGTGGATCTTGACCGGGTCGATGGTTACGACAACCCGGCTCTCACCGGGCTGGTCGTGGACCTTCAGGTCGGCGTTGTACTTCGCGCCGACCTTGGCGGCGAACGTGTAGTCGTCGTCGGGCGCGATGCGGGCGGTGCCTCGAATCTCGAGGTAGCGGTATGGGTTGGCGAGGTCGAGGAGGAACAGGCTGCACTGCGGACGAGTGGTGAGGTTCGTCGTCTTGCGGCGCGACGTGTTGAGCGAGAGCTTGAGCTCGCCTTCGTCGAGGAGGAACCACACTTCGGTGACCTGAGGGAAGCCGTCATCGTCGATCGTTGCGAGCGATGCGACCTGCCCGTCCAGCAGGTCGCTGTGGGATTCGGGGAAGGTGGTCATGGCGGCATTCTTGTCGACGGACGGCATCCTGCGTCGAGTTCCTCGCGCCGCACTTCGCGGCGATCTCCAGATCGAGACGGAACGTTCTCCACTTGTCGAACCGAATCGCCGGCGGATCGGCCTAGGAGCTTCGCGAGTCGGCCTGACCGTCGGCTGGGCGTGTCGGCTCCGCCGGGGGAAGGGGCATGCAATGATCACGCGGTGAAACTCGACCTCACGCCCGATGAGCTGCTCTCGACGACGCGCGCCGTCCGCAAGCGGCTCGACCTGACGAAGCCGGTCGAGCGCGAAGTGCTGGAGGAGTGCCTGCAGCTCGCGCAGCAGGCGCCGACCGCGAGCTACGCGCAGAACTGGCACTTCGTCGTCGTCACCGACGCCGAGAAGCGTGCGGCGATCGGGGAGATCTGGCGTGACGTCGCCTACCCGTATCTCGAGCGCGGCGGCCCGCGCGAGGGGCAGGGCGCGCGCATCGAAGACGCGGTAGTACACCTCGCCGAGCACATCCACGAAGTTCCTGTGCACGTCATCCCCTGCGTGCTGGGGCGCTACGAGGGAAAGCCGAACGCGCTCGTCTCGTCGATGTTCGCCTCGATCATCCCTGCGGCGTGGAGCTTCATGCTCGCGGCGCGCTCGCGGGGCCTCGGCACCGTCTGGACGTCGTTCCACCTGATGCACGAGCGCGAGGTCGCCGAGATCGTGGGCATCCCGTACGAGGAGGTCACGCAGGTCGGGCTGATCCCCGTCGCCTACACCATCGGCACGGATTTCAAGCCGGGCAAGCGCAAGCCGCTCGACTCGATGGTGCACTGGGACAGCTGGTAGACGCATCGCTTCGCTCGCTTCACGGGGGAAACCAGTTTCCCCCGTGGGCCCCCTTCTCTTGTTGCTATCGGCGGGACGGGATCACTGCTGCGCGGAACAAGTTCCGCTCCGCGACGGCTTAGAAGCAATGCCTCAGAGGTAACGCCCGAACCACTCCAGAACTGCCTCGAAGCGCAGCACGCGGTGGATCGGCGAGCCTGCGCGCGAGAGCTCGTGACTCTCGGCCGGGAAGCGCAGCATCTCGACCTCTTTGCCCATCAGGCGGAGCGTGTTGAAGAGGTGCTCGCCTTGCTCGATGCTGCAGCGGAGGTCCTGCTCCGAGTGCAGCACGAGCACGGGCGTCTCGATGTCCTTCGCGTACGTCGACGGCGAGCGCTCGAGATACGCGTCGACGTTCCCCCACAGCGGTCCACCGAACTGACGCTCGAAGACCCAGAAGACGTCGCTCGACCCGAACATGCTCACGAGGTTGTTGACGGCGCGCTCCGAGACGGCGGCCTTGAACCGGTTCGTGTGGCCGATGATCCACGAGGTCATGTAGCCGCCGTAGGAGCCGCCGATCACGCCGAGGCGCTCGGGGTCGACGAAGTCGAACGTCTCGATCGCCGTGTCGACGACCGCCATCAGATCCTCGTAGTCGCGCGTGCCCCAGCCGGGCCCTGCGTCGCCGACCGGCCCGCGGATCGCACGCCCGTGCTCCTCCGAGTAGCCGGAGCCGCCGCGCGGGTTCGAGAAGACCACCGCGTACCCGCCGCCGGAGTAGACCTGGATCTCGTCGAAGAAGGCGGTGCCGTACTGCGTGAAGGGGCCGCCGTGGATGTTCAGCAGCGTCGGGTAGCGCTTCCCCTTCTTGAACCCGGCGGGCCTGACGATCCATGCGTCGACCTCGTAGCCGTCCTGCGAGATCGCGGTGAACCGCTCCGGCTCGACGAGCTTGCGTCCGCCGGTGAAGGCATCGCCGACGCTCGTCAGCTTTCGGCCGCCGGCGCCGTACAGCTCGCGCAGCGTGGTATGCGTCGACGCGACGTACACGAGCTCGCCGTCGTGCATGTCGTAGCCGAAGACGGTGAGCTCGTCGCCGACGAGACGCTCGGGCTCCGTCGATCCGTCCGCAGCCGCGACGTACGCGTGGACGTTCCCGCCGTCCTCGATCGTGAAGAGAATGCGGTCGCCGTCCCAGATCGGCTCGCGGTACTCGGGGTGCGGTGCGCATTGCCGGTCGAGCGACGTGGTCAGGATGGTCGCGCCTGTGCCGTCCGCGTTCATGACGCCGATCTGCGTGTGGTGAGGATTGGTGCCGTCTTCGACGCCGAAGCGGTACGCGATCCGGGCGCCGTCGGGAGAGAACGCGGGCGTCTCGTACGATCCCTCGTCGCCCGTCAATTGCACCGGGTCGCCGCCGTCGGCGGCGATCACGTACAGGCGGCTGATCAGCTCGGCGTCCCAGCGCTCGCCACGCATGGCGGCGAAGACGAGCCGCTTGCCGTCGGGCGACCAGGCCGGTGCGCCGTCCTCGCAGTCGCCGTCGGTGAGCTGCCGGGCTTCGCCGCCCTCGAGGCCGACGACGAAGACGTGCGTGCGGCGGTCGCCGACCCAGCCGACGCTGTCGAGCTTGTGGAACAGCCGCGTGAAACGCCGCGGCTTCCGCTTGCGTTCCTCCTCTTCCTCGTACGCCTCGTCTCGCACGCGAGAGGTGAAGGCGAGGCGTGTGGAGTCCGGCGACCAGACGACGTCGGCGACGCTCTCCTTCAGGTCGGTGAGCTTGCGGGCCTCACCGCCGCCCACCGCGGGTATGACGTAGATCTGTGCCGGGGCCTTCTCGTCGCCTCGGTTGGAGACGAATGCGAGCCAGCGCCCGTCGGGCGACCAGCGCGGAGACGTGTCGTTCTTCTCGCCGGCGGTGAAGGAGCGCGGCTCCTCCGAGCCGTCGAGCGTTGCGACCCAGACGGCGCTCCGATACTCGTTCGAGTCGCGATCGACCGTCGAGACGACGTAGGCGACGCGACTCCCGTCGGGGGAGATGCGCGGGTCGCCGACGCCGGTCAGCTCGTAGATGTCATCGGGCTTCATCCCTGCCACGGGGCCGGACTATAGGTCGAACAGCGTGTGCCCGGCGTCAGCGCCGAGCGAGCGCGTAGGCAAGCGAGAGCACAGCGGCCGCAATCGACGCAGCCGTGAGCACAAAGACAAGCGCGAGAGACATCGCCGCGTGTATCCCCTTAGGCGCCAAGAAGAAACAGCCCGTGCGCTCTTGGTGCGCTGCGCTCTTTCGTCGCGGAGCGGAACTTGTTCCGCGCAGCAGTGACACGTCTCACCGGCAGCGAAGAAGAAGGGGGCCCACGGGGGAAACATGGTTTCCCTCGTGAAGCGAGCGGAGCGAAGCGCTATGCGGGCGAGAGGACTCGAACCTCCAAGGGCTTTCACCCAACGGGACCTAAACCCGCCGCGTCTGCCAGTTCCGCCACACCCGCGAGTCGAGCGACAGTCTACGGGGTCATGCGTCGGTTCAGCGCCCGCGCCGGTGCCTTCTGCGCGGCGAGGTACGCGACCGCACCGAGCATCCCGAACCAGATCAGGGTGACGCTTGCGATCAAGGAGAGAGTCCACACGGTCATGGGTGGACGACTCATTTCTGCGTCTGCCGCCGACACCCTTCCACCCGGATGGGGGATCCGCGTCAGGAGACGAGCTGCTCGATCCGCGCCGCCGCACGCGTCAGCGCGTCGGCGTCGAAGAGATACGGCGTTGCGTTCGGGATCCGTCGCTCCGGCGCGTCGAGCTCGTCGGAGCCGGCGGCCGCGTTGAGCGCAAAGCGCACCGGGATCTCGTGGCACACGACGAGGATGGCCTGCTCGGGGCGCTCGAGCAGCTTCCGGAACGCGCGCGCGTATCGTCGCGCGGCGTCGTCGAGGCTCTCGCCGCCGGGAAACGGCTCGTCGCGCCGGTGCGCCCGCTTCCACGCGCGATAGTCCTCGATCGACGCCCCCTCGAGCTCTCCGACGTCGATGTCGTCGAGCAGCGGTTCGACCAGACGGGGGACGTCGCGGCCGGCGAGCATCGCGTCCGCCGTCTCCCGCGTCCGCTGGAACCGGGTGTGGACGCAGAGCTCGAGTGCCAGTGGCGCGAGCTGGTGCCCGACCTGCTCGGCCTCCGCGCGGCCGTCAGCGGTGATCGGCACCGGAACCGACGGGTCGCCGTTGACGCGGCCCTCGGCGTTCAAGCTCGAGTGCGCGTGCCGGGTCAGCACGTAGAGCGTCACTCGATCGAGGGTACCCCCGCGACCCGGCCCAGAAGGGTCCTGCTTGAATGGACAGGTGCAAACCGAGGTCGAGGAGCTCCCCGAGAACCGTGTCCGGCTGACGGTTCAGGTGCCGTCGCATGACGTGCACCACGCGATCGAGCACGCCGCGACGGATCTCGCGGCGAGCGTCAAGATCCCGGGCTTCCGCAAGGGCAAGGTTCCGCGACAGGTGCTGCTCCAGCGCGTCGGCAAGGACCGCCTGATGGCCGAGGCGATCGACAGTCACATCACAGGTTGGTTCTGGAACGCCGCCGCCCGTTCCCGCCTGCGGCCCGTCGCGCAGCCCGAGTACGACTTCGAGCTTCCTGCGGACGACGACCAGGACTGGGAGTTCACCGCGACGGTGGCCGTGCAGGCGAAGCCCGAGGTGGCCGACTGGACGCAGCTCGAGGTCGGCGCCGTCGAGGCCGAGGTGCCCGAGGAGCTCGTCCAGCAGGAGATCGACGCCGTGCGCGCCACCGTCGCCGAGCTCGTCCCGGTCGAAGGCCGGCCCGTCGGGCCCGCAGACACGGTGATCGTCGACCTCGTCTCGCCGAACGGCGAGACCCGGCGCGACTACGTCGTCGAGCTCGGCCGCGAGGCCGTGGTCGAGGAGATCGAGGCCGGCGTGGCGGGCATGAGCGCGGGGGAGACGAAGGAGATCGACTTCGAGGTCGCCGACGGCACGAAGCAGGCCGTCACGGTGACGGTCAAGGAGATCAAGGAGAAGGTCTTGCCGGCGGTCGACGACGCCCTGGCGCTCGCCGCGACGGAGTTCGAGACCCTCGCCGAGCTGCGTGAGGACATCGAGTCCCGCCTGCGCGGCCAGATCGACGAGGAGATCGAGGCTCAGTTCCGTGCCGACGTGGCCGACGCCCTCGTCGGCGCGTCGAAGGTCGACGCTTCGGGGCCGCTCGTCGAAGCGCGCGCCCGGGAGCTCTTGCGTGGGCTTGCCCGCCAGGTCGAGTCGCGCGGCGTCCAGCTCGACACGTATCTCTCGATGACCGGCCAGAACCCGGACGAGCTGCTCGCACGTCTGCATGAAGAGGCGACACGCTCCGTGGCGCGCGAGCTCGTGCTCGAGGCCGCAGCGGAGAAGCTCGGCATCGACGTGCCGGACGAGGAGATCGAGGCACTCGTGCGCGAGCAGGCCGAAGCGCACGGAGAAGACGCCGAGCAGACGTTGCTGCAGCTCCGCGAGAGCGGCCGGATCGAGACGCTCCGCGACGACATCCGCATGCGCAACGCGCTCGATCGCGTCGCGTCAGAGGTGAAGCGGATCCCGCGCGAGCTCGCCGAGGCGCGCGACGCACTTTGGACTCCCGAAAAGGAAAAGCAGCCAACCGACGCGAAACTCTGGACCCCAGGAAGTTAGGAGCCCCATGGATACCCCCTCGAATCTCATCATCCCCTCCGTCATCGAGCAGACCTCCCGGGGCGAGCGTTTCTTCGACATCTACTCGCGGCTCCTCAACGAGCGCATCATCTTCCTCGGCACCCCGATCGACGACCAGGTCGCGAACCTGATCGTGGCGCAGATGATCCACCTCGAGTCCGAGGATCCCGACAAGGACATCCAGCTGTACATCAACTCGCCGGGCGGCTCGGTGTACTCGGGTCTCGCGATCTACGACACGATGCAGTTCATCAAGCCGGACGTCGCGACGACGTGCGTCGGCATCGCGATGTCGATGGGCGCGCTGCTGCTCGCGGCCGGCGTGGAGGGAAAGCGCACCGCGCTGCCGAACTCCAAGATTCTCATCCATCAGGTGTCGGGCGGATTCCAGGGCCAGGGCACGGATATCGAGATCCAGGCCCGCGAGACGATCAGCCTCAAGCGCCGCCTGGAGGAGATCATCGCGCGCCACACGAACCAGTCCATCGACAAGGTGTCGAAGGACATGGAACGGGACTATTACCTGGATGCCGAGGAAGCTCAGTCGTACGGGATCGTCGACAACGTCGTCGCCCACCGGTAGACGACAGCGCTTTTAAGGGGTAAAAGGAGAAAGAATGGCAAGGGCCAGCGAAGGAAACGAGCAGCTTCTCTGCAGCTTCTGCGGGAAGAGTCAGCGACAGGTCAAGAAGCTGATCGCCGGCCCCGGCGTGTACATCTGCGACGAGTGCATCGATCTCTGCAACGAGATCATCGACGAGGAGCTCACGACTCCCACCCAGCTCGACCTCGACAACCTGCCTCGTCCGAAGGACATCTACACCGTTCTGAACGACTACGTCGTCTCGCAGGAAGAGGCGAAGCGGACGCTGTCGGTGGCGGTCTACAACCACTACAAGCGCGTCCAGATGGGGACCGAGGAGACCGACGTCGAGCTCCAGAAGTCGAACATCCTCCTGCTCGGCCCCACGGGGTGTGGCAAGACGCTCCTCGCCCAGACGCTGGCGCGGATCCTCAACGTCCCGTTCGCGATCGCGGACGCCACGGCGCTCACGGAGGCCGGCTATGTCGGCGAGGACGTGGAGAACATCCTGCTGAAGCTGATCCAGGCCGCGGACTTCGACATCAAGAAGGCCGAGACCGGAATCATCTACATCGACGAGGTGGACAAGATCGCGCGCAAGGCGGACAACCCGTCGATCACGCGCGACGTCTCCGGTGAGGGCGTGCAGCAGGCGCTCCTGAAGATTCTCGAGGGGACGGTGGCTTCGGTACCGCCGCAGGGCGGGCGCAAGCACCCGCACCAGGAGTTCCTCTCGATCGACACGACGAACATCCTCTTCATCTGCGGCGGCGCGTTCGCCGGGCTCGACAAGATCATCGCCCGCCGGATCGGCAAGAACGCCGTCGGCTTCGGCGCCGACGTCCGCTCGAAGAACTCCGAGGAGTCGTCGGAGCTGCTCACGCAGGTGATGCCGGAGGATCTGCTGAACTTCGGTCTGATCCCGGAGTTCATCGGCCGCCTCCCGGTGATCTCGGCCGTGCACCAGCTGCGCCGCGAGGATCTCGTCCAGATCCTCACCGAGCCGAAGAACGCGCTCAGCCGGCAGTACCAGCGCTTCTTCGCCTACGACAACATCGAGCTCGTCTTCACCGAGGACGGGTTGTGGGAGATCGCCGACAAGGCGCTCGCCCGCGAGACCGGCGCCCGCGGCCTGCGCTCGATCATCGAGAGCGCACTGCTCGACGTGATGTTCGAGCTGCCCTCACGCCGCGACGTGACGAAATGCGTGATCACGAAGGAGTGCATCGCGCAGGGGATCCGCCCGACGCTCGTCACGAGCGCCGGGACGTTTGCCGACGACGAGCCCGACGAGGCCGTCGAGCAGCAAACCGCCTGATTTCCCCCGCGCGCGTCTGAGGATCCCGAGGTCGGTGCCCGCGGCCTTGACACGGTCGGCCCTTTCGGAGATAAATCCGGACACCTGAATCGGGTGTCAGGTTAAGCACCCGCTCGTGACCTGGAGGGCTCACATGACACATCGCTGGACGCGCAGCGCGCTCCTTCTCGCAGGGATCGCTCTCGTCGCAGCCGCACTCGCCGGCACTGCAGCCGCCCGCGTCGACGCCAACGGCGCCGCCGCGGCCAAGACGGTCAACGTCGGCTTCATCTACCCCAAGACAGGCGGCCTTTCGGCCTTCGGACAGGAAGAGTTCGACGGTTTCAATGCCGGCCTCGCGTACGTGAAGGGCAAGTGCGGCGGGTACACCATCAACCCGACCTTCGTCGACGACGCCACCGATCCCGCCACGGCGATCGCCGCTACGAAGAACCTGATCGGTCAGGGCTACAAGATCCTCGCCGGCACCGGCTCCTCGGGCATCGCGGTCCAGCTCGCGCCGCTCGCCGCACAGAACCAGGTGCTCTACATCAGCGGCGCCGCAGCTGCGGACGCGATCACCGGCCTCAACCGCTACACGTTCCGCGCCGGACGTCAGACGCTCCAGGACGTGCTCGACGCGGCGAACATCTTCCCCCCGAAGTCGACCGGCAAGAAGGTCGTCGTCTTCGCAGAGGACACGGCGTTCGGCGCGGGCAACTACGCCGCGGTGAACCAGATCTTCGGGAGCAGGGGGCACACCGTCTCGAAGATCCTCGTTCCGTTCGGCGCCGCCGACCTGACGCCGTTCGCGCAGCAGCTGAAGAACTCGGGCGCGGACGCGGTCTTCGTCGCATGGGCCGGCTCGAACGGTCCGGCCATGTGGCAGGCGCTGCAGCAGCAGGGCGTGCCGCAGAAGATGACGATCATCACCGGCCTCGCGAATCGCGAGCTCTACGACACCTTCGGGCCGCTCGTGCCGGGAGTGACGCTGCTCTCGCACTACGTCTACCAGGCGCCGCACAATGCGGTGAACACCTGGCTCATCAAGTACATGGCGAAGCAGCACCAGGTGCCGAACATCTTCACGCCGGACGGCTTCGTGACCGCGCAGATGATCTGCCGCGCGATCTCGAAGGGCAATCCGACCAACGTGAACTCGATGATCAGCGCCCTCGAGGGCTGGCAGTTCCTCGCACCCAAGGGCAAGCAGTACATCCGCCCCGCCGACCATGCGATGCTCCAGCCGATGTTCCAGGTGCAGCTCGTGAACGGCGCCAACGGCCACTTCGCCGTCAAGGTCCTGAAGACCATCTCGCCGGGGAACGTCCAGCCTCCGGTCACGCCGTTCAAGTAAGCAAGGGCGTGGGCTCTCCGATCATCGCCACACGCAACCTCGGGCTCGACATCGGCGGCGCGAAAATCGTCGTCGATGTCTCGCTCGAGGTTGCCGAAGGCGAGTTGCTCGGGATCATCGGGCCGAACGGCGCCGGGAAGACGTCGCTCTTCAACCTCCTCTCGGGGCTCTACCGGCCGACGGCCGGCTCCATCCAACTGAACGGAAAGGACATCACGCGCCAGCCCACGTACCTGCGTACGCGTGAGGGGATCGGCCGTACGTTCCAGGTCTCGAGCGTGTTCCCGCTGCTGACGACACACGAGAACGTCCGGCTCGCCGCCGAGTCCGCGCTCGGCGGGACGCTGCGGCTCTGGCGGCAGGCGGCCGGCGTCAGGCAGGCGGCCGACCGCGCGCGCGCGGCGTTGACGCGCGTCGGGCTCGAATCGAAGGCGCTCGTGCCTGCCGGCGGCCTTCCGCACGGGGACAAGCGGCGGCTCGAGATCGCGATGCTGCTCGCCGCGGACAAGCCGGTGCTGCTCCTCGACGAGCCGATGGCGGGCCTGTCGGCCGAGCACGTCCCGCAGCTCGTCGAGCTGATTCGCTCCGTGAACGAGCAGGAGCGGAAGACGGTGCTCATGGTCGAGCACCACATGGACGTGGTCACCGGTCTTGCGCACCGGATTGCTGTCATGCACCACGGCGCCTTGCTCGCCTGCGACACGCCGGCCGCGGTGATGGCGAACGAGACTGTCCAGTCCGCCTATCTCGGGGAAGCGCTGTGAGCACGGTCGCAGCCCGCACGCTGCTGTCGGTCCGCGACCTGCACGTGTTCCTCGGGCAGTCGCACGTCCTCCAGGGCGTCAGCTTCGATGTACCCGAGGGCGGCGTCACTGCGCTGCTCGGCCGGAACGGCGTCGGGAAGACGACGACGCTGCGGGCGATTCTCGGCCTCGTCGACCGGCGCGGCTCGGTGCAGCTCGGCGACGACGAGCTGACCGGCATGGCGACGCATCGCATCGTCCAGCGTCGCGTCGGCTATGTACCCGAAGATCGCGACGTCTTCACGGGCCTCACGGTCGCGGAGAACCTGCGGCTCGCAGAGCGCGACACGGACCCGCGATACGAGCTCGTCTACGAGCTGTTCCCGGAGCTCGAGCAGCGCGGCGCGCAGCGCGCGGGCACGCTCTCGGGCGGACAGCAGCAGATGGTCGCGATCGCGCGGGCGCTGCTGAACGACAACCGCGTCCTGCTCGTCGACGAGCCGACGAAAGGGCTCGCACCCGCGCTCGTCGCCGATGTGGCGCGCGTGCTCGAGCGGCTCGCAGAGCTGACGACCGTCCTGCTCGTCGAGCAGAACCTCGGCGTCGTCAGGCGGCTCGCACGCGACGCGATTGTGCTCGACCAGGGCCGCGTGGTCCACGCCGGCGACGCGAAGGAGTTGCTTGCGCAGCCGGATCTCGTCAAGAAGCTGTTGAGCGTGGGGTCGAGCGCGTGAGCACGTTCATCCTGCTGACCATCACCGGCCTGGGCCTCGGTGCGATGTACTTCCTGATCGCCTCCGGGCTCTCGCTCATCTACGGCCTGATGGGCGTCCTGAACTTCGCGCACGGCGCATTCATCACCGTCGGCAGCTACACCACCTGGTGGACGTCGGTGCACGTGTTCGAGGGTGTCCACTCCAACCTGTGGCATTTCATCCTGAGTGCGCTGCTCGGCCTCCTGATGGGCGGGATCTTCGCTGCTCTCGTCGAGCTGATCCTGATCCGGCCGCTCTACGCGCGGCACATCGAGCAGGTGCTCGTCACCGTCGGCCTCCAGCTCGCATTCGTCGCGCTCGTCCAGGGCATCTGGGGGCCGGACCCGAAGTCGTTCGTCGTGCCGCAGTGGCTGCACGGCACGACCGACGTCGCAGGCGCGCACATCCCGAACGACCGCTGGATCGAGATCACGGTAGCCGCGATCGTCCTGGTCCTCTTGCAGCTCTTCCTGCGCCGCACCCGCTACGGGCTGATCATCCGCGCGGGCGTCGAGAACCGCGCGATGGTGCAGGCGCTCGGCATCGACGTGCGCAAAGCGTTCACACTCGTGTTCGCCGTCGGCGGCGTCGCTGCCGCCCTCGCCGGCGTGCTCAGCGGCGTGTACTTCAACGTCGTCGGGCCGGAGCAGGGAACGTCTCTGCTGATCTTCGCGTTCATCGTGGTGGTGATCGGCGGGCTCGGCTCGATCGGCGGCTCGGCCGTCGCGGCCGTCGTCGTCGCATTGACGCAGCAGTACACGAACTACTACGCCTCCGCGGGGATCGGCGACATGGTCGTCGTGCTCCTGCTGGGGGTCGTGCTGCTCGTGCGCCCGCGCGGGTTCGCCGGCGCCGTCGTCGGTGGGCGCGCGTGACGCGTCGCCGGCTGCTGCTCGACTGGGTGTGGCCGCTCGCCGTCTTCGTCGCGCTGGCGTTCGTGCCGAAGCTCGGCTTCTCGATCCCGAAGCTCTTCGACCAGCCGATCTCGTCGCCGGGAACGCTCACCGTGCTCTCGGCGTGCCTGCTGTTCGGTGCCCTCGCGCTGACGTACGACATCCAGTTCGGCTACACCGGGCTGCTGTCGTTCGGACACGCGCTATACATCGCGGTCGGCGTCTACCTCTCGAACATCGCGATCACGGAGTGGCACTGGAGCTTCTGGCCGTCGATCCTGTTCACGATGGGCGTCGCCTTCGTGCTCGCGAACGTCCTCGGCTATGTCAGCCTGCGGGTGAGCGGCATCGCCTTCGCGATGGTGACGCTCGCGTTCGCGCAGGCAGGGGCCGTGCTCGCGCTCAAGGATCCGCATCACTGGACGCACGGCGAGGAAGGTCTCGGCGCCGACTACACAAAGCTGCCGAAGGCCCTCGTCGGCATCGCGAACACGAAGAACCTCTACTGGCTCGCGCTCGGGTTCCTTGCGGCCGTCTTCTTCATCGTCCGCTGGGCGGTCGAGTCGTCGCCGGGCCGCGTGTGGCAGGCGATCCGCGAGAACGAAGTGCGTGTCGAGGTGCTCGGCCTGCGCCCGCACGCGTACAAGCTGCAGGCGTTCGTGCTCTCGTCGACGCTCGCGGCGGCCGGCGGGATCGTGTACATGCTGCTCTACAACGGCTCATCGCTCGGCGTTACGCAGCCGAACTTCACGCTCGTGCTCCTGTTGATGGTCGTGATCGGGGGCGCCGGCTCGCGCTGGGGCGCCGTGCTCGGCGGGATCCTCTACACATATCTCAACGACCGCTTGATCGCCGTCGGCAGCTCGTCGGCGGTGGAGGGGCTGCCGCATGTCCTGCGCACTCCGCTCGAGCAGCCGCTCTTTCTCCTCGGCGTCGTCTTCATCCTGATCGTCGTCTTCCTGCCGGGCGGGCTCGCCGGGCTCGTCGCCCGCGGCCGGCCTTCGGGACTGCGGAAGCTCGAAGAGGCGATCCGTCCCGGCGGCGCGACCGGTGGGGTCGTAGAGAATCCGATGACCGAGTCCCAGGAGGGTGTATGAGCGAGGCGACCAACGACGGCGTGCGCATCGCGTACGAGGTGCTCGGCGACGGGGAGCCGTTGTTGTTCGTCCACGGGCTCGGGTACGACCGTCGCGGCTGGGGACCGCTCCCGGCACTCCTCGCCGCCGATTTCCAGGTGCTGCTCTTCGACAATCGCGGCGTCGGCGAGAGTGACGTTCCCGAAGGGCCGTACGCCGTCTCGCAGATGGCCGCCGACGCGGTGGCGGTCCTCGACAGCGCGGGCGTCGAGCGTGCGCACGTGCTCGGCGTGAGCCTTGGCGGCTACATCGCGCAGGAGATCGCGTTGACGTTTCCGGACCGCGTACGGAAACTCGTGCTCGGATCGACCGCGCCCGGCGGTACGCGCTCGCACCCGATGCCCCAGGCCGGCCTCGAGGCATTCGGCCGGTTCCCGGCGATGGAGCGTGAAGCGGGCCTGCGTCTGATGGTCGAGACCTCGCTCGGAGCGCACGGTGTGCGCGAGCGTCCCGAGCTCGTCGAGGAGATCTTCGCCTACCGGCTCGAGCGTGCACCGACGCTCGCCGGGTGGCAGGCGCAGGCGTATGCGGGCGCGACCTTCGACGCCTACGACCGCGTACCGGGCATCGCCGCACCGACACTCGTGATCCAGGGCGGCGCCGACACGGTCGTCGATCCGCGCAACGCCGACCTGCTCGCCGAGCTGATTCCCCACGCGCAGGTGGAGGTCGTCCCGGAGCGGGGCCATCTCGTCGTCTGGGAGGAGGCGGAGCTGCTCGCGCCGGTCGTGCGGGAGTTCCTGCGCTCGTGAGCGGGCAGCACACGATCGATCGCTGGATCCGCGACCGTGCCCGCACGACGCCCGAGCGTGTCGCGATCGACCATGACGGCCGTCTCGTCACGTATCGCGAGCTCGACGAGGGCTCCAGCGCGCTGGCCGCGTCGTTCCACGAGCAGGGCCTGCGCCGTGGCGACCGGGTCGCGACGTTGACGGGCAGCACGCCGGAGCACGTCCAGGTCTTCTACGCCTGCGCGAAGGCGGGCCTCGTCCTGCTGCCGCTCTCGTGGCGGCTCTCCCCTGCAGAGCTGCGCTACCAGCTGGACGACGCCGAGCCGGCGCTCTTCCTCGTCGAGGACGTGTACGCGGAGATCGCTGCTGCAACAGGACATGTCTTCGAACGTCTTGGCTCGAAAGTAGGGGTCAGACCCCGGGACCTGTCCGCCGAAGAGGTGGCCGACGAGGACGGGTTGCTGCTGATCTACACGTCCGGCACGACCGGCAAGCCGAAGGGCGCGCTGCTCACGCATGCCAACTGCTTCTGGACGAATCTCTCCCTCGAGCTCGCCACCGGCGTGAGCCAGGACGACGTCGTGCTGCAGGTGCTGCCGCAGTTCCATGTCGGCGGCTGGAACGTCCTGGCCCTGCTCGCCTGGTGGAAGGGCGCGACGGTGATCCTGGAGCGCGAGTTCGAGCCGGCGCGCGCGCTGCGCCTGATCGAGGAGAAACGCGTCACGACGATGATGGGCGTGCCCGCTACCTATCTCTTCATGGCACAGCAGCCGGCGTTCGCCGACGCAGACCTGTCGAGCCTCGAGCGCGCCGTCGTCGGCGGCGCGCCGATGCCGGAGGCGCTGCTCGAGCTGTACGCCGCCCGCGGCGCGGCGATCGTGCAAGGCTACGGGCTGACCGAGGCGGCGCCGAACGTCCTCTGCCTGCCGCCCGAGGACGCCGTGCGCAAGCTCGGCTGCGCCGGCAAGCCGTACCCGTTCGTCGACGTGCGGCTATCGCCAGAGAGCGAGCTCCAGGTGCGCGGCCCCAACGTCTTTCCGGGCTACTGGCGTAACGAGGAGGCGACCGCCGCCGCGTTCACCGACGACGGCTGGCTGCGCACCGGCGACGTTGCCGAGCGCGACGACGAGGGCTTCTATCGGATCAAGGGACGGCTCAAGGAGATGTTCATCTCCGGCGGCGAGAACGTGTATCCCGCCGAGGTCGAGGCCGTCCTGCACGAGCATCCCGGGGTCACGGACGCCGCCGTGCTCGGCGTCGCGGACGAGCGCTGGGGCGAGGTCGGCATGGCGTTCGTCGTGGCGGACGGGATCGGCGAGGACGAGCTCGTCGAGTGGTGCCGCGCGCGCCTTGCGCGATTCAAGGTGCCCAAGTCCTTCCGATTCATCGGCGAGATTCCCCGTAACGGCATGGGCAAGGTCCAGAAGCAGGAGCTGCGGACGACCGACGGGGTGACGTCGTGACGGACCTCGTCACCGGCGTTTCCGGGCGCGCGCTCTCGAGCAAGGGCGTCGCGACGCGGCAGAAACTGCTCGACGCGGCGGAGCAGGTGTTTGCCGAGCTCGGCTACCACGACGCGTCGATCGTGAAGATCACCGAGGCGGCGGGCGTCGGGCAGGGCACCTTCTATCTCTACTTCTCCTCGAAGCAGGAGATCTTCGACGAGCTGGTGCGCGACCTGAACCGGCGAATCCGGCACACGCTCAAGGAGGCCTCGTCGCAGGGCAAGGACCGTCTCGAAGCCGAGCTGCTCGGCTTTGACGCGTTCTTCCGCTTCACGAGAGACCATCCCGGGCTGTACGGAATCATCCGGCAGGCGGAGTTCGTCTCGCCCAAGATGTTCCGCTACCACTACGACACGATGTCGGAGGGGTACATCGAGGGCTTGCGCGAGGCCAAGGCTCGCGGCGAGACCGGTGAGATCGACCCCGAGGTGACGGCGTGGGCGCTGCTCGCCGCCGGCGAGATGATCGGCCTGCGCTGCATCCTTTGGGGCGACGGGACGGTGCCCGACGCCGTCTCTGCAGAGCTCGCGCGCATCGTGCGGTGCGTGCTCGAGGCGCCGGCATGAGCAGCGTCTCGCTCGCCGCGACCGCGGCGTATCTGCCCGAGCACTGGATGACCGCCGCAGAGGTGAGCGAGCGCAGCGGCATTCCCGAGCAGGTGATCGTCGAGAAGTTCGGCCTGCGCGGCAAGCACATCGCCGCAGCGGACGAGCACGTCAGCGACCTCTCGGTGCGAGCCGCGGAGGCGTTGCTCGAGGAGACGGGCGTCGACCCGCTCGAGATCGACGTCGTCATGTACTTCGGCTCGATGTGGAAGGACTACGCCGTCTGGCAGGCGGCGCCGTGGATCGCACATCGCATCGGCGCGTCCCACGCGTATGCGGTCGAGTACGACAACGTCTCGTGCGGGACGCCGGTCGCGCTGCGTCTGGCGCGCGACATGCTGCTCGCGGAGGACGAGCTCCGCACGATCCTCGTCGTCGCCGCGTGCCGCGAGTCGTACCTGCTCGACTATGCGAACGAGCGGTCGCGCTTCATGTTCAACTTCGGCGACGGCGCCGTCGCCGGGCTGCTCGTGAAGGACGGCGCGCGCAACACGCTGCTCGGCTGCCACGGCATCACCGACGGGTCGTTCTCGCTCCAGGTGAAGCTGCCGTCCGGCGGAAGCGTCTCGCCGAACGGCGGCTACCGGTTCCTCGACGTCGCCGACCCGGCCGCGATGAAGGACGGCCTCGACAAGGTGAGCCTCGCGAACTTCGTCGCCGCAGCGCGCGGCGCCGTCGAGCGCAGCGGCGCGACGCTTGCCGACATCGGCTACCTCTGTGGAATCCACATGAAGCCCTCGATGCACCGCGCGCTCGTCGCGGAGCTCGGGCTCGACGAGTCGCGCGCCGCGTACCTCGACGACACCGGGCACATGAGCGGGGTCGATCCGCTCTTCGCTCTCGATCGCGCGGCGCGCGCCGGTGAGCTGCGTGACGGCGAGCTCGTGCTGCTCCTCGCTGCGGGGACCGGCTACACGTGGGCCGCGAGTGTCGTACGGTGGGGTCCGTGACGGATCTCGTCCCCGGAACCGAGTTCGGCCCCTCGTCCTGGATCGAGGTGCCGCAGGAGAAGATCGACGCGTTCGCCGAGGCGACGGGCGACCACCAGTGGATCCACGTCGACCCGGAGCGCGCCGCTGCCGGCCCGTTCGGCACGACGATCGGCCACGGCTACCTGACGCTCTCGCTGCTGCCGGTGATGTCGTACGAGGTCGTGCCGCGGCAGGGCGACGGGATGGCCGTGAACTACGGCCTGAACCGGGTGCGGTTCCCCGCGCCGGTCCCGGTGGGCTCGCGCCTGCGCGGCTCGTTCCGTGTCGACTCGGTCGACGCGTTCGACGGCGGCTTCCAGGCGACGATGACGGCGACGGTCGAGCGGGAGGGCGCCGACAAACCCGTCTGCGTCGCGGAGGTCGTGTTCCGCTACTACGGCTGATGCGCCGCCGTTCGTGAGCCGGTGCGCCCTCGTGACGGGTGCGGCGCGCGGCATCGGCGCCGCGATCGTCGAGCGGCTGACCTCCGACGGCTGGCTCGTGCACGGCGTCGACATCGACGACGCCGATCTCACGACGCGTGAGGGAAACCGGACTGTCGTCGCGGCGGCACTGGAGCGGTTCGACGGCCGGCTCGATGCCGTGGTCGCGAACGCCGGCTTCCAGCACGTCGCCCCCGTCCGCGACTTTCCCGAGGAGCAGTGGGACAAGCTGCAAGCGTTGCTCGTCACGAGCCCGTTCCTGCTTGCGAAGTACGCGTGGGATGCGCTGGCGGCGTCAGGAGACGGGCGCTTCCTCGTCGTGGCCTCGGTGCACGGTCTCGTGGCGTCGCCCTTCAAGTCCGGCTACGTGGCCGCGAAGCACGGCGTGCTCGGGCTGGTGAAGGTGCTCGCTCTGGAGGGCGCCGACGTGGGGCTCTCGGCCTCCGCGATCTGCCCCGGCTACGTGCGCACCGCGCTCGTCGAGGCGCAGATCGCCGAGCAGGCCGCCGTACACGGGATTCCCGAAGAGCGCGTGCTCGAGGAGGTCCTCCTTGCGCCGCAGGCCGTCAAGCGGCTGCTCGAGCCGTCGGAGGTGGCCGGCGCGGCGGCATGGCTGCTCGGGCCCGACGGGCGGGCCGCCACCGGCTCGCCGCTCGTGCTCGATCTCGGCTGGACAGCCCGCTAGATCCTGTCTCGGATCCACGATATTCCTGTTTCGGGTCCCACAAACTGCAAGACTGGCCTTGCGGGCCACGGTATTCGTCATCTAGGATCCGAAATAGCACGCGCCCCGTCCATTTTCAGCGCAGGGAGAGAGATGACATCGGACGCCCGGATCCAGGCAGAGGCAGACCAGCTCGAGGCGCGCTGGCGGGACGATCCCCGCTGGAGCGGCACGACGCGCACCTACGGCGCGACGGATGTCGTGCGGCTGCGCGGCTCGGTCGTGCCGGAGCAGACGCTCGCCCGGAACGGTGCGATCCGGCTGTGGGAGCTTCTGCAGCGGGAGGAGCCGGTGCGTGCGCTCGGGGCGCTCACGGGCGGTCAGGCCGTCCAGATGGTGAGGGCCGGGCTCGAGGCGATCTATCTCTCCGGCTGGCAGGTGGCCGCCGACGGCAACCTCGCGGGCAGTACGTATCCCGATCAGAGCCTCTACCCGGCGAACAGCGCGCCGCAACTTGTCAAGCGCCTCAACAACGCGCTTCAGCGCGCCGACCAGATCGACTGGTCGGAGGGTCGCAACGGGACGCACTGGTTCGCGCCGATTCTCGCCGACGCGGAAGCAGGCTTTGGCGGACCGCTCAACGCATACGAGCTGATGCGCTCGATGATCGAAGCGGGCGCGGGCGGCGTGCACTACGAAGACCAGCTTGCGTCCGAGAAGAAGTGCGGCCATCTCGGCGGCAAGGTGCTCGTGCCGACGGCGCAGTTCGTGCGCACGTTGAACGCCGCACGGCTCGCCGCCGACGTCCTTGACGTGCCGACCGTGCTTGTCGCGCGTACCGACGCTCTGTCAGCGGCCCTCCTGACGAGCGACATCGACGAGTACGACCGCGCATTCGTGACAGGCGAGCGCACGTCGGAGGGCTTCTTCCGCGTCCGCGACGGCATCGACGCCGCGATCGCACGCGGCCTCGCGTACGCGCCGTACGCCGACCTGATCTGGTGCGAGACGTCGACGCCCGACATCGGCGAGGCGAAGGCGTTCGCCGACGCGATCCACGAGAAGTTCCCGGGCAAGCTGCTCGCGTACAACTGCTCGCCGTCCTTCAACTGGCGCAAGCATCTCGACGACGCGACGATTGCGAACTTCCAGCAGCAGCTCGGCGAGTGGGGCTACAAGTTCCAGTTCATCACCCTTGCCGGCTTCCATTCGCTGAACGCCGCGATGTTCGAGCTGGCGAAGGGCTACGCGGCCGACTCGATGACGGCGTACGTCGAGCTGCAGGAGCACGAGTTCGCGCTCGAGGAGTCGGGCTACACCGCGACACGCCACCAGCGCGAGGTGGGGGCGGGCTACTTCGACCTCGTCACGCAGGCCGTCTCACCGGGCAGCGAGACGCTCGCGCTCAAGGGCTCGACGGAAGAGGCGCAGTTCGAGGCTGGGACGCCTGCCTGAGTCGAGAAAGAGGGCGCGGCCGGTACGACCCGGTTGCACCTCATTCGGCGGGCCGTCCGGCAGGCGCACTCAAGGGCGCGGCCCCAATCAGACTCACCCCGTGCGATCAGACCTCGGTAGTGCTCCTCGTCAAAAACTGCCCGAGGTCTGATCCCACGGCGCGTACACTCGCAATGCCTATGACGCTCGATACCACCAAGGCCGACGACATCGCGCTCGTGATCGAGGAGGCGATCGTCTCCGGGGAGCTCGCTCCGGGCACGGTCCTCCGTCAGGAGCAGCTGTCCGAGCAGTTCAACGTCTCGCGAACGCCGGTGCGCGAGGCGCTGCGCCGGCTGGCCGCGCTCGGGGTCGTGTCGTTCGTGCCGAACCGTGGCGTGCGTGTGCGGACGATCTCGCGCGACGAGCTGCACGAGGCCTTCATGGTGCGCGCCGAGCTCGAGTCGCTCGCGACCGAGGTGGCCGCGACGAAGATCACGCCGGAGGAGCTCGACGAGCTCGACCGGGTCGAGCAGAGCTTCTCGAAGATCTCGCAGGAGCTGCGGTCGCGCGAGCCCGGCGACGAGCGGCGCTCGATCATGGGCGACTGGGTGCGCGGGAACCACGCGTTCCACGACATCATCTATCGCGTCGCCGACCTGCCGCTCGTCGAGCAGATGGCGAAGAGCGCGCGCCGGACGTTCTCGGGGCCGGCGGTGTGGGCGCCGGGCGACCATTCGATCGACGGGCTCTATCTGAAGAACGCCGAGCAGCACCGCGCGATCAAGCAGGCACTCGCGGCCGGCAGTGCGGCGGGAGCGCGGGCGCTCGCCCGCGAGCACGTCTTGAGCTCCTTCACGCTCCTGGAGACCATCCTGGAACAGGTCGGCGCGCAGCCACGAGACTGGCAACGCGCACGCGGCAAGAGCCACACCCATTAATCACTAATCGGCAAGGACAGCACCCTGGCTAGGATCGGCTCCTGATGGAGATGGAGCCGCTCTACACGCCACTTGGCGTCGAGGAACGCTGGCAGCGCGCGTGGGAGGAGGAAGGCCTCTTCCACGCCGATCCCGAGGCGACCGGCGAGACGTACGTGATCGCCATCCCGCCGCCGAACGTGACGGGCGCCCTGCACATGGGCCACGCGCTCAACGGGACGCTGCAGGATTCGCTCATCCGCTGGCACCGGATGCGCGGCTTCAACGCGCTCTGGCAGCCCGGCTACGACCACGCGGGCATCGCGACGCAGGCCGTCGTCGAGAAGGAGCTGCGCAGGGAGGGGACGTCTCGGGAGGAGCTCGGCCGCGACGCGTTCGTGGCGCGCGTGTGGGAATGGCTGCACGAGTACGGCGGCGTGATCATGGGCCAGTTCCGGCGCCTCGGCTGCTCGCTCGACTACGAGCGCGAGCGGTTCACGATGGACGAGGCCTACGTGCGCGCGGTGATGCGGTTCTTCGTGCACCTGTACGAGCGCGGCTGGCTGTACCGCGACAACCGGATCATCAACTGGTGCACCGATTGCCGGACATCGATCTCCGACCTCGAGGTGGAGCACATCGACGTGAACGACGCGCTGACCTACGCGCGCTATCCGCTCGCGGACGGCGGGGGAGCGGTGACGATTGCCACGGTGCGGCCGGCGACGATCCTCGCGGACGTGGCGGTGGCTGTTCACCCGGATGACGAGCGCTACACGGCGTTGATCGGCAAGGACGTGATCGTGCCGGTGGTCGGGCGCACGGTGCCGGTGATCGCCGACGAGCGGGTCGAGCCGGATTTCGGCACGGGTGTGCTCAAGATCACGCCGGGACACGATCCGCTCGACTTCGAGATCGGGCGCGACCACGGCCTGTCCGAGCTGACGGTGATCGGCTTCGACGGCCGGATGAACGGCGACGTACCCGAGGGCTACGCGGGGTTGACCGAGGACGAGGCCGCCGAGCGCGTGGTCGCGTGGCTCAAGGAGCACGACCAGCTCGAGAAACGCGAGAGCTACCGGCACTCCGTCGGCCACTGCGAGCGCTCGGGCACGCGGATCCAGCCGCTCGTGTCGCTGCAGTGGTGGTGCTCGATGGAGGCGATGGCGGCGCCCGCGATCGAGGCGATCGAATCAGGTCGCGTGACCTTCCATCCGCCGGTGCACGGGCGCGTCGCGCTCGACTGGCTGAAGGTGATCCGGCCGTGGAACGTGTCACGCCAGCTCTGGTGGGGGCACCAGTTGCCGATCTGGTACTGCCCCGACGGGCACGTGACGTGCGCGGAGACGACGCCCGCTGCGTGCGCCGAGTGCGACTCCGGCGAGCTCGAGCGCGACCCGGACGTGCTCGACACGTGGTTTTCGTCGGCGCTGTGGCCGTTCGCGACCTTGGGCTGGCCCGACGACACGCCCGAGCTGCGCGCGTTCTATCCGGGCGACGTCAACTCGACGGCGCGCGAGATCATCTTCCTCTGGGTGAACCGGATGCTGATGGCCGGGCTCGAGCTGCTCGGCGACATCCCGTTCCACGACGTGATCATCCACTCGACCGTGCTTGCGCCCGATGGGCAGCGCATGTCGAAGAGCCTCGGCAACGGCGTGAACCCGCTCGACGTGATCGAGCAGCACGGCGCCGACGCGACGCGCTACGGGTTGCTGAAGATGTCGTCGGTGCAGGACGTGAAGTTCTCGTACGGCTCGGTCGAGGAGGGGCGGCGGCTCGCGAACAAGCTCTGGAACGTGTCGCGCCTGCTCCTCACGCAGGGCGAGGGCGTCACGCCGGAGCTGCGGCCGCGCGAGCTCGAGGAACGGTGGATCCTCGCGCGCATCGACGCGACCCGTGCAGAGGTCGAGGCCGACTTCGAGTCGTACGACTTCGCGCACGCAGTCGACCGGCTGTACCACCTGACCTTCGACGACTTCTGCGACTGGTTCGCCGAGGCGATCAAGCCGCGCTTGTACGCGGGCGACGAGGCTGCGAAGGCGACGGCGCTCGCCGCGCTCGAGCGGCTGCTCGCGCTGCTGCATCCGGTGATGCCGCATGTGACCGAGGAGATCTGGTCGCACCTGCCGGCGCGGGAGTCGCGGCTGACGATCGCGCCGTGGCCTGGGGCCGACGCGTCATTCGCCGCCGAGGCGGATTCGCTGGTGCGCGTGCAGGAGGCGGCCGAGCGCTTCCGGCGGAGCGGTGTGTCGACGCCGCTCGAGGGCGACGAGAAGCGGATCTTCGACGCGGTCGTGAAGCCCGAGCGCGCGAAAGGCGACGGCGCCGGCCGGCTCGAGGACGAGGTCGCGCGGCTCGAGGGCGAGATCGCGCGCGGCGAGAAGATGCTGTCCAACGAGCGCTTCGTGGCGAACGCGCGCGCGGACGTCGTGCAGGCCGAGCGCGACAAGCTCGAGCGCTACCGGCGCGAGCTTGACTCGATCCGCAACTGACTGGGTCGCCTCGCTCGGCCCGTGGCCGGCGGACGGCTTCGGGCTCGAGCGGATGCGCACGCTGCTCGCGGAGCTCGGCGACCCGCAGCTCGCGTACCCGGCGGTGCACGTCGTCGGCACGAACGGGAAGTCGACGACGACGCGGATGACGGAGGCGCTCCTCTCCGACGCGGGGCTCTCGGTCGGCGCGTACATCTCGCCGCACGTCCGCGGTTGGAGCGAACGGATCCGGGTCGGGAATGCAGAGGTCGACTTCGAGCGGGCGCTGGCCGCGGTCAGACCCCGGGCCATGGCTCTGCAGGCCACGCAGTTCGAAGCCTTGACCGCCGCGGCGCTGCTCGCCTTCGCGGACGCCGGCGTCGACGTCGCGGTGGTCGAGGCCGGGCTCGGCGGCCGACACGACGCGACGAACATCCTGCGCTCGCGCGTCGTCGTGCTGACGAACGTCGCGCTCGATCACATGGACGTGCTCGGCGACACGCGCGAGGCGATCGCAGCGGAGAAGCTGGCGGTCGTCCAGCCCGGTGTCACGGTCGTCCTCGCCGAGCCGGAATGGCAGGCGCTCGCAGAAGAGAACGGCGCCGCGAAGGTCGTCCTGACCGCACCGAGCAACCTCGCGCTCGCGCTCGCGGCGGCCGAGGCGTTCCTGGGGGCTTCCGTCGGGGCCGGCTCGGCTGCGGACGTCACGCTCCCCGGCCGGCTCGAGCGGAGGAGCGAGAGGCCGCTCGAGATCTGGGACGGCGCGCACAACCTCGCCGGGGTCGCTTACCTCTTGCCGCGCGTGCCAGAGCGGGAGTACGTCCTCGTCAGCTCGATCCTCGAGGACAAGCGGCCAGAGCTGATGCTCGAGGCCCTCTCGGTGCTCGGGACGGCCCTGGTGGCCACGCAGTCCTCGAATAGCCGCTCGCTCCCCGCAGGGGAACTCGCTGCCCACGCCGAACGGTACTTCGACCATGTCGAGACCATCGTCGATCCGGCCGTGGCCCGGCGCCGCGCATTGGCTCTGGCGGGCCCAGACGGGGCCGTCCTCGTCTCGGGCTCCCTCTATCTTCTCAGCGACCTCAGTGGCTCCGACTAGACCCCATACGTTCGGCGAGAAGGTCAGCGTCTTCGCCCTGGCCGCGTTCGTCCTGGTCGCGATCGTGGGCGGAGCGTTTGCTGCGGGGTACTTGATAGGCAGGATGCTGTTGTGATCGCGAGCACGTTCGGCAGCACGCACGACTTCTTCAGCTCCGGCACCTGGCTCGTGATCCGGAACCTGATGCTGTTCTTCGCCGCCGTCTTCTGGCTCGCGTTTGCGTACTGGGTTTATAAGGACGCGCGCCGCAGGATCGAGGATCCATGGCTCGTCGGTATGGCGACGCTGCTCGGGCTCGTGCCGCCGTATGTCGGGCCGTTCATCTACATGCTCTTCCGGCCGCCCGAGTATCTCGACGACGTGCGCGAGCGCGAGCTCGAGATCAAGGCGATGGAGGACAGGCTCTCGAAGCGCGACTTGCACTGTCCGGTGTGCCGCAGCGAGGTCGACTCGAGCTTCCTCGTCTGTCCGATCTGCACGACGAAGTTGAAGCAGTCGTGTGCGACGTGCAAGGCGCCGCTCGAGGCGCTCTGGCAGGTGTGCCCGTTCTGCGAGACGCCGATCGAGCCGGCGGCCGTCGCGATGCCGTCGCTGCGGCCGGGGCGCGGTAGACGGCGCGAGTAGTCCTGCGAGCTCGGTGGGCACGCCGACTACACTGCCGCGCGATGGCAGTGCAACAGACACTCATCCTGATCAAGCCCGACGCCGTGCGGCGCCGGCTCGCGGCAGAGATCCTCGGCCGCATCGAGGCGCGCGGCTTGACCGTGCGCGCGGGCAAGCTCCTGACGGCGAGCCGCGAGCTCGGTCAGGCGCATTACGCCGAGCACACGGAGAAGCCTTTCTTCGGCGAGCTCGTCGACTTCATCACGTCGGGCCCGACGTGGGCTCTCGTCGTCGAGGGCGAGGGCGCGATCGCGACGATGCGGAAGACGATCGGCGCGACGAATCCCGCCGACGCCGATCCCGGGACGATCCGCGGCGATCTCGCAATGTCGATGCCGGACAACCTCGTGCACGGCTCCGACTCGCCGGAGTCCGCGGAGCGCGAGATCGCGCTGTGGTTCTCCGCCGATGAGCTCGACTGAGCCCGACTCCGTCGGCATCAACCGCGAGGTCTGGACGCGGTCGAACCAGAAGTGGGGCGATGCAAAGGCGCTCGATCAATGGCGCGCACCGGAGATCTCATGGGGCACGTGGTCGGTGCCCGAGTCCGAGCTGCATGCTCTGCCCGATGACCTGGCGGGTCTCGACGTCGTCGAGCTCGGCTGCGGCGTCGCGTACTTCTCCGCGTGGCTCGCTCGGCGGGGGGCGCGGCCGATCGGCGTCGATCCGACGCCGGCGCAGCTCGAGACCGCGCGGCGCTGCCAGCGCGAGACGGGTATCGACTTTCCGCTGGTGGAAGCGTTCGGCGAAGCGGTGCCGTTGCCGGACAGCGCGTTCGACCTGGTTCTCTCCGAGTACGGGGCGTCGATCTGGGCGGATCCCTACAAGTGGATTCCAGAGGCCGCGCGGCTTGTCCGTCCGGGCGGCGTGCTCGTGTTCTTGCGCAACTCGACGCTCTCGATCCTGTGCAGTCCCGACGTGGGGCCGACGGTCGAGCAACTCGTGCGGCCGCAGTTCGGCATGCACCGCCTCGACTGGCGCGAGAACGGCGGCGGCATCGAGTTCCATCTCGGGCACGGCGACTGGGTTCGTCTGTTGCGTTCGAACGGCTTCGAGATCCTCGATCTGATCGAGCTCCAGGCTCCGGCCGGCGCCGAGACGCACGAGTTCTACGACGCCGTCGAAGCGGCGTGGGCAAAGCAGTGGCCCAGCGAGGAGATCTGGGTCGCGCGTAAGGCGCCGCCGCGGTGAGTGCGCCGCCTGCGGCGCCGCTGCTACTCGCGTCGACGTCGCCGCAACGGCGGGCGATCCTGACGCAGCTGGGCATTCCCTTCGACGTCGTTGCGCCGCGTTACGAGGAGCACGATCCGCCCGAGGCCGATGCGACCGAGCTCGTGTGCAGGCACGCGCGCGGCAAGGCCGAGTCGGTCGTCGGCGAGGCTGACGGACGTCTGGTGCTCGGTGTCGACACGACGGTCGTTCTCGGCGGCCGCATCTACGCCAAGCCGGCCGACGCGGCGGACGCCGAGCAGATGCTAGACGAGCTGTCGGGGCGGACGCACGCGGTCGTGTCGGGGCTGTGTCTGATCGCGCCCGCGTGGGAGGTGGTGGAGGCGGCGGCGACGCTTGTCACCTTCCGCGCGCTGACCCCGCGGGACCTCGGCCTCTACGTTGCGTCGGGCGAGTGGGAAGGGCGCGCCGGTGGCTACGCGATCCAGGGGCTTGGCGCCGCGCTCGTGGAGCGGGTCGAAGGTGACTATCTGAACGTCGTCGGCCTGCCGGGGGCGCTGCTCGTGCGACTGTTGGTGGAGCGCTTCCCCGGCGCGTACGGCTTCGGCTAGCCCTTCCGGACAGTGGGCCCCTAGTCGTACCGGCCCTGTCCGGGCGGCACATGGCCCGGGGCCTGACCCCGCCTTTCGAGCCTTGCCTGTTCCAGCGCGAGCTTTCCCGCCTCGACGAAGGCGGCGTACGCCTCCCGCGCCTCGTCGAGCTTGCGGGCGAACTGGCCGAGTGTCCACTCGACGTCGAGGAAGGGCGGCGGCGCGACCTTGCCGAGCATCGCGCGGTGGCTGCTCCAGGTCCAGTCGACCGCCTCCTCGACCATCCCCGCCCGCACCGGGTTGAGCACGACATACCGCCCGACCTGAAGGCTGTACGCGTCGTCGTCGACGCGCGACGCCCTGAACCGTCCCTCGAACAGATGCCCGACGTACCCGTGGCGCCGGTTGAACGCCTGTGCGTACTGCCCGTTCAAGAGCTGCATTCCGCGCGAGATCGTGAACGCCGGCACGTCGATCACAAGATGCACGTGATTGCCCATCAAGCAGTACGCGACACAGCGCCAGCCGAGCTTGCGGCACACCTTGCCGAACAGGACCAGGAGCCGCTCCCGGTCGAAGTCGTCGACGAAGATCGGCTGCTTCCGGTTGCCGCGGCACCGGATGTGCCGCATGCCTTCCGACTGATCGCGGAGCTTGCGCGCCACCACTCGAGCGTAGGTCGCCAACCCTCGCGAGAAGCAAAAGAAAGAGCCGCGGGTTCGCCGCGGCTCTTTGCCCATCGGGGTGCCGAGATTCGAACTCGGGACCTCTCCGACCCGAACGGAGCGCGCTACCAGGCTGCGCTACACCCCGGACAGCGCCCTAGGGTACCCAAGCCTCAGAGGCGCCGGTGCACGATCGCGGTGCATGCGTCCTCGACGTAGTCCATTCCATGCTCCTCGGCGACGCGCCGGGCCTCCGGCGAGACGATCCCGAGCTGGAGCCAGAGCGCGCCCGCGCCCGCCGCAGCCGCCTCTCGCGCCACGTCGCCGCAATGCTCCGGCCGCCGGAACACGTCCACGAGGTCGACGGGCTCCTCGAGCTCCGCGAGCGACCCGACACAGCGCAGCCCGAGCACCTCGCCGGCGAGCGGGTTCACCGGCACAACCTGATACCCCGCCTGCAGAAGGTACGCCGTAACGCCGTAGCTCGGTCGCGCGGGATCGGGGGATGCACCGACGACCGCGATCGTCCGGGCCTCGCGCAGGATCTCCTCCGGCGACCTCACGACCGTGAGCCTACCCGCACTATCCTCGCCGGATGCCCGAGCCTTTGACGCACGCCGACTGGCTCGCGGGCGTTCCGGTCCTCCTGGCCGAGACCGCCGCGCTCTGGGATCTGACCCTCGGAGCGGCCTACCCGCCCGGCGCCGCCGGCCACGCCGTTCGGGCTGAGCTTCCCGACGGCACTCCGGCCGTGCTGAAGCTCGCGCACCCGCACCGGGAGTCGCTGCAAGAGGCGGACGCGCTGGAGCGCTGGGACGGCGACGGCGCCGTCCGGCTGCTCGCCCGAGACGACGACCGCAACGCGTTGCTCCTCGAGCGCTGCGAACCCGGCACGTTCCTCTCGCACTCCGCCGGCGCGCTCGACGTCCTGATCGGCCTGCTGCCCCGACTCTGGAAGAGCGGAGCCGGCTTCGCGACGCTCGAGAGCGAAGCCGAGATCTGGGCCGCCGACGTCACGCGCGAGGTGCAGGACGCAACCCTCCGCGATGCCGCGCTTCACTACCTCCGCGAGCTGCCGTCGACCCAGGGCGAGCAGGTGCTCGTGCACCAGGATCTCCACGGCGAGAACGTGCTTGCAGCTCACCGCGAGCCCTGGCTCGTGATCGATCCGAAACCCCTTGCCGCCGAGCGCGAGTTCTCCGTCGCGCCGATCGTCCGCTCCTTCGAGTTCGGCCACTCGAAAGCGGCAGCGCTCTACCGGCTCGACCGGCTCACCGCCGAGCTGGATCTCGACCGAGACCGCGCGCTCGGCTGGACCGTCGCACAGACCGTCGCCTGGTCGGGCGGCAGCGACTACTGGGATGTCCACATCGACACGGTGCGCTGGCTCCTGGAGGACGCGTGACCGTTCGCGCCGTTCTCTTCGACGTCGACTTCACCCTCGCCAAGCCGGGCCCCGCGCTCGGGCCCGAGGGATACGTCGCCGCCGGTGTACGTCACGGCCTCACGCTCGACGGGTCCCGCTTCGCCGCGGCGCGCGATGCGGCGCTCGACCTCCTCGTCCGTCATCCCGACCTCGATCACGACGACGAGATCTGGTTCGCGTTCACCGAGCGCATCGTCCTCGGCATGGGCGGGGAGCAGCCTGCGTCGTACGCGTGCGCCGTCGACATCACCCGCGGCTGGGAGCTGCACGAGAACTTCGAGCTCTACGAGGACACGGCGCCGGTGCTTCACGATCTCCGCAGCGCCGGCCTGAAGATCGGCCTGCTCACGAACTCCTCCCGCGACGTGCACGCCTTCGCGCGCCACCACCTGCTCGACATCGACGCTGCGATCGGCTCGTTCCAGCACGGCAAGACGAAGCCTCACGAGTCGATCTTCCGCGCCGTCCTCGAGCTCCTCGAGGTCGAGCCCGCCGACGCCGTGATGGTCGGCGACACCCTCGAGGACGACATCGAAGGCGCGCGGGCGCTCGGCATGCACGCGATCCTCGTCGACCGGCTCGGCCGCCACCCCGACTACTCCGGCCGGCTCGACGACCTCTACGGGCTCCCCGCCGCGCTCGGTCTCCCGCCTCGCGCGACATAGACTGAGATCGTGGCTGCGTGGCTCGCCTGGTCGATCGCCGCCGTCGCACTCGTCGTCGGCGAGATCTTCACGCCCGGGCTCTTCTTTCTCGGGCCGGTTGCTCTCGCGGCGATCGCCGGTGCCATCGCCTCGCTCTTCGGCGCCCCGCTCTGGTTGCAGCTGCTCGTCTTCGCCGGCTCATCCTTCGCGTCGCTCGGACTGCTTCGTCCGATCGCGCGGCGCCATCTCAGCATGCCGCACGCGATTCGCACCGGTGCGGCTGCGCTCGTCGGCGCACCCGCCGTCGTGCTGCAGCGCGTCGACGCTGACGGCGGGCTCGTGCGCATCGGCGGCGAGGATTGGTCGGCTCGGGCCTACATGCCCGACCAGGTGCTCGAACCGGGCGCCAAGGTCGAGGTCGCAGAGATCTCGGGCGCAACAGCGCTCGTCTATGAGTAAAGGAGCCTGAAGTGATTGGTTGGATCATCGTCGGCGTCGTCGCCGTGATCGTGCTCGCCGTCCTCGCGCGGACCGTCCGGATCATTCCGCAGGCGCGTGCCGCCGTCGTCGAGCGGCTCGGCCGCTACTCCCGCACGCTCTCACCGGGGCTCGCACTCGTCGTCCCGTTCATCGACCGCATCCGGCCGATGATCGACCTGCGCGAGCAGGTCGTCTCGTTCCCGCCGCAGCCGGTGATCACCGAGGACAACCTCGTCGTGAGCATCGACTCGGTCATCTACTTCCAGATCAACGACGCGAAGGCCGTGTCGTACGAGATCGCGAACTACATCCAGGCGATCGAGCAGCTCACCGTCACGACGCTGCGCAACGTGATCGGCGGCATGGCGCTCGAGAAGACGCTGACGTCACGTGACGAGATCAACTCGCAGCTCCGCAGCGTCCTCGACGAGGCGACCGGCAAGTGGGGCATCCGCGTCAACCGCGTCGAGCTCAAGGCGATCGATCCGCCGGCGTCGATTCAGGACTCGATGGAGAAGCAGATGCGCGCCGACCGTGAGAAGCGCGCGACGATCCTCCAGGCGGAGGGCCAGAAGCAGTCCGCGATCCTCACCGCCGAGGGCGAGAAGACCGCCGCCATCCTGCGCGCCGAGGGTCAGCGGCAGTCCGTGATCCTCAACGCCGAGGGCCAGGCAAAGGCGATCGACACCGTCTTCCGCGCCATCCACGAGGGCAAGCCCGACCCGCAGCTGCTCGCGTATCAGTACCTGCAGATGCTGCCGCAGATCGCGCAGGGCGACTCGAACAAGGTGTGGATCATCCCGAGCGAGTTCCAGCAGGCGATCGGGAAGATTGGCGGCGCACTCGGGATCGCGGACGAGCTGAAGAAGCCGGACGAGCCGACGAGCTAGCAGCGCTCCTTCGAGCACACGCGCAGCGTCGAGATCGTCGGCGGTGCGCGGTGCCCGCCGGGCCACGTGATGCGAATGAGGAGCGACGCAGCGTTGTCGCCGTAGTGCATCTCGCGCAGGTGGAAGTCGGGATTCGCCCGGTGCACGAGCCAGTAGTTGCCGGCCGGCACGTTCGTGATGTCGAGATTCTGACCGTGGAAGTTCGCCGGGTACCGGTCGGTGTAGCCGACGGACGAGCCTTCCTCGACGAAGCGCGCCTCCGGGTGGAACTGCTCGCAGTCCGAGAGGAAGCGCGGCGGCCCGTGCGGGACTCCTTGCGCGATGCCGTAATGGTCTGCGATGCAGAAGCCGCTCTTGTGGTCGCGCACGAGCAGCGTGTACGCGCCGGCGCTTCGCAGCTCGTAGTGGTCGAAGCCGAGGAAGTGCCAGTGGTAGTGCGGCGGAGCGACCGTGTAGTGCAGCTCGCCGGACTCCGGTAGCACCCGAGTCGCACCACCTTCGATCGTGACGAGTTGCTCCACGTCCATCACGTGCGAGTTGCCGTGACGCGTACCGCGGATCCACAGGATCCCCGGCCCGCGGTTGTCCACCATCGACGTGAAGCCCAGCAGCCAGCGGCCGAGCGCTCCGGCGGTGATGAGCAGCCCGGACGGCGGCCGCTGCACGAGGTTCGGATAGAGCGGCTTGCCGACGGGGACCTCCCGCCAGTCGAGCGGCGCGCCTTCGCCTAGCTCGCGCAGGTCGGTGCCGTCGGCCGCGACCGACCGCAGGTTGTCGCTGCCGTCGTCGTAGGCGACACGCGACCCGGTCGGCGACCACACCGGATGCTCGTCATGCGCGAGCGCCGGCGTCAGGTCGACCGGTGCAGTGCCGTCGTCGACGACGAGGTTCGTCGTCCCGTCCGCGGCCTCGCGCGTGTACGCAATCCGCTTGCCGTCGGGTGACCAGGCGAGATCGCGGATGTCCGTCGGCGCAACATCGGTCGGAGGTACTGCGGGCGGAGGTACTGCGGGCGGAGGTACTGCAGGCGGAGGTACTGGGGGCGGCGGGGCGGCGTCGAACGCCCTGATGTTCGATCCGTCGGCTTTCGACACGTAGACCACGGGTGCGCCGCTGCGCGACGAGACGAACGCGAGCCGATCGGTGCTCGAGAACGCGGGGCTCCATTCCTCGGCGTCACTCGGAGCGATCCGCTGCGTCTGTCCCGACGGCAGTTGCATGAGCCTGATCTGGCGCCGTCCGTCGACGCGCGCGCTGTAGACGAGCACGTGTCCGTCCGGCGACCACGACGGGCCCCACTCCACGACGTTCGGCGTCGACTGAAGCCGCCGCTGGCCGCTGCCGTCGGCGTTCGCGAGCCAGAGGTCGCCGCTGCGTGCGAACGCGATCAGCGTTCCGTCGGGCGAGTAAGCCGCGTCTTGCGCGTCGGGCAGCACAGGCGTGCGCGTGAGGTCGGACGCGACCGCGACGATCGCGTTGGCGCTACCGACGAGCATCCGCGCGTCTCGCGCCTCCGGCCTGAGGGCGATTGCCGCGGCCGTCGCGGCGATCAAAGGCCGAGCTCCGCTCGCCAGGCGTCGGTGTGCGCGCCGAGTTCAGGCGCACGACCGGGCGCAGGCGTGCCGAGGTCGCTCGCGGCTTCGGCGAGCGTCGCGACCGGTCCTACGCAGACGTCTTCCTCGTCGAACACGCCGAGCCAGTGTTCCAGCGGCTGCGACGAGAAAACGCGCGCGAGCTCGCCGGCGAGCGCCTCCTGCTCGGCGCCATATTGTTTCTCCGCGAGCTCGGGCCGTCCGATCAGCTCGCAGAGGCGCACGAAGAACTTCGGCTCGAGTGCGCCGACGGTGAGATGCCTGCCGTCTCCGGTCGCGTACGTGCGGTAGCACGCGAGCCCGCCCGTGAGCAGTTGCGGGCGAGGATCGCCGGCGAGCCGGAAGCTTGCGAGCCGATGCGTCCCGTGTGTCATCGAGACGGTGAGTTGCGCACCCGTGCCGGTGCGCTCACGTACGAGAAGCGCAGCGAGGATCTCGGTCACCGCGCCGAGCGAGCCGGCGGCAAGGTCTGCCACCTGCACCGGCGGCCACGCCGGCGCCGTGTCGTGGAGCACGCCCGCCCACCCTTGGTAGTTGAGGTCATGGCCCGCGCGCTGCTCGTGCCGTCCGCCCACTCCGAAGCCGGTGATCGAGCAGGACACGGCCCGTTCGGGCAGGTCCTGGGGTCTGACCCCCAAGCGTGCGAGCACGCCCGGCCTGAACGTGTCCAGGACGACATCAGCCCGTCCGAGGAGGCCGCGCAGGAACGGCGCCTCCCCGGGCAGATCGCAGACGACCGACTCCTTGCCGCTGTTCAGGGCGTCGAACCACCCGGTCGCGGTGTCTCGCATCGGGTCGCCGCCCGGCTGCTCCACCCGCACGACCCGCGCCCCCAGCCGCAGCAGCTCGGTGGTCGCAAAGGCGCCCGGCAGGTAGCGGGTGAGGTCGACGACGAGCATCCCGCCTAGTGGTCGTTGCATGCCGCCCGAACCTACCAGTACCGTTCGGCGTCCTTGGCCGAGCGTTCCCCCGGAGCAGAAGAGAAGCGGCGTCTCATCCTCGACGCCGCCGTCAGGGTGTTCGCGCACAAGGGCTTCCACACGTCGCGGGTCGGCGACATCGCCGAGGAAGCCGGAGTCGCGCACGGTCTGCTCTACCACTACTTCGCCTCGAAAGACGAGGTGCTCGACACGATCTTCCGTGAGACATGGAGCGACCTGCTCGCTGAGATCGGCGAGATCGAGGCGTCGTCCGAGTCCTCGCGTGACCAGCTGCAGCACGTCGCAGCGCGCTTGTTCGGCGGGTGGCGAGAACATCCCGACGTCATCCGTGTGCTCGTGCGCGAGATCGCGCGCAGCGCAGAAGTGCAGCAGCGCATCGGCGAGCTCGTGAAGCCGATCGAGGCGATCCAGCGAATCATCGCCCGCGGTCAGCAGACGGGCGAGTTCCGCGACGACTTCGACTCGCGCCTCGCGGGAATCATCTTCTACGGCGGAATCGAGGAAGTGCTGAGCGGCTGGGTGCTCGGCCAGATCCCCGACGGCGACGACGCGGTCGAAGCTGCGGAGCGCACGCTCGTCGATGTCGTCTGTGCGGGCTTCGCCGCGACAGTCGCGCCCGCCCTCTAGCTGTCCTGCCTCGGGAGGTTGTGGACGCGGCTGATGGGTGGCCGGCCGCCGAGTGAGCTGTGCGGTCTGCGCGTGTTGTAGTAGTCGAGCCAGTGTGACAGCGCTTCGGCGCGGTGATCGCTTGTGCGGTAGGTCTCGCCGAGGGCCCACTCGCGCTTCAGCGTTTGTTGGAAGCGTTCGACCTTCCCGTTGGTCTGTGGCCGGCGGGGCCGGATGAAGCGATGTTGGATCGAGCTTCGCTCGAGCAGCTCTCTTAGTGCACGGTTTTTGCGGTAGACGAATGCGTTGTCGGAGAGCAGCCGTTTTGGCTCGATGCCGTGGGCTGTGTAGAAGGCGAGCCCGCGCTCGACAAAGGCGGTGACCGTAACGGCGCGTTCGTCGCGGTGGAGCTCGCTGTAGGCGAGCCGCGAGTGGTCATCGACGAGGGAGTGCACCCACTCATAGCCGACACGCATCCGCTTCTCGGCGCCGGTGACGTGGCGGTCGCCCGTGACGGCATGACCTGGCCGGCTGAAACGGACGAAGCGTTTCGTGTCGATGTGAAGCAGGTCACCAGGGCAGGGCCACTCATAGCGGCGTGGCTGCTCACGCAGCTGGCGGGCAGGCCGCGAGATCCCTGCACGACGTAGCGCCCGCCAAACAGTCGCGTGCGGATGGCCGGTCTCCCCGGCGATCAGCCTCGGCCCCCAACCCGAGCGGCGCCTGGCCGCACAGATCCGCTGCTGCTCGACCGCAGACAAGAGCCGTGGACTGCGATGGGGGCGCGAGGAGCGATCCCCGAGACAGGCCAGCGAACCACGCTGCTCAGGCGGTGTCTCTGACCAGCGCCGCCACCACTTACAGGCGGTCGTCGGCGATACGCCGCGACGTCTCGCCGCCTCTCGACACGAACAACCGGACTCGACGTCGGCGACCAAAGCGCGGCGACCGGCAAGTCCGAGACGAGCGTTACGGTGAAGCCCCATCCGGGTCCTCCTTCGACTGTGAGCCTTCGCAGACCCACAGCCTCGAAGGAGACCCGGATGACCTACT
>Ga0209638_1000238_pt1 | contig 36919 bp, 61 predicted proteins | sample BarGraNGADG00211_FD_184490 | JGI IMG/M metagenome (GOLD analysis project Ga0209638, IMG submission 184490) | Arctic peat soil microbial communities from Barrow, Alaska - Barrow Graham LP Ref core NGADG0002-211 (SPAdes) (version 2) | ecosystem: Environmental > Terrestrial > Soil > Wetlands > Peat...
GCCGCTGCTAGACTCTGCCGGTCGGGGCGTAGCGCAGTCTGGTAGCGCACTTGAATGGGGTTCAAGAGGTCCCGCGTTCGAATCGCGGCGCCCCGACCACCGATCTGAGCACGACATGACCGGCGAGCGGCGACTCGCGACACGCGACGAACCGGCGAGGTCCAGCCATTGTCCAGCCAATCGATCATCGACCGATCCTGCGCGCAAAGGCGTTCAGCCGATCTTTGAGCCAGGACATGACGCGAAGCAGTGGCGCGAAGGCTTCATCCACTGCCTGCCGTTGCCGCCGGCGCGGCAGATCGCGACGTCGTTCGTACCGCGTCCAAATGCGATCCATCCAGGCGAACTCTTCAGACGTTGGTTCAGTCTCAGACGAACGGATCAGTCGTGACGGCCGCCTCATCCAACCATCCTCCCGAGCCGCTCAACCGCGTCACGCCTAAGTTCGTCGCCCGGACGGGCGTAGTGCTCGGACATGGATACCTTCGTGTGACCAAGGATCGTGCGGATGACCTCGATCGGAACGCCGGCGTCGAGCATCAGCGACGCAGCCGTGTGGCGCAGCCCGTGGAGCGTGATGTACGGCACGCCCGCCTTTGCGCACAGGTTGCGGAAGTGGCGCGTCACGTACTCGGGTCGGTAGGGCCAGATCGGGCCGGGACGACGCTCCACCAGTCCCAGGGCTTCTCGTGCGAAAGCTCCAAGAGGCACGATTCGCACACCCGCAGAAGTCTTCGAGGCCCGGACGGCCACGTTACCCATATCGACGCCGATGTCCCGCCATGAGAGACCGAGCAGCTCGGAACGTCGCAATCCGGTTCCGATGGCAACGGCGTAGAGGGAGTAGAGCGGATCATCCTTCGCGACCTCCAAGAACCTGCGCGCCTGCTCGGCGGTGAAGTGCTGCGGCTCGGCCTGTTCGAGCTTCGGTAGCTGGACGAGCTCGGCGACGTTGCGATCGATGAGGCCGTCGCCCATCGCCTGGTGGAGCACCATGCGCACGACGTCGATGATGCCGCGCACTGTCCGCGCGGCATAGCCCTCGTCGAGCCGGACGGCGATCAGCCGGCGCAGGTCGGACGGCTGCAGCGCGCGCAGTGGCAGGTGGCGGATCGGACCGAGGTGGTTGCGGGCCAGCGAATCGTAGAACGCGAACGTCGCCGGCCGGACCGACGGCTTGACGGCGAGCAGCCACTCGTCGACATACGCCGCGACGGTCACGCGCCGCTCCTCGATCGGAAGTCCACGACGTTCTCGGTCGTTGACCTCGTCGAGCTTCGCCCAGGCGGCCGCCTCCGACCGAAACTCCCATTCCTTGCGCAGGTAGCGCCCATCGGCGCCGCGTCCGAGACGGACCGAGGCGCGCCATTTGCCATCGCGGGTCGGGTAGACCGATCCGGTTCCCCATGCCCGGCGTTCACCTTCGTCCGGATCCACTCGCGTGCCTGGTCGGGATCGACGCGCTTGTGTCGGGCCGACACTTCGATGAACGGGAAGCCGTCGTTGCGGTTCAGCCGGCGCAGCGTCGGCACGCTCACGCGCAGGAAGTCGGCGGCCTCCTCGAGTGTCCACAGTCCCTCCGTCATCGTGCCCCGTCCAGCCAATTGTCGCCCTGTGGTGGCGGCCCGTAGCGCTGGATCGTTGGACAGGGCCAGACCTCACCGCAGCTGGCGCACCGATCCTTGCTTCGGAACGGGGTCTCGAAAACGTTGGCGTAGTGGTAGGCCTGTGCGACGTGTCGATCGACCCGATGCCGCTCGTGCTCGCCGGCATCGCAGATCGGGCACCGAGACGGCCGGTAGGCCTCGCGGTCGATCACGAGGACCAGCCCTCGCCGCGCTCATCCTCGGGCGGGTCGACGTTCGGCAGCCACTCGTCGTCCGAGCGCCGGGCGAGACGGAGCACGATGGCGATGGCCGCGATGGCGAGCAGGACGAGGGCGAGCTTCATTCGCCGAGCAGCTCGAGGAGGACGTCGGCGTGGCAGGGCTGATCGAGTGGGCACCAGCAGGCGAGATCGAAGCCGCGCAGTGGGTCGAGCCAGGATGGGTCCGCGCCAAACATGGCCGTGGCATCTCCGCGATAGCACAGGACTGCCTCGACCGCCGTCAACTTCACAGGCAGGACGCCCTCGCCGACGTGGCGCTGACCACCGTGGCGCTCGTAGTCGATCGGGATGGGGCGACCGAGCCGTCGGCAGGCGCTACGAACGATGAAGCCGAGCCGGTTCTCCCCCACCCGGTATGGGTTGCCCCACAGCGACGGCCGACCGACATAGACCGCGCCGGCGGGCATCCGCCAGTCCTGCGTGCGCTGGCGCTGGACGCGGATCATCCGTGCAGGTCCGACCAGGTGCACGCCACCGCAAGTGCGCTCCACACGTCGCCGGCGACTCCGTATAGCGGGCCTGGCTTCGCCTTCTTGCCGATCGCGTCAGGTCCACCGAATCGATCGATGAGCGACTGGCGGATGTTCGGGTCCTTGGCGCGCATCGACCCGCAGAGGTGGATCTTCACGGCCTTGCGGCCCAGTCGATCGACTGTGAGCGGTCGGGCGGCTTCCGCCATCTGTCCGCTGACGTACACCGTTTCAAACACCTCGGCACCGACGGCCATCCCGAACGCTTCGATCTTCTCGATGACGACGATGTCGACGCCGCGCATCAGGTGAAGATCGCCACGCAGCCCACGCAACAGCTCGTCGTTCGGCCAGATCGCAAACGACTCGACTCGATCGCCGGTCAGCGGGTGCGTCGCGAAACGCAGCCAGGCCGACTGCACCGGTCCGGGATCGATCGCGACGATGACGGTCATTCCTCGACCCATAGCGCGGCGCGATCGACGTCGAACTGCGGGCCGCGGGTGTCAAAGACGATCTCGGCCCGGTCGCGTTCGACCTCGCCCGGGCCTGGCGTCCAGCGATAGGTGCCGACGATCCAACAGACCGAGCCAGGTGCGACCACGCGCAGCTGGTTGCCATGTCGGTCAAAGAGCGGCGTCGGCCGAGTGAACGTTGCCTGAGTACCCTGGCTGCGAACTGCGGGACGTGGCCGGAACCTGATCAGGTTGCTCACAGCGGCTTCCTCGCACCGGGCCGGTGCCAACCTCTTCGACAGTAGCGGCACAGCGAGCGGCTCTTCTCAGGCGGCTCAGCGCACAGGCACTCCGGGCACGAGCAGCGCCCGAACTCGACGGCCGGCGGCCTGTCGAGCGGATCGCGCATCGATCGGTCGGTCATCGCGAAAATTCCAGACTTGCCAGATTCCGAGTCAGGGCGAGAGCCGGCGGGCTTGGTGAACACCATGTCGCTCGGCTAGGTACTACCCCACCCCGGATCGTCATCGCTTCGACTCGAGCAGCGCCATCCCAGCGCCGACTGCTGGGTCGAGCTCACCGGCGAGGACGTCGCCGACACGCGTCATGCGCCCGCGCCTCTCTGTTCTTCTACCGTTCTTAGATTCATTGGTTGGGATGGTTGGTTGGCGTGGCTGGCGTGGAGCATTGCCATCGCTATGCGATCGCATTGCGCCCTGCATTGCGTCTGCACACAGTTGGCAGCGCTCGAATTCACCCACGTGCCAGCGCTTGTGAGCGGCCCGCTGCCCGGCGTCACTGCTCTTCTTCATGCGCGCCATCGCGGGCTCGACCCACTCGCGCCAGCTATCCAACGGAACGCGTCCGGCCCGATCAACGACGTCGCACGCCTTCAGTGCAGCGAGCGCTTCAGCTGCTGTGCACGGCAATGCCGGACACCAGGTCTGCTCGAGGGTAAGTTTGCGATTGCCCTTCGCCCAAGCCTCACCGAGCAACGCCTGGTAGGCGCACCAATAGGTCGTCCACTGCTGTGGGTACCGTGCCTGCAGCATGCGAACCTTGCGGTGGTAGGCCCAGTTGGTGTCGACGTCCATGCGCGTCAGCGGATCGCGACTCATTCGGTGATCTCGACAGTGGCGTCGTAGACCAGCGCAGGGATCTCGAAGCGCGCGAGCAGATCCTCGAGCGCGCGGTCCAGATCGCCGTCCTGGGCGTTCTTGGTCAGCAACTCTTCGATGCGTTCGCGGCTCGGCAGCACGACGTCCGCATCGGCGAACCCCTCGGGATGGAACGTGATGGCGAGCCTCACGCGCCGACTTGCTTCCGATAGGCGTCGACGTCCAGGAAGTCGACTTCGTTGCCGCCGTGGTCAGGGTGATGGACGCGCAGGGCGGCCTTGATCGAGCCGGCCGCTTCGACCAGACGTCGCCCGTGGTCGGGATCCACTGCGCCCGCGCCCAGCATCGCGAAACCGGCGTACTGCTCTGCACCAGTTGTCGCGCCGTAGCGATCGACCGCACGCAGCGCCTCGAGCGTCAGTGCGATCGCATGAATGTTGTCATGCAGATGCGGGAACGCATCGACGTGGAATGCCACGCGTTGGTCCTCGCGCTCGAAGCTGACCTCGACGCCGCGGTAGAGCACCTTGAGGCCCGCGCGTGGACGGCCGGCGAGCGACAGCTGATCGGGCGTGGCCACGATGCTGATGAGCAGGTCGTCACCACCGCTGCGCTCGACCTCTTCGGCGAGCTTCTCGAGGGATCGCTCCCAGGACGTTCGGAACAGGCTCGGTCGCGTCTTCTCGGCCGCCGGATGGGGCCAGGCAGGCAACGTGCGCCAATCGGCCCTCATTCCGGGATCTCCGGATAGAGCTCGTGGACCGCTGCACGGTCACCGGCGATCTTGAGCGCTGCCCCGAGGTTCTTGGCGTGGCCATCCTGCTCGATCTTGAATGCGAGCAGGATCTTCGTCGTGCCCTCGATCTCCCTGACATGCTGATTGAGCTCGTCGATCTCACTCTTGTCGACGAGGCCCCAGCCGTCAGGCAGGTTGATCAGGATCCTCGACGCCAACAACGCCGCGGCGCGCGCAGCGGCCGTTTTGCCGCCTGCGATCGGCCATGGCACACCCGAGGCGACGTCGTTGTCGATCGTCTTCTTGATCGCGATCGTCAGAGCGCGGTGTGGGCTCATTGCGGAATCTGTCATTCGGCCTCTCCATATGCTGCGAGGATGCGTCGCGCCTGGTCGGGCGTCGGGCAACTCCGGCCGCGTTCGATGCGCGACAGCTCGCCCGCGTTGATCCCGGTCCGCTCGGCCAGTTCTCGGAGCGACCAACCGGTCGGCACACGCAGCGAACCCCACGCGCTGGCGGTGAACTTCGGGATACGCTGCGGCCGTGTCTCCTGTGCGTTGCAACGCAGCGCCTTGCCACGATCCACGTTCGACCGCGTCTCGATGCCTTCCCGCGGTTCCGCGGTCACCTGAGCAGCCTCAGCGTCGGTAGCTGGACCGACTGGCGCGCGACGTAGTTGCCGCGCAGTTGCTCCAGAGCGGCGTAATCGCGGTGCTCAGGCTGGCGCCGATGCGTCTGGACGGCAATCTCGATCGACTCGGGATCGGTCTCGGACTCGATCACGCCACGACAGGCGCAGCGCCGGCGCTCGGTCACCACTGGATCGCCTCCTGGACGGCAGCAGGCTCGTCAGGCGGATTCAGATGGGCACGCCACCGCTCGAGGTACGCCTTCTCGCCCTGGATCGTGACGAGTTGAACCATCGCTCGTTTGTGACGGCGCTCGACGTTGTAGGCCAGCTCTTCGGGGTTGCGGGCTAGTCGATAGCCATCCGGCCCACTGAGCACGGGCAACTGGGACCGCTTGCGAGCCTGCTCGACGGCATGCTCCACGTCTCTGGGCGTGCAGCGCATCAGCTCGGCTAATTGGCGCTTAGTGCGATAGACGTCGCGCGACAGCGCCTCCGACAACATCACTGCCGCTTCCTCCACGACGCAGCCTGTGGGCAGGTCGCGAAGTGCGACACGGAATCGGTCGGCTCATGGATGTTCGGCACGTAGTCGAACGGCGACGCCTTGCCGGTCTTCTCGTTGGTCGCGAAGAGCACGGGCTGCTGACACGATCGGCAGTGCGTCGGAGTCGCTCTCGGTGCAACCGTCCAGCCGTCAGGGATCAGCCAGAGCCGACCATCGACGGTGCGATCGATCGAGCTCGAGGCGATGTAGCGCGTCGTCACGCCGCGGCCTTCGTCGGGTAGACCAGGTCGACGGTCGCCGTGAAGGCCTTGAACCAGCGCTCAGCCTCGTCCTGCGTCCACGTCGGGGCATTGATCTCAAGCCAGTCCAGAAGCGGCGTTAGTGCTGCTGATTCGGGCGTGGCGCGCGGCCGCGGGGCCCACTGGCCACTGCCCGTCTCACCCGCCGCGATCTTTCGCTTGACCTCATCCATGGCCTCGACGACGGCGGGCGTCCCTTCGCGCAATCCCGCCTCGAAGGCTGCCTTGAACGGCGACTCGGCAGCGGCCGCTTGCGAGTCCCTCGTGGGGCGCTCAGCCGGCACCTGAGCGATCGTCACGCCCGCCTCTCGCTCGCGCTTCCGGTAGAGCTCGACGCGGTCCTTGACGGTCGCTGGCGAGATCCCGAGGATCTCTGCTGCCTTGGCGTGGCCCTGCTCGCGCGCGATCGTCGCGGTCTCCTCGAGCTGCTCGTCGCTCAGGCGTCGACCGCTCTGTGGGCCAGAGCGCGCGGATCCGGGCGTCTTGTGGTTCCACGCACGTGGATCCTCGATCTGCTTCGCCACCTTCGCGATCTCCTCGTCTGTCATGAAGCTGCCGTCAGTGCGCTGGAACGGCGGTTGCGTCTCCGTGGCGCCCTGCCAGGGACCACGGCGGCCGCCAGGCAGGCACTGCCGCATCTACGCGGGCAGCAGGTCGTTGTCGGCGTCGTCGACGACGTGCGGCTTGGCGAACTCGCTCGTCTTGCCCAGCCGCTCGATCGCGTCCTGCTCTTCGACTGCGTCGTCGTAGCCCGGCTCGGTCTCTTCCTCGCCCTGCTCGTCAGCCAGGCCGAACGTGAGCTGGACGCGGTCCTCGGTGGCAAACGAGACCGTCTTGCCCTTGACGAAGCGCTTTGTGATGCGGAAGCGGCCGACGCGGACGACGATCGGCTTGGTCTCGTCGTCCGGATCCGGCATCTCCAGGCGGCCGATGAGGCTCTTGACCTTCTCGGTCGCGTTCTTGACGGCGAGGTTCTTCTCGGCCCGCTCGTCCTTCGCGCGTTGGCGGGCTTCGAGCGCCTGCTCGATGTCGGCGTCGTCAATGTGCTTCTCGTCCATGCCGAGCTGCTCGTCGGCCTTGATTGAGCGCAGAGCCACCTAGCGGCCCTTCATGTGGTTGGCGGGCAGCAGGTCGAGGCCTGCCTGGACGTCGGCCGGGATCGCATCGGCCCGGAACTCGCCCTCGGCGATGTCGTCGCCGAACGCCGTGCGTGCTGCGTCGACGAGGTTGTCGGACGACGCTGGCACTGCGCCGTCCGACCCCTCGACAGCAACGGGTTCGGCCGCTTGGTCCGCCCGCCCGTGTTCCAAAGGCGTGCGCCACGACTTCACGCCGCGGCGGTGGTCGCCCGTGTGGCCCGTCGCGAGCTCGCACGGCTCGTTCTTCGGCGAAGGCGCGCCACAGGCAGTTGTGCCGGTCTGGCTCTGCGGATCAGGGACCGCATTTGGCTCGGTCCCTATTACGGCCGAGCCACCGGCTTGTGCTTCGATCTGGGCGCGTTGCTGCGCGGCCTTCTCGGCGAGGGTTAGCGCCGGGACTGTGACGCGCTGCGCGTCGGGAATGGAGTCGACCTCGGTCTCATCCGTCCAGCCGAGACCGGCCAAGCTGAGCGTCAGGCGGCGCTTCGCCTTCGTCTCGGCCTTCATCATCGCGTTGGCCAGAGCCTCGCCGCGCAGTCCGGCGATCGTCACGGCACCGGTCGAGCTGTCCTCGCGGCCCTGCCGATCACGGCCAGTCGCGGTGACGACGTACAGGTCGCCGATCTGCTGTGGGACGAGCCCGGTGATGGTGATGCCGCGCGTGGCGCGCAACTGGTCAGCGGCGGCGCGCGTCGCGTACAGCGTCAGCTTGCCGTTGAGGTTGATGTACTCGAACGGCCGCGTCAGCGGGTTCAGACCGAGCGAATCGCAGACGGCGCTGTAGTAGCTCATCCGATCGACCTCGGACAGCTTCGATAGGTCGCCCTTGATGACAACCTGTTCGGCGAGCGCAGCGCCCGACGGCGCGATTGCGACGGCGGAATCCGTCATGCCTCGACTCCCTTCTCGACCGTGATGCGAAAGGGACGACACCCTTGCCTGACGGTCGTGTGAATGCCGAGCAGGGCTTGCCGCTGCTCATCCGGCAGCTGTCGCAGTACCCCGTCGGCGAGTGACTTCCAATCGGTCGACTCGACGTCGCGCGTTCGCTTCCACGTCACGGCGAAGTCGGGTCCGGCGAGCCGCGCGAATTCGCCCATGCGGCTCTTCACGAGCGTCTCCAGGCGGTCGCAGGCGGCCTCGATGTCCGCGCGCTGGGCACGCGCGCGCAGCAGCTCGTGGATGGCGTCGGCGAGTTCCTCGTCGGCGACCATCTCGGCGCCGTTGTCAGCCGGATACGCGGCCTTTAGCGACGCGGCATCCTCGGCGAACGGGCCACCGGCCGCGAGCCGTCGGCGAAAGTCGCTGGCGATCGCGACGAGGTTGTCGAACGTCGCCTGGTCGTGCTCGACGGTGAAGATGCGCAGCTCGCTGTTGTGCAGCAGCGCGGCCACGTCGGCGACGGGGAAGCCCGTGCAGCCCATCGCCCAGCGCACTTGCGCTTCGACGTCCTGGGGCGCCTCGTCACCCTGCCAGCGGCGGCTCTGGCTGTTCTTGCCCTCGACCAGGTAGCGTGCGCGCTTGCGCCGCCAGTCGGGCGAGGCGGCGGCCCATGCGATCTGCGGGTGGCGGACGATCCCCGCGTAGCGCGTCAGAGCGAAGCCCGTGATGCGCTCGTACTCGACGCCGATGACCGGCTCGACGGCACGCCCGATGAGCATCTGCAGCGAGGCCTCGCTGGGCGCGATCACGCCGCTCTTCTCGCGCGCCAGTGTCGCCTCGGACTTGTACGGCGACAGCCCCAGGATGACTGGGATGTCAGTCGACGTGATCAGTTCGCGGCGAGCCGCGAGCCACTCCTGGCTCCCCTGGCGCAATGCTGATGCGGTCACTCTTCCTCGATCCCCTATTCCTTCTGCCCCTCGACCGGCTCGCTGGCCGGACCCGCTTGCGTACCTGCCGGCGGATCCGGCCCTTTGAGCCAGCTAGCCCGGCTGCTCGTCCTCTCGGACGCTGTTGAGCGCGGCCGCGGTCGCCGGATCACTGCCCAATGGGTCCTGGCTGCCCGACCGGGCGACCTTGGGCAGTGATCCGGGGGTCGTGGCCTCGATGACGCGGCTCTCGATGTAGTCGGCCTCCGTCGTCGGCATGACGCGGCGGACGATGGCGAGGACCTGGTTGCGGCCCTCGCGTCGTCCCTGCGCCCGGGCTGCCTCGATCGTGTCGGCCAGGCTGTTCCACTGGACGGCGCTCACCGGACGACCTCGATCCACGCGTCGGGATAGAGCGCCATCCGCCAGTCATTCGGGCCGATCGCCGTGCGCACGCCTTCCATGAGCGGGTTGTCTGGCTGCGGCTCGATCACGAGCACGCGCACCGCATTACCGAGGAAGACGATGTGGTCGCCGACCCTGACCTGATCGCCGCGCACCTTCTGCGCTTCCACCGTGTTCATGGCTGCCCGCTCATCCCAAACAGGGCGCCCACGGCAAGCGGCGCGAGGATGAGCGCTACGACGACCACGACGAGCAACGCGAAGCCGAGGACGTGCTTGGCGCGCTCGCTCAAGGTCACGTCGAGGATCGGGTCGTCGGCCCACACCGGCTGCTGGCCGGGGTGCATCGCGAGCGGCAGGCCGTCGTGAGCCATGCGCGTGGTCATCGGATGCCGTGCCGGTGCTGATAAGCGACGTCGCCCACGGCCAGCCACAACTCGGGCAGCGTCCGGGCGATGCAGACCAGCGCCATGACGAGGACGAACAGGTCCCAGGGCAGGGCGGTCACAGCGGTTCCTCGACGTCGGCGATCAGTCGCCGGAACTCCGCGTTGGCCTTCGTGGCGCGGTAGCCGAGCCGACCAGCCTCCTGGGCGATCAGCTGACGTGAGCCCGCCGCGGCGTAGGTCTGGATGCGCTCAGCAGCGCCGAGAGCGTCCTGGGCAAGGGCCATGCCCTCGAGCAGGCCCTCGATCAGCGTTGTGCGCCGGATCGTGACGCGGTCGGGTCGGCCGCGGCCATGCGTGCGGCCTGCTGGGCGATCGATGGTCGCGACGGCCATCACGCGGCCTCGGGAAAGATCAGCTGCTCGGGCACGCCGAGCTCGTCGGCTGCCTGGCGCTTGAATTCGGGCGACGGCTTGCGCTGACCATTCAGGACGCGGGTGACGTAGCTCGGGCTCTTACCGGTCTTCCGGGCAAGCCACGAGAGCGATCGCTCCTGCGACTTGAGAACCGCCGAAAGTGGATGACCCAAGATGTCTCCTGACTGTCAACCTATGCCGTACAGATGTTCAGCACATCCGAACGAGTGACAGGGAAGACCGTACCCACGCGCCTGACGCTTGTCAATACCTTTGTGCCAGTGAATGCGGAACTCCCTGACACTCCAGGCGGACGGCTGCGTGACTTCATCGATGCGCGCTGGACGCGTCGCAATGGCGGGATGCGCGGCCTGGCGAAGAAGCTCGCGACGTCAGCCGAGACGATGTACGCCTGGTTCAGGGACGAGCACGAACCGAGCCTCGATCACCTCACGCGGCTAGCGGACGCGCTGACCGAGGCGACGAAGACGCCTGTCAGCCGGGCTGAGATCCTCGCCGTGATGGACGGCGGGACACCTCTCGTGCCGCTGGACGCTGCGACTGAGGCGAACCTGACGCTGCTGGTGAATCGGCTCCTAGACGAGCGTCTAGGGCCTCGATGAGAATGGCCCGCAGCATGTTCTCAAGCTGCGTCCGGGCGTCGACCTGGGGCAATGGACTGACTCCCAATTCGGCCCGCCATTCAGATCGCCTGGCCGCTGCGATCGCCGATCTACGGCTTACGAAGATCGCAAATCGGGTTTGCCAGCTTGTCTGTCACACCGATAATCGACTTGTCCACAAGATCGGCGTGACGGCCGTCAGGGGAGAGGAGTTGTCCACCTAGATGCCCAGCGCGTGCGTCAATTGCGGTGCCAAGTTCAGCTTTTCACAGCGGCTCTCTGGCGCCCAACTCTGCCCGGACTGCATCGCACGACAGCAACAAGTGATCGCCGACGCGCAGAATCGGCTCTTCGCCGCCATCGGCGAGGTCATCCGCAATCCCGTGACTCCGGCCGCCGGCCAACTCCCTGCGCTGACGGCCGCCAGCGGGCTCGACGCCGCATCGCTCGCGCGCATGCGGGGCGTGGCGATGGGCACTCGGCTCGACGAGCTGCTCGACGATGACTACTTGAGCGACGAGGAGGAAAACGCCTTCATGGCTGGCCTCCAGTCGCTAGGGATCAGCGCGCACGACATCATCGTCGCGCTCGGCCCGAACTACTCCAAGATGCAGATCGCCTCGTTCAACGCGGGCCGGCTGCCCAGCCTGGATGCCTACTCGATCATGCTGAAGAAGGGCGAGGTTGCTCATCTCGAGGAGCGCGTTCAGCTGATGAAAGAGGTGACGCTCCGCGAGACTCGAGGTGGCTACGGCGGGTTCAGTTTTCCCGTAACGAAGGGCGTCCGGTTCCGGACGGGTGCATTCAAGGCCCATTCGGTCGTGGTCGGCACGGCGATTCAGGTGGCCGATGTCGGCACCCTGACCGTGACCTCGCAACGCGTGGTGTTCTCGGGCAGCCGGAAGACGCTTGAGTTCCTTCTTCCAAAGATCGTCGGCATCCAGGTCTTCACGGACGGAGTCCAGATCGCCGTATCCAACCGGCAGAACCCGTCTCTGTTCAAGCTGGGTGACGGACAAGTCATGGCCGCAGCGATCAACGCCGCAGTCCAGAAGACCGCCTAAGAGGCTGGAGGAGATTCGATGATTACTGCCCGACTCACGTTGGTCGCGCGCTTAGCCGCGGCCGTTTCGATGGCGTTGAGCATCGCGCTTGGAGGCGTGTTAATCGACGCTGCGCCGGTGGCGGCATTCACTGGCCACGGCTGCAGCAAGGCGACATGCGCTGACTTCACCTCAAGCTACCACGGCTCGAAGTACTACTACAGGCGCTGCGATAGTGCCTGGAAGTCGCTGAGCAACACATATCTCCAAGGCTTCAAGACGAAGTCCGCCCTGCTCGCCCAGTATCCGGGCCGGAAGCTGCACAAGAAGTGCTGAACATCCGGCTGAGCGTCTCGCTGTTGCTCGTCCTGGTCGTCGCTGCTTGTGGCGGCTCACCTGCCAGCACGAAGTACACCCAGACCTGGCCCAAGAGCTACGCCACCACAACGTGCGCCGACTGGAACGGCGTCATGGATCAGCACCAGAAGTTCGTGATGGCCGGCGACATGCTGCTGTCCGAGCAGAAGACGGTGAAGCCCGCCGCCGGCATCCCGTCCGACGCCCTGATCGACACGTTCGAGGCTGCGATCGCCAGCTCGTGCAACGGCTCGGACCAGCTCCTGGTGTCGAACCTCGCAGTCGGGATCTACGTCACCGACACGCAATACCAGCCTTGACCATGAGGGCTGCCCGCCTCGCGCTTATCGGACTGTTCGTCATCGGCTGCGGCGGGATCGCGGCAACCCCGATCGTGATTTACGTGACGCCTCCGCCGCCGACCTCGGCTGCCGTAACTGTCACACCGGTAGCCCCGACCGCCACGCCCAGTCCCACCGCGGCGATCCACACCATCACGGTCGACGTGCTGCTGTACGGCAATATCCTCAGCTCGCCGCCCGACATCCTGGCGACGAGCGACACACAATGCGCGGGCAATGGCGCTTATTCGGACGTCGCACCGGGTATGCAGGCTACGGTGCACGACGACGCTGGCAGGATCCTTGGCGTGTCGACATTCAACGATCCGGGCACCATCAAGGAGCGGCCGGCCGTATACGTGACTCAGTGCCTCTTTGAGACGGTCGTGCCGAACGTCACGGATTCGCCGTTCTATGCCGTGGACCTGGGCCGGCGGGGGTCGGTGCAGTTCTCTAAGGACGAGCTGCGCGCGCACAACTGGATTGCGAGCATCACCATCGGCCAGCCCGCGGCGTGACCGAGCTCGAGGACGCCTGGGTCCGCATCCACGACGCCACGCCGCCTGGTTGGTTCGTCGGTCAACCGGCCCATGAGCCACATCGCGCCGTGCCCTGGTCGCAGTATGCCTTCGACACGACCGAGCGGCCCAAGGTCGGGCATCGATCGCGTGAGTGGACCGCGGTAGGGATGACCGAGGAACTCGTGCTCGAGCAGATGGCTAGGTGCCTGGGCGAGATCGGGGAGGGGAGAGTGCCGAAGTGACGCCCGACCAGCTAGTAGCTGTGGCGGCCATAGTGCAAGCAATCTCAGCCGTCTTCATCGGCGGTTTGACTCTGTTTCTCGTGTTGTCGGCCAGGCAATCGAACCGCGAGCTCGCCCGCTCTCGGTACCTAGCGGCCGTGCCTTTCATTAACGTTCACGCACCGGTCGTCGAATTTGGTGATACCGGCACGACCCGCTACGCGACCACAAGGTTGACGATCACCAACGGGACGGTAACTGCGCTCGACGTCAGGATCCAGCTGATCGGGGACGTCGTGAAGGGCAGGCTTCCCCGCCACGAGGCGGGAATCAACCACCTCGCTGCGCTCGCTCCAAGCCAACAGTTGACCATTCAGCCCGAAACTGGCGGTCTGCGAGACGAGGCACTCTGGAACCGGCGAAATCAGGCGGAAAGCGGTTACAACCGGGCATTCATGTATGACGTGATTGAGGCGCACGTTTGGTGCAGCGGCATACTCGGCGCGACCGTATACGAGGTCTACGAATGGGCGCCCAACCCTGACAAGATGTTCGGCGTAATCGAGTGGCGAATCCGCGAGCTGCACATCTCTGGACCCGGGATTGAGACAATCGACCATCGCTACCCGGACGATGACGAACGGTGGCAGGCCGACTTAGCCGAAGCGCTCGACGCCGCCATTCGCAAGAAGTAGGAACGGTGCGGGCATAGGCGTTCATCGCGTGCGAACCAGGGGCAGGTCTGGTCGCTTGGGGCTTCTCCCGCGGCTTCGTCTTGCCATCCTCATCGAGCAGCAGCGGGCTTACCCGGTCCGCCGTTATGACGGCCTAGCACGCCCCGCTGAGCGCCGCGCAGCGCGGTTCGCCGTGATCGGCACGATCGTTGCCTCGCCTGGCTGGGCGTCCTGTGGCGGCTGCGGCGCCGTGGCGCCCTCGGCCCTGGCCACGCGCGCGCCGAGGATCTGCAGCGCGCCCTCGAGCTGCTTGATCCGGTGCTGCTGCTCGCCGATCAGCTGGTAGAGCTCGTCGCGCTCGGTGTCGTCCATCAGTCCTCCTTCGTTGGTGCCTGGGTACGTGCGAGCGTCCGGCGCACGGTGCTCTGGTCGATGCCGAAGTGCTCGGCGAGCTGCGCCGTCGACCAGCCGCGCTCGCTCAGGGCGACCATGTCGAGTCGTCGGCTGATCTCGGCCTTCGTCGGCTTACGTGGCATTACGTAGCTCCTGTTGGTGGCGTCGCTCCGATGATCGGCAGGTTCGGCCGTTCCACTTTCGGCCTCGCCATCGTCTTGCCATCCTCGTCCAGCAACAACGGACGGTTAGGCCCGCCGAGCAAGTCGCGTATGTCGGCGGGATCTGGCTCAGGATCAGGCACCTTCGCCGCGTCCTCCGGCTTCATACCCATCGCCCGCGCGATCTTGCGGTTCTCGTCGCCACGTTGTTTGGCCTCGGCTCGCTTAACGTCGATGCGCGCCTGGATAGCAGCCTCGATCGCCACACGCTCGCGGCGGATACCCGATGTCTTGTGGATGAGCACGGCGATCCTGGCGCGAGCCGGGGCAGGGGAGTCGTGGAGCTCGACCTTGAAGTCATGGGCGCGAGTACCGAGCCACTCGGGCCAGGTGCCCGAGCCAACGGCGTTGGAGTGGACCCAAACGTCCTTGAGACTGCCGCCCGCACTCTCGTGCGCCTCGAAGTCGACGAGGCCGACCGCGTTGCCCTCAGTATCGCGAGCGACCAAGTGCTCCAATGTTCCGACAACTTCACCGTCTGCGTTCCACGCGACCAGCGAGCACAGCATCAGATCGCAGCCTCCGCCAAGATGTAATAGCGGAAGCTGTAGGTCGACGCCGTGCGGTTGAGACGCGTTGCCCATCGCTCCTCAACGTCGGTGGATGATCCACCGCTGACTGTCGTGGTCTGCGTCCAAACGTCAGTCACCAAGCCCGAACTAGGGTACCCATTGCTGTTGTCAAACAGAGTGTAGGTCAGCGGATATGCGAAGGAGCCGACCAGCATAAAACCTATGTGGGCTGGACGTACTGTCAGGCCCGTCGCGATTGTCACCCCCACACTCGCGCTTCCGCCGCCGCTGCCCGAGCCGTTCGGTCCCGTCAACGATTGTGTCCCCGTCGCCGCGATCTTGAAGATATCGCTCGTGCCGTCGATGATGACCGTGCCGCCCGCGTTCTTGACCGTGATCGCGCCGCCGGTGACCGTGACGCCGCCGTTGTCGATGAGCGTGTTGCCGTTGGCGGCGTTGAGGATCGAGGCCGTCTCGATGCGGATGTCGGTGATGCCGAGGTCGCTTGAGGCGGTCCAGTTGCTGATCCAGAGTGCCGCGGTGTAACAGGTGCTCGATGGCGTGTAGACGGCCTTCAGGTAGCTGTATGTCGAGCCAATCGTGCCGACGACAGTCGGGAAGACCGAGCCGATGAAGCCGCCGGCGGCGGTGTACTCCAGGATCCAGACGAGGTTGCCGGTGCCCGGGCTGCCGGAAATCTTGCGCGCGGCGAGTGAGACCGTCATCGGCTGACCCGGCGTCACGGGGAAGAAGCCTGTCGTCTGTTGGGCAGTTGCGACCGAGCCCGCCGCGCTGCGATGAAGCTGTCCGGCATGGCCGCCCGAGGCGCCGGTGTCGGTAATCGAGGTCAGGGTTGCGCCGCCGTCGTCCGTGTACAGGCCCCAGCCCGCTAGGCCGACGAAGAACGGGTTGGTGATCGCCGCGTTGGAGTAGGCGCCAACGAGCAGCTTGTCAGCGGTGATGGCGCCTGCGGCGATCGTCGCGGCCGTCACCGCGTTGGCCGCGATGTTGCCGGCGACCACGGCATTGGCGGCGATCTTGCCCGCGGTCACCGCACTGGCGTTGATCTGCGTCGCGGTGATCGCGTTGGCCGCGATCTGCGCGGCCGTGATCGACGAGGCGACGATGCCGCCGCCCGGAATCTGGACGGTCAGGAAGAGGTCGTCGAAGCGCGCCACCGTCGTCGTCCCGCCAGAGCCGTCGTTGTAGCAGAAGACGCGGACGTACTTCTTGCCCGCCGGAACCGTGACAGCCCCGGCGAGGAGGCTATAGCCGCTCGTCGCGCCGGCGCTGGTCACGACCGTCGGGTTGGCCTTGTCCTTGTCAGTCAGTTCAAGGGCGACGACACAGTTACCCGCCCCGAGGGCGCGGTTGACGTAGCCGCCGCCGTAGATGACCGCGCCGGGCTGAATCTCGAAGTAGGTGGTCACGCCCGACTCGTCGGCGGGATAGGTAACGATGGTGACCCCGGCGGCGTTGGCCTGTTCCAAGTAGTAGTTGCCGCCGTGGGCGTTGGCCGCGTTGTTGACGATGGTCGCGCCGGCGCCCTTCGCCCAGAGCGTATCGCCGCTCTCAAAGCTCGGGTTCTTGAGCGCGTTGAGCGGGTCTGGGTTGGACAGGAACTGCTGGAAGCCGGCCGCGAGCTTGGTCGTATTGATTGCGCCCGCCGCGATGGCGTTGGCCGTCACGGCGTTCGCCGCGATCTGCGTGGCCGTCACTGAGTTGGCCGCGAGCTCAGTGGCTGTGATGGTGCCGGCGGCGATCTTGGCCGCGGTCACAGCGTTCGCAGCGAGTTCGCTGGTCGAGATCGCACCGGCGGCGATCTGGCCCGCCGTGATGGTGTCCGCAGCGATCTCGTTGGCCGTGATCGTGCCGGTGGCGATCGTCGCGGCAGTCACCGCGTTCGCGGCCAGTTCGGAGGTGCTGATCGCGCCCGCTGCAATCTGGGCCGCCGTGATGGTGTCAGCCGCGATGGCCGCGGCCGTGACCGAACCGGCGACAAGGTCTGCGCCGTCGGTGCTCTTGGTCCAGGTGCCCGAGACGTTCCGGTAGAGCTTGTGGTCGGTGGTCAGCATGACGGGCGCCCCATCGGGGTATGTCGTGTCGGGCAGGCTGGGCAGCGCGCCGACGATCGTGACCGGGCGAAGACCGGCGGGGAAGGCGCTGATGGGTAGCGAGGCGGCGCTCAGGTCGGTGCCGTCGACTGCCCGCGACCACCCGGTTGTCCCCGACGCGGCCGTGTTCGTCAGTCGGTAGAGCTTGTGATCGCTCGTCAGCACGACGACGTCGTTTTGGAGGTAGCCCGTGTACGGGTTCGCCGGCAGTGCTCCGACCACCGCAACGGGCCGGATGCCGGCGGCGAAGGCGGCCGTCGTTACCGCCGCCGCCGCGATCTTCGCCGCGGTTATCGAGGCGTCGACGAGCTTCGTGGTATCGACCGACAGGGCCGCCATCTTGCCCAGGGTCACGGCGAGGTCGGCCAGGGTTGCCGTGCTGACAGAGGCGTCGGCCAGCTCGTAGGGCGCCGGCGCATAGCTCGTCAGGACCGCGCTGTTCTCGAGCTGGAGTGCGTCGATCTCCCAGGTCAGGTGGGCCGATCCCGTCGTGTAGAACGCGACCTTGACCTTGACCGTCGTCGCCTGGAAGGCAAGCCGCGTGTCGGTCGTCGTCGGGCCGAGGTGGCCCGAGTGGCGCGTCCAGCCCGGCTCGGCGGCCGCGATGTTCATGCTTGTGCTAGCCAGCAGTGTGCCGCTCGAGTTGTACTCGCGCAGCTGGGCGCGTGCCGTGCCGCTCGTCCGGGCTGACAGGTAGGACCAGAAGCTGACCCACCAGTCGGCAGTCCGGTCCACGGGGATAAAGGCCGTCGTCACGAGCTCGGCAGCGTCGGTCCCGGATGGCGCGCAGCGCGCGGTCTCGGTGCCGTGGTACGGGTTCGCGGAGGCGTAGCCCATCGTCCACAGCGAGCCGACCGTCCAGTCGCTGCTCTGCTCGAAGCTCGAGTTGCGGATCTGATTCGCCCCGGCGATCGACAGGTCGATGATGACTGCCGTGACCTCGCTCTTGACCTGCACCGGGAGCGTGACGGCCGCGGTGGCGAAGCTCGCATCTGTCGGGCTGCACAGGTAGTGCTGGGCAAACTCGACGGCATACTGGCCGAGGCGCGGCCCGATCAGCGTCGTGGTCACGCGGGTGATGACGAAGGTGGCATCGACCGCCCAGGCGGGGTTGGCGATGCGCTGCTGCATGCCGCCCTTCAGACCCGGCTTACGCACGCTGTACGAACCGGTCAGGGCCGGGTCAGACCACTTGGCGAGGATGGCATCGCCGGCCGCATCGGCGTCGGCGACCGTCTTGATGTTGTTGTCGACGACCGCGCGCTCCTGGCGCGTGTTGTTCGTTGGTGCGCCGACAGCCGTGCGCCAGAGCGCCACGCCATCGCCCTTGACAAAGACGGCGTGCGCCAGGCGCGGAGTCGCGTCGTTGAGCACGAAGTCGCGATATGGCGGATTGCCCGATGTCGCCGAGGGACGGACCAGGTCGAAAGGCGCCGGGTTGCTCTCGGTGACGAAGAAGTGCAGATCCTTGCCGTCGTCGACGTAGAGGATCGCGCCGATCAGCGCCGCGACCTGGGCGAGGCCCGCGCGGACCGACATGCCGGTGTAGTCGAAGGGGTCGATCGTAGTGGCGATCGTCGCCACGTGGGTGAAGGTCAGGCCGCGGTTCGAGTAGCCCATGATCCAGGCCACGCGGGCGCTGACGCTCTCCGTCACACTGCGCGCGTCGGTGATGACGTTGTCCTCGAGGCGCCCCGTGAAGTCCTGCGCCGTGAAGCGGTAGACGCGCGGCCCGGTGCCACCGCCCTTGTCGGTCCGCACGCGGTTGGTGATGTCGCCGGCGAAGACCGTCGCCGGCGAGCCGCCGTCGGGTGTTTCGGTTACGAGGATCTCGTCCTCTACCTCGAGGTCATAGCTGCCGGCCTTGTCATCAAAGGCGCCATCGAGCCGCGCCAGCTCGCATGGCCGGGCATCGCTGATGTTCAGCCTGGCGAACGCGACGTCGAAGTTCGTCGACCGCGTGACGTTGCGGAACGCCCAGGTGCTCGGCATCAGTAGGCACCGCCGAGCGGCAGGCTCTCGCGGTAACCGAACCGCGCGGCCTGCTTCATGCGCCGCTCGAGCTCAGCCAGCCCGGCGTCGTCAGCAACCAGCGTGCCGATGTGGAAGTGGACGACCTGCTGGGCCGCCAGTGCGCCGCTAGGGCTGCCAGCGGCGCCTACAGCTCCACTGGCACCGGCGATCGATACCGGCAACCTGCCGATTGTCAGCGACTTCTCGATGCTGCCCAGGGCGCCGCTGACGTCGGCGCCGAGGCCCTTGAGCAGGTCGAGTTTCGGTGCGAGGCTTGCGCTGCCCGCCGCGATGCCGTCGCCAATGCTTGTGGCCCACAGGTGGCCGATGTTGAAGCCCCACTTGTCGACGTCCTTGAGCGGGCCCTCCTTGGGCGGCGAGTTCGACGCCAGCGGACCTACGTGCTTGGCGATGTACGCCGCGAAGTTCGTCGCGCCGATCGCCTTCTCCAGATTGGTCGCCCATATGTCGCCGACGCTGAACCCCCACGACTCCCACGGCAGCGACACGATGCCGGCGTGGACCTTGGTGGCCGACGTGACGCCGACCTGGAAGAACTGCGGGTACTGCTTGACGAACGCAGCGATCGTCGCGGCATCGACGTGATCGGCTGCGAGGGCAGCGGTGATCGCGGTGCCCGACATGCCCGACGAGTACAGGGCGGTCGCGTAGATGCCGATTGCCTTGGCACCCTTCGTCGTGCCCTTGCCGTTCATCACGGCCTGCTCGAGCGCGCCAAGTGCATCGAGACCGAGCTGCTGGCTGTCGGTCTTGGTCTGCGGGACCGAGCTGAGGATGCCCTTCTGGAAGTCGGCCATCGTCTTCTTGGCGATCGCCGTCGCCGTGTCGACCTTGCCGGCCAGCCCCGCCATGAGGTCGTTGTGGACCGTCGTCGCCGCACTCTGGACGGCGCTCGCGTCGGCCACCAGCGCAACCGCGAGCGTCTTGTCGATGGCCTTGCCGGCATTCGCACCGGTCGTGACCGCGGCCGCATTGAGCGGCTTGCCCCAGCTGTTGATCAGCGACTGCGCTTGGGCACCCCCAAAGGTGGACGCCAGGACCGTGCTGACGAGGGTCGGTGGGATCGTCTTGCCAGCGTCGGTGATCACTGCCGAGAGCGCCTTGCCCATGTCGAATACGCCGGTGGACGCCCACAGCACCGCGAGGTTCTGCGGAATGTTGAGCTTCTCGTACAGCGAGGCCAGCGGGCCGTTGACGTCGGCGTTGAACGCGATCCCGTTCATCATCGCGTAGAGCGAGTCGCTGACCGGCTTGCCGCCGGCGAGCATGGCGTCGGCGATGCCCTTGCTGACGCCGTCGCCGGTAAGCGTGCCCTCTGAGATTGACCAGTCGGCGAGCTGCTGGCTGAGCGGATCAAGGACCAGTTTGCCCTTCGTATCGAGCGCGGCGTTCGTATTCGCGATCAGCCACGCGACGTACTGGTCGGGGACGCCCTTGTCCTGCAGGGCCGCGGCCAGAGCGTCGTTGATCGAGGTGCCCTCTGTCGTCCCCGCGTCAGTGCCGGCCTGCGCGAAGGCAGCGTTCATCTCCGCGTTGTGCTGGGCCATCGCGGAATCTGCGGTCACGAGTGACGTCGACAGGTAGCCCTTCAGCCACGCGTCGCCGGCGTCCTTGCCCGCCTGAGCGGCCTGGGTGTAGGACTGGCCCGACTTCAGCGCCGCGTCATACGCCGCTTGCGCCGTGGATGCGTAGTTCTGCTTGACCTCGTCTGAGTAGCCTGCGACGAAGTGATCGGCCATGATCGAGCCGGCTTGGCTGAGCTTGCTCGTCGTGTCCTGCCCGGTCAGGTGGTCGAGGATCTCGGGCAGGAACAGGACCGCCGCGCCTGCCGCGCCCATCGCGAGGATCGGCGCGAATGCGCCCATGAAGCCTGTCGCGACCGCCGCACCGCTCGTGCCCGCAGCGCCAACCGCCTCGGCGCCTCCCATCGCCTCGGCCTGTGCTGCGCCTTCGGCTGCGCCCTCGGCCTCGCCGGCAGCCGCGGCCGCGGCTGTCTTCTCGCCGGTCATGAGCCCGAACTTCGCGAGCCAGCCGCCGATCATGCCCGGGCCCGTCGCGGCGGTCGTCTCGGCCTCGCCTTCGGCAACGCCGATGGCTGTTGCTTCGACTGCGGCCGTCGGGATGACCTTTGCCGCCAGCCCCTTGAAGCCGGAAATGAACAGGCCACCGATACCGCCGAGCAGGCCGCCCAGTGGAGTCATGAGCTTGGTCAGCCCTGAGAGTCCCATGCCCATCTCGCCGATCTGCCCGGTGAACGGACCGACCTGGGCAGCGATGCCGTTGAAGAACTCGTGGAATTTGTCGCCCCAGGTTTTCGTCGCGTCCGTCTCGGTCGTCAGCGCGCCGGCGCTGTCGCCGATCTTCTGAGTCAGGGCGTCGACGTCGAGCGTGCCGTTGCGGATCTGCTGGGCCATCGTCGTGCCGACCTTGACGCCGAAGATCTTGGCCGCGTCGCCCGCGGCGACCATGTCGTTGGGCGCGTCCTTGATCTGCTGGACGAGCATGCCCATCGCATCCTGGGCGCTCGTCGCGCCCTGTTTGGCGAAGTTCACGAAGGCCTTATTCATGCCGGTCGCGAGCTGCTGCGTATCGCCGCCGGCCTTGTTCCACGCGCTCAGCAGCGCGATGCTCCCGTCGACTGTGTAGCCCATGCCCACGAGCGTCGGGCCGACCTTCGCCAGACCGGTCTCGAGGTCGGTCGCCTTGATGCCCGTCTGCTGCTCGGCGACGGTGATCTTGTCCAGGAAGCCGGGCAGCTGCTCGGAGGGGATCTGCAGGCGTTGCATGGCCGCCGCGGTCAGGTCGACCGCGCTGCTCACGTCCATCTTGTTGGCGCGCGCGAAGTCGAGCGAGCTCTTGGTCGCCGCGTCCAGCGCCGGACCGGTCAGGTCTAGCTTCTGGCTTAGCTCGCCGACCGCCGTGGCGACCGTGGCAAGGTCCTCCGGAACCTGGCCGGCGACGTTCTTCATCGAGCTCTGCAGGCCCTGCAGGGCGGCGCCGCTCGCGCCCGTTTCGCGGATCAGGGTGTTCGAGCCGGCCGCATAGTCCTGGCCCATCTTCATGGCCATGCCGCCAACCGTGCCTATCGCTGCACCGACGCCGACTATCGCGGCCTTAACCGGCCCCGACAGGCTCGACAGCTTGCCGAACGACTGCGACGCCTGTGCCTCGGTCTGCGTGCCGACCGCGACAACGTCCTGCTTGGCGGCCGCCAGGTCCTTCTGGAGCTGGGTACGATCGGCCGAGAGCTCGTACTGGCCCGTGCCCGCAGGTGTGGCCATCAGTTAGCCACCCACCGGGAAGGCAACCTCGACCGGCCCGGTCCAATCGTCGTTATCGAAGTCGGACTCGTTGGCGTATGTCTGGCCAGGCGGGAGACCGCCTTCGTGGGCAGACCGCTCCTCAGCGGCCGCTGCCTGCTCAAGCCGGAGGCGCAGCGCCAGCGCGTCGTCCACGAGGTAGGCGTGGAGTGGGTTCTCGATCTGCAGCAGCGAGCTGGGCCGCTGGTGCCACGTCAGCGCCTGCTGCGTGACCGTTGCGGCCTCGTCGCTTACCACGAAAGGCGGCCAGGCTGTCTACGGTGTCGCCCGCCTCCTCAGACACGACGGCGGCATCGCCGAACAGGTTGCGCTCGACGATCTCGTTGACGCGCAGCGCCGCCTGCTCGGCCCCGATGGCCTCGCGCAGGGCGATGAAGGTGAATGTGTCGAGCGTCTCGATGTCATCGCCGGGGAAGGCACCTTCGACCAGCTCCTCGAACGACAGGCGCAGGCGCTGCCATTCGCCCATCTCGTCGTCGTAGATGCCGCGGATGAAGAATGCCGTGATGCGCTGACGCTGTTCGAGGCTCTGGCTCTCATCGTCCTGGGTGACGTCCTTGCCCGCTTTGCCGGCAGCCACCAGGACCGCCTTGCGCAGCTCGAAGGGCAGCACGCCCCGCCGCGCAAGGTCGGTCATCGACGGCCAGATACCCGAGACGATGAAGCCGGACGGGAGCCGGAACGAAACGATTGCACTCGCTTCCCAGCGAGCGCGTACATCCACCCTAGAAGGAAGCGTCCGCTACGCCGTTCTTGACCAGCGCGGTGATCCCCGCCGACCCGTCGGCCGGCTGGAGCACCTGGTAGGTGATGGTCTGGATAAGCGGATTGGGCTGCGTCTGGGGCTCGAGGTCGAACGGCTGCGGTTGGACTCGCGGTAGCAGGATCTCGAGCGACCGCTCAGGACCCGGCGAGGCCGCGACCCGCGTCCACTTGAAGTCGAAGCCCGCCGGCGTCCCGGCCAGCTCGAGCGGCGTCTGGGTTGGCGCGGCGGTGTCGGATGGCGTTGCCGAGCCGTAGTGCAGGCGCTTCCACATGGCCGCGTCAGCCACCAGCTGCGTGGTAGCCAGCGTGATGTTGAGCACCGTCTCGGCGATGTCGTTGGGCGTGAACGAATCACCGGGAATGATCTGGCCGTTGTTGTCGATGGTCAGGTCGAAGCTACGGATCGTCGAGACGGCGGCGCCCTCGACCTTCAGCGCGGCGGCGCCGTCGTAGTGCATGAAGTACTGCGACTGCTCGACCGTGACCGTGGTCTCGTGGCTGGTCTTGTACGCCGACGACAGACCCTGGATCGTGGCCGTGATCGTGAGCGGCTTGCCGCTCTCGCCATGGAGCACGATCTTGGTCACCTTGCAGTCGACCGAGACCTCGTAGATCAGGTCGGCCAGCCAGCGCCAGAAGGTCGCGTAAAGCAGGCTCGACCCCGGCGTGATCGTGTGCAGCCACGGATCGCTGGCGCCCGTTGTCACGCGGGTGCCGAGCACGAGCGTCAGCAGCGCCCCGATCGACTTGGACATGACGTACAGCTGCGGGCTGCCCTCGACGTGCGCCTCGGCGGCGTACATGTCGGTCATCATCCGCGTGCCGGAGGTCTGGTCCAGCGGCGCATGTGTGCGCACCTGGCCAGGTTGGCGGCCGCCCATAACGAAGGTGCGGTACTTGGACACCGACGCGGCTGCGCCCTTAGCCGTCTGGATGGCGAAGGCTATGTCGGCTCGGTTGGCGGCAACCACGGTCAGACCTCCTTATCCGCCGGGATGACCGGCTGTGGCGCCGGCTCAACCGGCTCGGATGCCGGCGCGGCTGGCTCGACTGCCGGTGTGGCCGGTTCGGTGACGCTCTTGATCGCCTTCGGTTGCGCCGCCTTCGCCTTCTTCGTGGCCTTCGGCGCGACCTGATCGATGGCCTTGAGGCCCATAAGCGCCAGGCGCTCCTCGTCCTCCGGCGTCTTGGCGGTCACGATGCCCGCGTCGTTGGCGACGAGCTTGTGTGACGAGCCATCGCTGGCTCCGTACTGGATAGCCATGCCCTTCTCGCCCTGGAACTGCTTACCCATCGATCGGCTCCTTCATATCGGCGTGCTGCGCAATCGCTGTGTCATGACTGGATCACGAAGCCAGAAAGATCGAGGTAGAAGCCGCGCACGCTGTTGGTGATGAGCGATTCCCAGTCGATCTGGTCGGCGTGGACGTCCTGGTACGTCGTGCCCGTGCGATGGGCTCGGAGCGTCGCCTTGAACGAGTCGGCCTTGTCCTGGATTGCCTGAGTCGTCGCCCGATCGCGCTCTTCCTGCGAGATCTCAACCTCGGCGTCGGCAGCCCACGCCACGCGCACGGCGAAGGTGATCTGATCTAGCGTGCCGTCGCCCTCTTCGGCCATGCGGTCGACGCGCGGCCACGCGTAGAGCGTGTTCGCCGCGAAGGTCACCGGCCGCGCGCCGCTGTCGTCGCGCAACGTCGGATCCGGCTCGAGCAACGCGGCGAGCTCGTCGACGATGTCAAGGGTGCTCATCACACTGGAGTCCCGCGCAAACGGCTGTTCATATGCTCGACGAACCCATCGCCGGCAGTCTTCAGGGTGCCCACGCCACGCATGTGCGGGCCGCGACCTTCCTTGACCCAGGCACCGCGTTCGACGGCGCCGGCATAGGGCAGGGTTGACCCGAGCACGGCGACGAGGTGGCCACCGCCCGCCGGCGTCGAGAGCTGAACCTGCCCTGCCTTGGTCTGGGTGTGGGTAGAGCCGGCGCGCGGGATGGCCGACCTCGCGCGACCGTAGAGCGGGTCGCCCATGCCGATGGACAGGGCGCCGATCGACGCGGCGTACTGACCCGGGTGCGGGTCGTGACCGGAACCGCGGGGCGCCATCTCCTGCGCGTCGAGGATGGTGTCGGTCACAGCGTCGACGAACGCCTGCGTCGCGTGATCCAGGATCACCTCGGGGTGGTCCACGACTTTCACGGCAGGACACCCAGTCCCGGGTCGCCCAGCACCGGGTAGGTGTAGGGGGTGCCGACGACGACGGAGCGCACCGTGGCGCCGCGGGCGAAGATGCCCTGCAGGTAGCCGAGGGCTTCGTCGCACAGGTGCGGCTCGTCGCTCGAGCGCTCCGGATTGCTGTACGAGATGTTCGGCTCGGATGCCGAGGTCAGGCCGCGCCCCTTGCGTGTCGCGGCGGCATCGAGCACGTCGGCATTCGCATTCAGGTACTTGGCCTGGGCGAACGTCGCCGATGCGATCGCGCCGGGGATGATGGGCACCGATGTTAGGGCAGCGTTGACGACCCGCCCGCCGAAGCCCGGCACGGTGACTGCTACGGGGACGGTGAAGGTCACGGGTCCGGTGACGGTGATGATGTAGGGACCGCTGAGCGAGGGCACCGAACCGAGGTGACTCACGATGGTCACGCTCTGGCCGCTGGTGAAGCCGTGCGGCGCAGCTGTCGTTAGAACCGTCGGATTGGCAACGGACGAGCCCAGGACCTGGGTGCCTGGGGCCGTGTCGACAGCGCGCGGGTAGAGCAGCGATTGTGCAGCCGCATAGCGCGCGATGCCACTCGAGCGCAGGTAGGCGTTGACCTCGCGTGTGGCACGCACCAGCGCCGCTTCCTTCTGGGCTGTCACGGCGGCAAGCCAGGCGGCAGCGGCACTGCCCAGGTCAGCGCCCGCCAGGCTGTCGGCAGCACCAACCGTGAGGTAGGAGTTGGCTGACAGCCCGGCGGGAGTGGCATCGAGGATCATGGGCTAAGCCTTGGCCTTGACGGCCTCGTATCGCTCGGGATAGAGGTCGGCCAGCTTGCGGCTGATGGGCACCGTGCGCCCGTCCTCGGTCTTCACCAGGACGGGCTCGCCGCCCGGTGCCACAGCCGTGGTCAGCTCGACCTGATGGCTGACGGCGCGGCCGTTGTCGTCACGGCCGCCCACGTTGATCTTGCCCATCGAGACGCGGGTCACGCGCCCTTGCCTTCGGGCGTGTCCTCTGCCGTGGCGGCAGGCTCGATCGGTGCCGGCTCGCCGGCCTGGCCGAGGTTCTCACCCATACGCCGGTTCGACCCGGCGACGGTGTAGTCCTCGTTCGGGCGCGGGTCGACCTTCGTGCCGCGGAAGCCCTGCTCGGTCTCCGCGTCGATGGTGTCCTGCACCTGCTGGGCACCACCGTCGGCGGCGCTCGCGGCGCCCTTGGGCGGTGGCGTGTGCTTGGTCTCTGCCACTTCGGTCATTCCTCCTTATCGAACCTGGTCACTGCGCTCGCGCTGCCAGTCCCGGATGGCCCGCCAGTTCTCGCGCAGGGCTGCTATTGCTGTCCCTGATCCGGCGAGGCGGCGCGCGCGGGCGTACAGGTTCAGCTGGCCCTGTGCCAGTGCTGCCCGATACGCGACCGCGCGCGCCTCCTCGTCGCTTGCCATCTAGGCGTAGTTCGGCTGGAAGTCGACGATCGCCGTGAACTCGGGACCAGCGAGGCCCGTTGAGCCGACGTGGAGCGAGACGACCTCGAGGATGTCGCCGGCGGCGACAACCAGGTCCGCCGGGGTGGCGGAAAGAGTCAGCGCCGTGATCGCGTCGGCTACGGCGTTGACGGCCGAGACGAACGCCTTGGAGGCGACGAGCGTGGTGCCCGAGCCGTCGACGTGGCCGCGGTTGAAAATCTGCGCCGTGCGGCTGTCGGTGTTGGCACCGGTGATGGCCGCTGCGGCGAGGATCTTGGCTGCGGTGATGACACCGTCGTAGGGCGCCACGATGTAGCGCCCCGACGCATCGGCGCCGGCAGCGGTCGCCACGACCGGAGCCGCGGCGATGCTCTTGGTGAATGGAGCGGTTGCCATTGGTTCTCCTTCAGCTCAAAGCGGGGGTTGACTGCGCCGACTTACGGCGTCCGCAACACGCCGAACGGCCAGCGGTTGGCCTCGGTCGGCTGCTCGTAGCTGATGGCGTTCGGCACGACGAAGGCGAACCGAGCGACGACTCGCAGCGCAACCATGTCCTGCTGGGCGAGGTTGAACTGGATCGCGCCGGTGTTGTCCTGGATGACCGCCTGGTCGAGCACCTTGTAGGTCAGGTCCTGGCGGATGCCCACGATGCCCTGGGTGAAGTCGCCGGCGATGAGCTCGGCGGCACCCGAGCCGCTCGGCCACAGGCCGCGCATCGGGTATGCCACGCTGATGCCGTCGATCTCTGTCGGGCTGAGCTCGGCCAGCCGAACGCCCTGCGTTGAACGTGCCTGGCGCAGTCGGCCCTTGGTGGCCGTGGCACCGACGTAGCCGGTGACGTCGTAGCCGTCGGACTCGATCAGGCCGTCGAGGTCGCTGATGTCGCCCGCGATCCCGCCCGCCGCGGCGGCGTTGGTGGTCCGGTTGACCGTGTTACCAGCGGCAATGGCCGTGGTCACGAGGTCTGCCGGATAGCTCGCCGGCTTGTTGGTGCCGAAAAAGACGGCCGCGTCGAACGTGCGCCCGATCGTCTCCTCGAGCAGGGGCCGGATCGACTCCCAGATGTCGAAGCCGGCATCGTCCAGCACGGCCTCGGGGATGGGCACGATGCACGCCAGCTCTTCGGCGTTGAGGTACTTGTTGGTCCAGTCGACCTCGGTCGTCTGCTTCAGCCCCGTGTCCGCTGGGCTGACCCAGTACGCGACCGGGAGGGCGCTGATGACCGGGATGCGCTGCTGGGCGCGCGACATCTGGACTTTGCGAAAGAGCTGCAGCGCGGCGCTCTGACGGATGACGTTGGTCATCACGACCGACGACACCTCTTCAGGCATCGTCGCCTGGGCGTCGGTCCGGCTGATGATGTTGTTAAAGGCCATTGGGTGCTCCTTTTAGTTGCGGCCGGCCGCGCGCCTGAGCATGTCGTTCATATCGGGTCCGCTCCCCGTGCTCGTGCTGCGCACGCCGCCATCCGCCGAGCCAGCCGCTCGCGCCTGGGCGCTCGCCAGGTAAGGCTTGGCCTTGAGCAGATCTGAGAGCGTCTTGTCCACGTGTCGTGGCTCTCCTGCGTCGTCGTACTCGAGCGTCGAGTGGTCGATCAGACGGAATGCATCGCTCGGGTCCGCGAAGCCGAGTCGCTGGGCTGCCCCGACGATCCGGTTCCGGGTGCGCTCCTCGCGCAGCTGGCGCTTGAGGTCCGTGTTCTCCGACTCCAGGGCCTGCTGTCGAGAAGCGATCCGCTCTGCGTCCGAGAGCTTTGCCTCGTCCGCGGTCTTCTTCGCGTCCTCGAAGGCCTTGAGCCTGGTGCGGAGGTTTCGGGCCTCGCGGACAGCTTCCTCGCGTTCGCGCGTGACCTGGGCGACATCGCCGGTGCTGCTCTCGTTCTCCACGCCGTCCGCCTGGGACTGCGTTTCGGCCGCCTGGGCCTGAGAGGCGCCCACCTGGGGCTGTGCTGCGCTGACCGCCTGGGTCGTTGCGGCACCCGTATTCGCTGAGTCCATTCTATGCACATCCTTCTGAGTTATGCAAGCCGTATGCAGCCGACTGGGCGTTGACGTGGATGGGCCAGGCGAGGAGGCTCACAGTGCCCTCGGTGGTGGAACCTTGGGAGCGCCGGCCATCATGGCCGGCGACATGGGCATCGCCGCCTGCACTGGCGTTGTCGGCACTTCAGTCAACTCCTGGGCGGGCGTGACCACCTCCGATGGGCGGAGGAGGTTGGTCGGCGGCGGTGACGCCTCGGCGAGCGCCTTGAAGCGCTTGACGTCTTCCGGCGTGTAGCCCGCGTCGAGCCACAGCTGCTCGGTCGGCACGCGCAGCAGGCCGAGCTTGAGCAGCGCGTCGATGTGCTGGGCCTCGGTGCGCGTCTCGGGATCAGCCCACTGCACCTGGATCGCTTCCTCGTCGAGCGTCGGAACGTCGAAGCCGGCGTTCTTCTGGAACGCGAAGGCGAGCGCCATGACCTCTTCCCAGGCGTCGCCGAAGACGCGCTGCTTCTTGCGCGCCTTGGAGACGAGCCCGGCCTCCAGCGCCTTGACCGTCTCGCCCGACAGGTTCGTGCCACCGCCGGACTCGATCAGGTAATGGCGCGGCGTCTTCGTGATCGACGCGATCGACCCGACGAACATCTCGATCTCGTGAACGTAGGGATCGAGGTTCGCCTGCGGAAACTCGCCGATCGTCGGCGCGATGAGGGCGCCCTCGGGCTGCTCGACGAACCAGATGCGATCGACGCCCGCCTTGAACGGCTCCATCGGCTGGTCGTTCTCATCCTTGGGCAGCCCGACGCCGACCATGTAGCGCTGCGGGTAGGCCACGAACTCCGACGCCACGAGCATGTCGGTGACGGTCTTGTTGATCGCGTCCTGGATGGGGATCACGGAGGCGATCTCGGACACAGCCTGCTGGCCCGGCCCCAGGCGCGGGTTGTTGTGCAGCGGGATGACCGGGACGATGCCGACCGGGTTCGGTAGCGGCCACGGCTCGCCCGGCTGCTGGCGCTGGTCCCAGAAGTTCTGGGCCGCGGGGTTCTTCGACTGCTTGGCCGTGCGCTTGCTGGTGTACTTGTAGATTGCGTTGGGCAGGTACAGCGTCGCCCGCCACTTGCCGTCGTCGGCATCGATCCAGCGCTTCAACGCAGCACGCCGCATCGTCGCACCCGGTGCGTCGTCGGTGATGACCTCGAACGGCGACTCGACGGTGATGACGGGTGTGCGCTTGTCGGCCTCGTTGGCCCACACGATCACGTAGGCCATCTCGGCGACCAGCGCGGCGTTGTGCACCATGCTCGAGTTCGCGTCCAGGTCGTTGGCGCGCCAGATGCGCCATGCCTCGTCGTTGGTGATCTGCTGCGCGGCCGTGGTCTCCTCGGCGACCTCTTCAGCCGGCGTCTCGCTCGCTTCCTCGGCGGGCGCCTCGGGCTGGCCGGTGCCGTCATCCGAGAGCACCCGGAAGCCGGTCACCCGGAGCCTCTCCTCGACCGCATCGACAACCAGCAGGCAGTAGTTGGCGGCGAAGGCGCCGAACTCATTGCCGAACGTTTCACGCATCTTGAGCGTGGTGAAGCGCAGACGCTGCTTGCCCTGGTAGTAGTCCTCGAAGAGCTGGATGCGCGCCTTGCGGCTCTCCAGCTGACGCCACAGGTTGGCGATCCACTGCTCGGGGGTCCGTTCAGCAGGCGGCGGAGTTGGGTTGGCGCCGAAGACGGTGCTCTCGGTCGAGAGCAGATCCTCCTCGGTCTGCCAGGCGATCACCACGAGTGGAACACCGGCTTTGCCTTGGGCCGCTGCTGCGCGCCGACAGCGCGCTGGACCGCGACCATCGCTGCCCGGGCAGACACGTCGGCTGCCTGGACATACCAGCCGGTCGCCGCCTCGACTGCATTGACCCGGCCGATCGACTCGGCGAGCTGGGCATCGTCCTCGTGAACGAGCCTGCCCTCGAGGACCAGACCCTTGAGCGACTCCGCGGCCGGCGCCAGGCGTACCTGCGTATCCGGGAGATTCACGACTGCAACGTCGGACACGCGCAGACGCTGCGCCGAGCCCTCGAAGAAGCTGCCGTGGTAAATGACCTCCGGGCCGTGGCGAAGGACGCGACGCTCGCGACCGTCCACGAACACCTTGGGCGCCTCGACCCGCGCCGGAAACTGCTTGCGCAGCCCGAGGACGTACTTCTCGATGTCGGCGACGGCGACGAGCTCGTCGTCAGCACTGCCAGTATCCGGAAACCGGCGCACGCGCAGGACGACCTGCTCACCGTGCATCTGCGCCATCGCGACTGCGGCGGTGCGGTGGTCGTGCGCGATCGTGACGACGGCGTAGGTCGGGAGTGCCGCGTTGAGTTCCACGAGACCTTTACGGTCCGCCCACAGGCCGCGCGGCATCCAGAGGTGAGCTCCGCCTTCGCTCGGCAGGTTCCAGAACTTCCGAACCATGCCCTCCCAGTCCGCGGTCTCTGACGTGGCATCGTCGACGACACGATCCAGATCGACCCACGGCACGTCTCGGTACACCGGACGCAGGCTGTCCATGAGCTGCTCGCGAGTCCACTCGCGCTCGGGGCGCGTTTCTGCGCGAGTCGCGTAGCGCAAGACGCCAGGCTCCTCGACGTCGAAGCGCTCGGCCACCGAGTGTTCGCCCTTCACATAGGCATTGCCGGTGAAGACGGCGCGGCCGTTCGTCTTCGTCAGGTTGCCCAGGATGTTGTCGGCGAGAGCGTGCCCGCCATTCGACGGCCACCAGAGCTGGACCTCGTCGAGCGTCGCGTGGGTGACCGGCTGACCTTCGCGGGACGTCGCGGCCGCCGTGACGAACTCGAGGATCGCCTTCGCGTTGTCCATGAGGTAGCAGCGCGTCAGCCCCGCGTCGATGCGCAGCTCCCGGGCGGCGCGGCCGTCGTTGGCGGTCAGGTACCAGTAGACCCAGCTGTACGTGTTGCGCGTCTGCGCCTCGGATACAGCGCCGATCTGGATCCACGGCGCGAAGCGGCCGCCCGTGCCCCACGGAACGCCTACCGGCTGCCCGGTGGCGTCCCATCCGTCGAAGCAGACCGGGCCACAGAACTCGGCGACGTCGATCGACGCGGCGACCGGCTGCTTGCCCCAGCCCTTGCCTTCCTCGAGATGCAGGCGCCGGTTGTGAACAAAGCGACCCGTGTCCGGGTCGAGCCGATACCACTCGAGCAACCGGTGCGCCTGCTCGTCGGTGTAGAGCAGCGGCTGATGCTCGTCGGTCGGTGATGGCAGGAAGGCGTAGGTCCACTCAAGGATCTGCCAGCCCAGGGTAGGGAATGGTCGCTCGGGCGTGGCGCGCCAGCCGCGACGAGGCGGCCGCGCAGAATGCGCAGGCGTTGTCGCTGGCATGAGCGCGAGCGTCACTTCGCCACCTTCAAATGCCCATACGGGCTACTGGCCGTCGGGGCACGCTCGTCGTCGCGCACGGGCGCCGCGGGCCGAACCCATCTGCGGTCCTGGGCGCCCTTCGGACTGATGCCCCACGTATCGAACCAGAGCCGCAGCTCAGGAGCTCGCGGGTAGTCGCCACGTTTGACCTGGTCGAAGATCTGGATAAGGACCTCGAGCTGGGGAAGATCATCGGGCGTCCAATGCGCGGAAAACCACGCCTTGAACCACGCGGTCCATGCCCTTCGAGACGCGACCAGCAGACCGTCAGGCGGCTTGGGGATCGGGCCAAACTGCCAGCCAACGCCGGCGGCCGCCTGCCATTCGCCGCGCTGAGGCACGTCGGACTTGTTGCGGCGATGCTGCGACGGAGCTCTGCCACGGCCGGCCACCTACTCACCGCTCAGCGCCGGCGGCGTCGCGGCGAGTGAACGTGCGATCGGCGCGTGTTGCATGCCCGGCAGAGGACCTGCGTGCCGCCCTCGAGCGAGCCCGGAATGATGTGATCGAGCGTCAGATCGCGCGACGGATGCGCGGGAACGCCGAAGCCCGGGCACCACCAGCCGAAGCGCGCGACGTGCGCCGAGATCTCGCGTTTGCTGCGACGCTTCCAGTCGGGGTCGTCGTACAGCGGGTTTCGTGTCGTGCGGCGATAGCCGCGGCTGCAGTCGAGGCAGCGTGTGCCGTTGAACGTCGGCGCTCCACAGGCGATGCACGCGGTGGCCCGTGGCACTCACTACAGGCCCAAGTCCACTTCACACGCCTGCAACTCGGCGAGGGCCGCCTGCGCGACTCGTAGCGCGACCTTCTGCCGCGACGCTTCGCTCCATTCGCGCTTAACCGGCAAATGGAGGACAACCATCGCGACGAACCCGGCCGCGCGTATATCGATCGGCGCTTCCTTCCAGATCGTCGGCACTAGGCGGCGCCCGCGAGCCGCAAGACTCAGGATGTCCATGCCACTCAGCCCGTCGGCCTGTCCAGGCTCATCGAATCCGCCGCCGCTTCACGATCTGGCCCGCGGGAATGACGACGACACTCGTGGCATTGCCACCGTTGACGCTGCCTGCGAGCATCACGCCCCTCTTGTCGTCCGCGAGGACGAAGCCTACGGACACGCAGCGTGTCTCCAGCTTGCGTCGGTTCTTGACCAGTCGCTTGATCGGCGTCCAGCTCGACAGCTCGACATAGGAGTCGAGCCATTCGACCTCGACCCGCCACGCCTTGGCTTTCACGGCTTGTCCCATCAGCCCTGCGGCACTGGCTGTGTCGGGTCGCGCTGTGCACCGAGGACGCTGACGCCCTTCGGTCCCCAGCTGGCGATGATGCTTCCGACAGTCGCGGCCGTGAAGGCAAGCGCGCCGGCGTAGCCCAAGTCAGTGAGCGCGGCCTGATTGACGAGAACGCCGAACAGGATGAGCGCCGTGAGCGGGAAGACCTTGCCCAGCAGCTGACTGCGAACGAACGCCGCCACGGAGTCCAGCTTGAACGTGTTGTCGCGGACGGCCGCGAAGACGCCGAGGATGAAGTCCAGGAACGCCAGCCCGAGCACGCCGTAGATGGCCTGCCCGGGCAGCGAGTTGAAGATCTCAGACCAGTTCACGGTGCTCCTCCTGACATCACAGCGGGATCTTCACGGCCCAGCCGCACCACAGGCCAGTCGCCGAGGCGCCCTTGACCAACTTGGGAACTGCGGCCTGAGCCGCCGCGAGCAGCGGACCGACTGAGACGTGCTGACGGCCGTAGGGGATCGCCGGGCGGCGGCCGTCGAACAGCGGGTCGTGGTCCCACACGAGGATGCCCGCCGGGGAATGGGAGCGACGCCAGCCCCACACGAGGGTGCAGTGGATGCCGGTGTAGTTGCGGTCGCCGGTCTTGATGCTCGGGTCGCCCTTGGCCAGGGCGTTCAGGACGCCGTAATCGATGTACACCCCCGCGACCCAGCCCGGTTGCAGGCGCAGGGTGCGGAGATCGTCCAGCGGCTTTGGGTTGGCCGTGATGAAGTCGGTCCCGTCGACCAGGCCCTCGCTCAGGAAGACCTTGCGCGCCAGGACGTTGCCGGTCGGGCCGGACAGGTCATGACCAGCCGAACGAACCTCGTGCGCCGTCAGCTGGTGGCCGTTGAAGTATTCGATCGCCTCGGACACCTTGGAGACGTTGCAGTCGTCGGTCTCGGTCGCCGGATCGACGAATGGGAAGGCGTTGCCGCGATTGGAAAGCTGCGTTCGGTCGAGTGTCGGGACGTTCACGCTTCGTCCTCCGGCACTTCCGGCGTCGGCTCGACAACCTCGACGTCAGGATCGGGCGCTATGCCGTCGGTGACCTCGGGCTCGGTCGGCTCGATCGGCTCGTCGTCTTCGAGCTCGGGTGGTTTCACGTCAGCGCTCCTATCAATCGCGTATTGGGCAGGAAGCCATCGCGCAGCACCGGCAGGCCGAACGTCACGCCATTCGTGCCCCAATCGACCCGGACGCTGGGCGCGTGCCCGGGGAAGTCGCTGAGGATGCCCGACCAGCCGCATTCGCAGTCGATCGGCGACTCTTCGATCGGCTGCGTGAAGTGGACGTCCGCGCACAGGTGCGGCTTGCGCGGGTTCGGGATGGCCTTGACCCAGTAGCTCACTTCGACGCTCGATACAGGCGCAGCCAGAGGAGCGCGGGGACGGTGGCCATGACGAACAGCACGCCGCGTGTGAAGAGCTTGGTCGACTCGAAGTCGAGCAGCGGCGGCTTGAGGTCGTTGTTCAGGAAGATCAGCCCGAACACGGTCACGATGACCGACAAGGCCAGGGCGACGCCCGCCCGTTCGCGCAGTACCTGGACATCCGGCGCGGCATGAGACACGCGCCAGAGCAGGATCGTCACGATCCAGTTCAACGGCAGCGCGATCACGATGGTCAGCACGGTCAGGATCTCTGGCGCGCTCACATCCCCATCACCTCGTCCGCTACGCGATAGGCGTCGACGACCAGCCGATCGACTCGGCCTTCGACGATCGTCAGGCGATCTTCGACGTCTTCCATACGCGCCTCGTAACCCAGGTCAGGCGGCTCTTCCTGGCCCTTGACCCTGCGCTCGACGCGCACGAGCCGGCGCAGGGCAGAGAGACGCCCGCGCCGGTCTTCACGACTGACCACGGGAGTCACTTGCCGTTCGTCGCGACTAGCGTTTCAGCCACGGAGGCACCCTTCTCGGCGACGCGGAGACCGCGCAAGGCGATGTCGCGCCAGCGGTCACGGTCAGCAATCATGTCGGTGTAGAAGCTGCCGAACACCCACAATCGGCGGTGACCCAGCACGAGCGCCAACAGCATCAGCCCGCCTAGCCCGACCTGGAGCCATCCCTGGAGATCGAGGGGCGTCAAGGGTCAAGCGCCGAGAGCGCAGCGGGCTCGACGGTCATCGTGTCGCCGAGCCCGCGCCGCGCGCTGACCGGACCGCAAAGGGGGTTCGCGCCGCCGGTCGGAGGGGAGGAGGAGGAGGAGGAGGAGCATGCCGCTCAGTTATGCACCAGCTGGGACGGTTTATGCATGACGCTTTTGGGCACTCGTAGTACCCGCACTCAGGGAATAGGGGTCAAAAGACCTACGCGGTTGTCACCTTGGCGACGGCGGCCGCGGCGTGCGCGACGTCGAGCTTCAGGTAGACCCGCGACATGAGGTTCTTGGCCGTGTGCTCGCTGATGCGCAGCTTCTGGGCAACGATGGCCATCTTGTCCGACTCGACGTAGACAGCGAGCACCTCGGCCTCACGCGTCGTCAGGCCGGCGCGCCTGGCACCGTCGAAGACGGCCATGTTCATGTCCGTGGGTATTACGGTGGGTGTCACGCGGCCATCTCGGAGAGCAGCTTGCGGCCCTTGTGCGAGTTGCAGCCGCGGTGAACCGGCCGCACGTTCTCCAGGCTGTCGGTCCCACCGCGGGAGATCGGGATGACGTGGTCAAGCTCAGGCCGCCACCGCGAGCGGTCGTCGATCGACAGATCGATGGGCAGCCGGCAGATGTAGCAGACGAGGCCATATCGATCGAAGACGTCGCGCTCGGTGTAGGTGCCGATCGGCTGCCCACGGAGCGCCAGGCGACGCTTGCGCCACCAGCGTCGCTTGAGTTCGAGATGCGCCGAGCGGTTGTCGCGCTTCCAGTCCTCGACGCGGGTCAGGACGCTGGCACGGTTGCGCTCATACCAGGCGCGGAAGTAGCACTTGGGGCAGACCCCGTTCTTCTGGCGCGGCGTTCCGTGGACGTCGCACAGTCCAGCCATTGTCCAGCCATCGCTATGGTCCGGGGTGACTGGTGGCCGCCTGCTACGACCCACTGCGCACGCTCCTGACCGGTGCCCGAAAGGGCACTGACCGTGGGCGCTCTTTTATGGGGTTCAAGAGGTCCCGCGTTCGAATCGCGGCGCCCCGACCATCTTTCCTTCAAGGTCCGGCACGGCCGTTAGCGACGCCGCTGCGCATATGACGC
>Ga0209638_1000239_pt1 | contig 36869 bp, 41 predicted proteins | sample BarGraNGADG00211_FD_184490 | JGI IMG/M metagenome (GOLD analysis project Ga0209638, IMG submission 184490) | Arctic peat soil microbial communities from Barrow, Alaska - Barrow Graham LP Ref core NGADG0002-211 (SPAdes) (version 2) | ecosystem: Environmental > Terrestrial > Soil > Wetlands > Peat...
CGCAGGCTGCGTTCGTCCATCATGGATAAACCGGCTGCCATTTCTGGGCTGATGACGGGATGGACCTTGTACCGGTCCATATCGTTGGATAGTTTTTCAAGTCCTGCGTCGCTCCACATCCAGCCCAATCGGTCGAAAACTTTCAGGTTGATCGGTCCGCGATAACCCACCAGGGTTTTTTCACCGACAGCGTTGAAAAAGTCTTCGAAATACGACATGACCAGTTCGCGCAGGCTGCGGAAAACCGGTTCCCGGTAGCGCAGCCCGGAGAAATTGGACTGTGCCACTGCCCCCCAGTGGTTGTATTGCTTGAAAAGCACCAGGATATGATCATCGTCGCGCTCGTTCGGGATGAGTTCCAGGATCAGGGGTGGTCGCCCGCTGCGGCGGATTGCCATGGCTGCGAACAAAGCCCCATCGAAGCAATGCGCCTTTCGTTCCCGCAGGACTCTCAGCGGGCAGCGGTAGAATTTATCTTCGCTGTATGGAATGCTGTTCAGGAAAGTTTGGATTTTGATCGGGCTGTCCAGGCCATCCAGGCCATCCAGCAATTTCCGTTCGGAGGGTTTAAGTTTTGCTTCGAAGGTTTCCATGGCTCTATTTAACCATAAATGTCACCCGGGTCAATTTTCCAGGCTGGATTTCAACCCATCTCTCGATCCAGGCGCCTGCCCATATAAACGTGATCCGGTACCATCCGGCAGGTTGGTCGCCTAGGGCGCAGATCTCCCCCCACGGGTCGCGCGGGTTGACTGTCTCTATCGGGTAACTATCCACTTCGAACGCCCTGGTCGCGGCTTTATCCCGGTTTGGAAAGTACTGGACATTAAAAGTTGGATGGATGGTTTTCCCGCTGTTGGCCGTTACCGAAATGGCAAGCGTTCCGTTTCCGGGGTGGGGTATCAGCCATAGTTCCGGGTTGAGTGTGGATTGATAGTCGTTGGGGTCAACCCGCACCTCGAAGTGGAGATGGCTCCCCTGCGCTGATCCGCTCGCCCCCACCTCCCCAATCTTCTGCCCGGCTGTGACAGTCTGCCCTGCGGTCACCCCTTCTTTCGACAGATGAGCATATAACGTGTAGAGCATGCCAAAAGGTGTCCCCGGTTCCTCGTGTTTTAGAATGATCAGGTTCCCGTAAAAGTTTGCCCAGGGAGCGAATAATTGGCTCTTATCATTCCCAGCGAAAAACACTGTTCCGCCCGCTGCAGCCAGAACGGTGGTTCCGGAGGCGTTATAAAACTCCACCCCATGGTGCGGGTCCCGTGTCCCTCCCTCGGTTCCGCCATACGGGTAGTTATGGTCGATCGTGTCGGTTCCGGGCGGGTCGATGGGTCGATTAAAAACAAAAAAAGCATCCACAATGCAATAATCCTCCTCCTCGGGAACGCAAGGTATTGGAGTGGCAGTTATGGATGTGATGGTTTGTAGAGGCGCGGAGGTGGGGAAAGCAGTTTGGGGAGTTCCGGTCCGGGCAGGAAGAATAATGGTCGTTGTAGGAGATGGTATGCTCAAGGTTGTGTTTCCACAAGCCGACAGAATTAAGCTGGCGCCCACCCCCAAAAATATGAATATTTTGGTGAACCTCATCCCAGTGAAAACCCCCCGCGCGACTGGATGGATTTCTGGACTTCTTTTTGCAGGTTTACTGCCTTGAGTTCAAGATCGTGCAATTTGCTGAGAAAACTGTCCCCCGCAGTCTTTTCGTTCAATCCTGCCAGGTTGATACGCACATTGTAACTTGCTGAGGAGAATGCCGCGAATGCCATTGCGGCTGCTGAAGCCCCATCACTGATCGCGTTCAGGTTACCCAGTGCCACAACCCGTTCAGCCAGGGCCATCACGTTAACAGATTTTTGGGCAATGGTCAGTGGAACCTGTGAGGCGAGCATCGTGGCGGTTTCGATTGCATCCGCACGCGTTTTTTCCTGGCTGGGAGTGTCCTTGGGTAATTTGAAAGCAGACATGACCTCTTCAAATGCGGCTGAATCCTCTTCCACTGCTGCGGTCAATTCGTGCCGGAGCCGCTCGGCCTGGATAAGGATTTCTTTCATCTGGTCTTCGACAGACGCGTATTTTTTCTTGCCAATTGTCAGTCTGGCGACCATCGCAACTAATGCAGCCCCCATCCCGCCCGCGTGTGCCGCGGCGGAACCTCCCCCTGGGGTGGGAGTTGCTGCAGCCAGGGCTTCCAGGAAATCGCCTGTTCGGGGCTCAGGTTTTGGCAGGGCGAACAGCCGGTTCTCTAAGATCTGGTCGGATTTGAAACCATCCAGCTGCAAATATCGTGCCGCAGTTTCGGTCATGGCTTCCTGTGGAACGAGACCAACCAGTTCACTATGGTGAACGCCAGTCCCTAGTTTGGCTGCTTCTTTGCGGACGGCTTCGACCGCAGTTTGGATGGACGTCTGGCGGAAATTGGTCAGGTTCATCGAGACTTGCGCCCTGCCCTCTACCAGCATCCCCAGCGCCTTTACACTCGCCAGACCTCCGGATGATTGGCGGACAGCCTTTGCGACGGTTTTTGCAATGGACAGGTCCCCCGTATCAAGATAAACATTAAAGGCGATGAGTGGGTGGCGCGCCCCGATTACTGTAGCTCCAGCATGCCCAAGTTGAGCCGGACCGAAGTCGGGTTTTCGCTCAGGATGAGTCTCGATTTCGGACTTAAGCCCTTCATACTGACCGCGCCGGATGTTTTCCAGGTTGACCCTTTCAGGCTGGGTCGCAGCTTGCTCGTAAAGGTAAACCGGGATGTTCAATTCCCGCCCAACCCTCTCCCCCAGGTGGCGGGCAAGTGCCACACATTCTTCCATGCTTATGCCCGAAAGAGGGACAAATGGGACTACATCTGTGGCGCCGATCCGCGGGTGCGTACCCGTGTGTTCATCCAGGTTAATTAATTCGGCAGCCTTGCGGATGCCTTGGAAAGCTGCTTCTTCAGCAGCCTCGGGTGTGCCAACATAAGTGATGACCGTGCGGTTGTGATCGTTATCAGAGTGGCGGTCGAGCACAGTCACTCCTGCTGACGCGATCGCGGATGCAATCGCCTCGACGACTTGCGGTCGGCGGGCTTCAGAAAAATTGGGAATACATTCAACAAGAGGGGAGGGCATAGAGTTTAATTATTCACTGTTGGATTTGAAAGAACGGGGCAATTATACCGTAACAGAAAAAACAAAACCCAGCCGCCAGGCTGGGGGAGTGAAAACAGACTTGTAAATCATAATGAACTCTCAACCAACGGAGTATTATGTGGAATTCTTACTCCTCATTGTCTTCCTCTTCTTCCATACCAGGATAGTGCCTGGCGAGAGCAGTTTCCACCTCCGCTTTACTATGCGTGTTGCATGAGGCCAAAGGCCGTAATTTATCCAGGACTACCCGGCCGCCAGCGCTTGTTACCGTGCAGTCGATCATCTTGCCGGAAGCTGAATACACTACCAGCATGGTATGGATTTTTCCGCACACAATGCAACCGTGTTGTTCAACCATATTTTTGTTCTCAGTCATTCTAACTCCAGAATTTGGAATTTTTACCCTGTGAGATTTGCTTGCCTGGAATAGGACTGGCGCCTTGCATGGCTTTTTGCCAATGCCATGGCTCCTAACACGCCGGACCGGTTGCCCAACGCTGGCGGGACGATGTATTCTTCCATGGAACCAGTCAGGACTTGCATGGCTGGATATCCATTCAAGAGTTTCTCCACTTTTGCTCGGATGGAAGGGAAAAGCTGCTTGTGATTCATTACACCGCCGCCAAGCACAATCCGCTGCGGGGAGACTGTAAGGATGACATTAACCAGTGCATAAGCGATGTACATGGCCTCCAGGTCCCAGGCGGGATGGTTATTTGGAAGTGTTTCTGCTGGTTTTCTCCAGCGGCTGGCAAGGGCAGGACCGCTAGCCATCCCCTCGAAACAATCCCCATGAAAGGGACAAATGCCAGGAAAGGGGTCTCTTTTTCGATCATGCGGTAGGCGCATGTGACCCGCTTCTGGGTGGGACAGACCATGAGTAACCTTCCTATTGATGATAAAGCCTGCACCGATCCCGGTTCCGATCGTGAAATAGGCAAGGGAATCTAACGCCCGATTATCAGGAATTAAGGAGAACTCACCGAAAGCCGCAGCGTTAACGTCAAGATCAATAGAAATCGGAATATGAAACGCCTTTTGGAAAGGTGCAACAATATTAGTCTCAGACCATCCAGGTTTGGGAGTGGACGTGATGCTGCCAAAGGTCGAGGACGCTGGGTTTAGGTCCAGTGGGCCAAAGGGAGCCAGGCCTATGGCGGCGAGGTCAAAATTTAAAAAGAACCCGACAGCTTGGTCAATTGTTTCACTGGGAGATGTGGTGGGGATGCGTATTTCATCGATTATGTTGCCTGATCCCGTGCCTACTGCACAGACAAACTTGGTTCCGCCGCCTTCCATGCCCCCGTAGAGTTTTGTCATCAGGGCCTCCGCTTGCTGTGTGCCGCGTAGAATCGTTCCGGGTCCGAAAGGAATACACTTAAGCAAGTCTCTGTGCAGAAATTAATGATATGCCCGTGAAACTCTGCTTTCGGATAATAGGTTGGGTCTCCGCGAATGGTGCGGTGGCAGACGGTTTCAGGGAATGCAATTTGTTCATCTTTGGATACCTGTCCGAGACCAGGACAGAAGCCTTCATCTGTTCGAAAACTCATAATTTCTCTTTACGATCCTCGCATCTTGCAATGCAGCAATATATTTATTATTTGCATTCCACTATTAGGTTGGTGTGCATTGCAACCCAATCTCGATCACAGGAGGAGCAGCCAGGGGTTTCCATCGGCGTGATTATAACCTTAGCGCCGCATTTTCTACTACTAAACGATGGCATCTGGTTTGTATAAAAAGCAGTAAAATCATTCAATGCTCCCAAAACGGTTATTGATAAGCGGACTAATCCTCATTCTGACTGCCTGCGCCCGTCCTTGGACCGAGTCCAGCGTGATTACTCCCGCATCGGTCTGGGCGTCTGGCCAGGTTTCCACCTCTGTGGCAGCATCAACACTCACGATTTCATATTCCCTTCCTACACTGCGCCCTTCTGACGCTCCAGTTTTAACACCCACGCCGGATTCCCCTCATTACCAGACCGGGGGGATTCAAGGTCCCGAGACCTATATAGTTCGGTCTGGGGATATCCTGAGCGCTATTGCCGAGCGATATTCAGTGAGCGTCGAGGCTTTAGTTCAGGCTAATCACATTTCCAACCCGGATGCACTTGAAGTTGGTCAAACCTTGACTATTCCAGCAGTGACACCCCAGGCTCCTGGACCGGCTTTCAAGCTTATTCCTGATTCTGAACTAGTTTATGGACCATTGAGTGCTTCGTTTGACATTGCAGGATTTATCAATGACAAGGGCGGCTATCTGGTAAGTTATACCCAGGTCGTGAACGGAGAGACCCTTGATGCTGCCCAGGTTGTTCAACTGATCGCCCAGGATTACTCGATCAATCCACGCTTGTTATTGGCTGTATTGGAATATCGCTCAGGTTGGCTAACAAGACCCAATCCCGATTCGGCACTGGGGGATACCCCCTTTGGTTTTAACGATGGGTGGTATGTAGGTCTCTATCGGCAGTTAGCCTGGGCTTCCATCCAACTCAATAGCGGTTTTTACCGTTGGGGGGCAAACAATGTGACTAAATGGATGTTGAAGGACGGCTCAGTGATCCCGATTTCTCCGACAATAAATGCCGGGACTGCAGGCGTCCAAAATTTCTTTGCCCAATTGGATGATTATTCCACCTGGCTCCGGGATGTATCTTCCGGTGGTTTCCTCGACACATTTTACGCGCTATTCGGCTATCCTTTTGAAAGAACCGTTGAACCGCTGGTGCCGGTCAACCTGTCCCAACCGCTTTTGTCACTTCCATTTCGTTCTGGAGAAATTTGGGCATTTACTGGAGGGCCTCATCTCTCCTGGGATGCAGGTTCTCCATTTGGCGCGCTCGATTTTGCTCCACCAGGGGAAGCGCTTGGTTGCGTTGAATCCAATGCCCTTGTTGTTGCTGTGGCAAATGGATTGGTCACACGAACTGGCGAAGGGGTTGTAATTCTGGACCTGGATGGAGACGGGAATGAAGGCACCGGGTGGGTGATAGTTTACATGCATGTCGAGAGTCGTGATCGGGTTCAGCCTGGTACGTATTTACACGTCGGGGATACGGTTGGCCATCCTTCCTGTGAAGGTGGAGTATCCAGCGGCACACATGTTCATTTGGCGAGAAAGTTTAATGGAGTTTGGATTCCTGCGGATGGTCCGGTCCCCTTTAACCTTGGCGGGTGGCTTGCCTCCGGGACGGGGGAGGAATACGTCGGCACATTGACCCGTAATGGAGTAGTGGTTGAATCTTATGAAGGGAATAATCCGATCAATCAGATTCAAAGATGAAAATTGGATGGGTTTCCACAGAATTTAATGCCACAATAACCGTTTTTCTTTGGAAAATGGTTTTCCAGGAGAATTAATCTAAGAAAAGTTTATGGCGAGACAGGTGCGGTATAATCTGCCCGATGAATTCTGTCATACGTAAAGTCGCGATATTATTCTTACTTACCGGTATACTCCTCTCTTCATGCGGCTCCAACCTGTGGGGGACTTTTGATACGACCCCTACAACGATTCCCACTAAAGTTGTGACAGTATTCACAGATCCACAACCTTCTCCAACAAGTTTTGTGCCTCCCATTTCAACCTCACAACCCACCCCAATTCCACCATCTCCAACGGTAACTCCAACCATTCTGGCAATTACCCCGGGAACGCCGCACCCTTCAATTATTTATTCATCCCAATCCGGTGACAGCCTTGAGGCAGTTGCCTTGCATTTTGATGTAGCAGTCTCTGAGATAACCGCAACGGTTAATTTATCCGCTACCGGCTTTTTGAACCCTGGAACTCTCCTCATTATTCCTAACAGCTTGTCACAGGTCACTACCACTTCTTCAACGAAAATCATTCCGGACTGCGAACTTATTTATTCGCCCTGTGCGCAAAGCTTTAATATTGAACAATACGTGAGTACAAAAGGTGGATATTTGAGCACCTTTCATGAACCGCTGAGTAATGTCACAATTACCGGAGCGGAAGGCGTCAAGCGGATGGCGTTTGGGAGTTCCATCAACCCGCGTTTGTTGTTGACATTTATCCAGTACTACACTGGCTGGGTAATGGGTCAGCCTAACCCTGACGTGGATAAATCTTATCCTCTTGAATATCAAAACCCTTCATTTGTCGGCCTTTATCAGCAACTACGGCTGCTTGACCGGGATCTGTTGGCTGGATATTACGGCTGGCGCGACGGGACGTTGACCGTGTTGACTTTCCCGGATGGCTCCACTATGCGGCTGGATCCGACCTTGAATGCCGGGACCGTCTCCCTGTTATATTTTTTTTCCAAACACCTTAATTATTCGGATTGGCTGAAAGCCTTGGATCCGAAAACCGGCTTCCCGGCTCTCTTCTCCGAGATGTTTGACGATCCCTGGGTTCGAGCCCAGGAGACAGGACCGCTCTTTCCTCCAGACATGACCCAGCCACCCTTCATTCTTCCATTTGAAGTTGGTGCCTTGTGGGCATTCACCGGTGGACCCCATCCTGCTTGGGAACAGGAAAGCGCCTTTGCTGCACTCGATTTTGCACCAGCTGCGGATGCCTCGGGTTGTATAGAATCCAACGCTTGGGTTGTGGCAGTTGCTCCTGGACTGATTGTCCGTTCCGGCGACGGCTTTGTGGTGCTTGACCTTGATCGGGATGGATTCGAGCAGACCGGCTGGGTGGTTCTTTATCAACATATTGCCACCAAGGATCGTATTTCAGTAAACACCCTGGTAAACGCCGGCGATCATATCGGACACCCGTCCTGCGAAGGGGGCACAGCCACCGGTACGAATCTCCATATTGCCCGTAAATATAATGGCGAATGGGTATCCGCAGGTGATCAACTTCCCTTCGTCATGAGCGGTTGGACTCCCCATGCAGGGATTGCTGCTTACAAAGGCACGCTTACCAAAGGTGGCCAAACGATTACCGCCAACCAGACCGGTACTGCCGTGTCGCAAATCAAACGGCAGGCGGGTGAATAACCCTTCATCCCGTGCTAAGTCATAAGCAAGCCTTACTAGTCCTTCTTGTCCTCTTACTGACGGCCTGCCTGCCTCAGGGTGGGAACTTGTTGCCTGCTGCCTTATCGGCCACCCAAACTTCGAGTCCCATCCCCACCCCATCGCCGTCACGCCCGGAATATAATCCCGGCGAACTAGTGGATTATGTGGCCCAGAGTGGCGATACACTCCCGGCCCTTGCTGCCCGTTTTAATACCACCGCCCAGCAAATCCGGGAGGCCAATCCGGTCATTCCCTCCGATGCCACAACCATGCCTCCCGGAATGCCAATGAAAATCCCGATTTATTATTTGCCTTTTTGGGGGACTACATTCCAAATTTTGCCCGATAGTCAGTTCGTCAATGGTCCAGCTGCCGTCGGCTTTGACACAGAGGCTTTTGTAGACAGCCACCCAGGATGGTTGAAAGACTACCGGGCATATGCAGGGGACGCAAATCATTCCGGGGCTGAGATCGTTGATATGGTGGCAACCAATTATAGTGTCAGCCCGCGGGTGCTGTTGTCGATCCTCGAGTACCTGACCGGGGCACTCTCACAACCAGTAGCTCCCAGTGGAAGCTACCCGCTTGGCGAGGTGGATTACACACATACCGGCCTGTATATGCAACTTATTTGGGCAGCCGATGTGCTCAACAATGGCTATTATGGATGGCGCACAGGAACTCTGACCGAGCTAGAGCACTTGGATGGGAACATCGAACGTCCCGATCCATGGCAAACCGCAGGTTCGGTGGCTTTCCAATATTTCTTTTCCCTTCACGATTCGCTTGAACAATATACTCGAGATATCGGACCAACGGGAATAGCTCAAACATATGCTGCTCTTTTTGGCAACCCTTGGGCGGTTGACCAGCCTCACATTCCGGTCAGTCTAAAGCAGCCAGAATTGACTTTTCCATTCGCGAAGGGTGACACCTGGGCATTCACTGGCGGGCCCCATACAGGCTGGGGGAGTCTTCTCCCCTGGGCTGCGCTCGATTTTGCTCCGCCAGATGTGAAAGGCTGTTCTCCCACAGATCTCCCGGCTCTTGCTGTGGCAAAGGGGGTGGTGGTCCGCTCGGAACCTGGAGTCGTGATGCTTGACTTGGATGGTGATGGCAACGAACGCACCGGGTGGGACATCCTCTATCTCCATATCGCTGCATCTGGCCGCGCCAAAGTGGGCCAGATTCTCAATGTGGGAGATCCTGTCGGTTATCCCTCTTGTGAGGGGGGGACAGCCACCGGGACACACGTTCACATTGCCCGCAAATACAATGGAGAATGGATTCCCGTGAACAGTGCGATCTCCTTCGCCATTGATGGTTGGATCGCTCATATTGGGAGCGCCCCGTATCAAGGCACCCTCACTCAAGGTGATCAGGAGATTATTGCTTGCGATTGTTCCGATGCAGCCAGCCACGTTAAGAACGGAAAGTAACTAAAAGAAAAGCACCCGGTTTGGTTATTTCCGGATGCCAGCTGTCCATTAGCCCAACCTAATTTCAGGGGATTTATTTGAATGTAACGATTACTTGTTATCTTATGATTCGTGTATAAGATCTCTTAAATCGCGTCTTGGCCGAGGGCGTGGTTCTTTGCCGGCATATCCAACCGGGAGCAGAATGATCGGCCTGAGTTCCGGAGGAAGGTGCAGGGACTCACTGACAGCATTTTCATCGAATGCACCCACCCAGACTGAATCCAATCCTTGTGCCTTAGCAGCCAATTGGGAATATGCACATGCAATCGTTGCGTCCTGGATGGCGTATAAGCTTGTTCCGCGTTCCCCGTATTTCTCGACAGAGCGGGCAGGGTTGGCACAGAAGATTAGCACTACCGGTGCTTCTGCCAGAAATTCCTGGTCCATTGCAGCCTTGACAAGTGCCTTGCGCTGCTCGAGTTTCCGGACTATGTAAATCTCATAACCCTGTAGATTACCAGCGGACGGAGCTTTGTTTGCTGTTTCGAGAATTTTGTGCAGCTTCTCATCCTCGATCGGCGTGTTTGCGTATTTTCGCATGGAGCGGCGATCTTCAACGATCTTGAAAAAGTCCATGGTGTCTCCTGGAAGGTGGGAGGTTTGCTTCCGCACCCAGATACCCACCAGCCCTTTATTCTACCCGATTTTATTCAGGATGCGGAGAATCTTACTCCAGCGCTCAAATAATCATCCAGGAAAAGATGCAATTTTTAGCCCCTTTGACTGGTCAAGGTTTATGCTATAAACTACTTTCAGTCTGATCGGATTTAGAGTGAATTTTCCTGGCAACAGTTGCATTCCTCGGTGTGGTTGTGTTAATCCATTATGGACCGTTCCAGACCTTACAGAGAATATCAGACTCCTGACAAAATAAATAATGTCTAAATTATTCACCTACAATTACACAGGTGGACCTTTCGTCCTTTTCGGTATTTGGCACCTGGTCGCACTTTTGGTAATTGCCCTACTGAATGTCGGCATGCTGGGTTCCCGGAAATCATCCTTGAAGACTCGGACATTGGTCCGCTGGATGATGGCAACGATCTTGTGGACAGATGAAGCTTCTTAGCATATCTGGAATCTGTACTGGGGACATTGGACAGTTCAGACGATGCTGCCTTTTCATATCTGCAGCATTTTGATCTGGCTGGCCGGATTCATGTTGATTTTCAAATTCTATCCGATCTACGAGTTCGTCTATTTTATCGGTATCGGTGGAGCTATACAGGCGCTGCTTACCCCGGATGCGGGAATCTACGGTTTTCCACATTACCGCATCTTTCAAACCATGATCTCCCATGGATTGTTGATCACCTCAGGGATTTATATGACCGTTGTGGAAGGTTTTCGACCCACATGGAAATCCTTTTGGAGGGTAGTGATTGGTCTAAATATCTATTCAGCGATCATTTTTCCGATTAATAAGCTCCTGGGTACGGATTTCCTATACATTAATGCAAAGCCTTCCACCGCCAGTCTTCTGGGTTTATTACCGCCTTGGCCGTATTACCTCATTTACATGGAATTGATCGGGATCCTGGTATTTTTATTGCTTTATCTGCCTTTTATCCTCAAGGATTGGCGGGCCAACCATAAGGAGAAAAGTAACCTTCATTCGTAACATGACCATCCCAATTTACATACAATTGCAGTATTTTATTTCGCAATATCTTCCAATTGTTAGTATAGTTTCAGCCAAATAATAGACTAAATTTGTTGATGAACCATATAATGAATTGGTAAGAGATTTGGCGCAATCGATTTGTTCGCAGGTGGAAAAAATCCTGTAACTTTTTTGTGTCCGTGGCGTACATATTCTTGAAAGTTAAATTATTCGGAGGAGAATAAATTTATGGAAAAGAGAAACCGCACGCAATTGGTTTTCGGCTTGCTGCTCATCCTTGCAGCGGGCTGGTTAATTGCCACCCGCATAAACCCGAACCTGGCAAACATCCTACACCTAACGTTTGAGTGGCCGATGTGGGTCATGCTGGCCGGAGCTGCCCTCCTGGTCATTGGCCTGCTGGTGGGCGCACCAGACATGGCCGTCCCGGCTTGCATTGTGGCAGGGATAGGTGGAATCCTGTATTATCAAAACGCCACCGGCAACTGGGAGTCCTGGTCATATATGTGGACTCTGATCCCAGGCTTCGTTGGAATAGGACAAATCCTTTCAGGGATTATCGGGGGAAATTTCGTGGCGAATCTTCGGGAAGGGTTGAAACTGCTGGTGGTTTGTGCCATCATGTTTACCATCTTTGCCACCATATTTAATGCCTGGACAATTTTCGGGTCATTTAGTGCATATGTCCCGATTGGCTTGCTCTTTATACTGGGTATTTGGTTAATTGTGCGCGGCATCATTCGGCACAAGTAAGAAAGGAATTCATCATGATAAGACGAGGTAGTCTCTTTTGGGGCGGCATCCTCATTGTCCTGGCTGTTCTGCTCCTATTAAAGCAAGTAGGCATAATAGTAGGAGATATATTCGGTTATTTCTGGCCACTTCTGATCATTGCGTTTGGAGTTTGGTTGATCGCCGGCTTCTTTGCCAGAAATCGGCCGGTTGAAGGCGAAAAAGTATCAATTCCCCTGGAGGGTGCCAAGAGCGCCTATATAAAGCTTGACCATGGTGCAGGCAGACTTACACTGCATTCCGGCGCCGGCACAAATGAAATATTAAATGGGACCTTCGGCACCGGCCTGAACTATAAGAGCCAGTTGGATGGCAACCGGATCGAGGTCAAACTACGCACCTCGCAACAATTCTGGGCCTGGTGGCCGGGTGAAAGCCTGGATTGGGACATTCACCTTAATCGAAATATCCCACTGAATTTGAAAATCGATAGCGGAGCGAGTGCCTCGGTCCTGGACCTAACCGATCTAAAAGTCACCGACCTGGATATTGACACCGGCGCGAGCAGCACTGACCTGACCCTGCCCACCGGGGCAGAAAATATGCACGTGGATGTTGATACCGGTGCTTCGTCACTAAGAGTCAATATCCCGGCGGGTGTGGCAGCCAGCATCCGGGTCAAAAGCGGGATCGCAGCTGTGAATGTAAATTCCCGCTTCGCGCGCCAGGATAGCGGCTTATATCAATCCAGCGACTACGCGACTTCCACCAACCGGGTGGATATAACCATTAATGCCGGTGTTGGTTCCATCGATATAAACTAGAGGTGAATAAATGAAACGCTACGATTATCGTATCGTGATCGGAGTGGTGCTGATCCTGGGCGGGATTTTGATGCTTCTTGACAGGACAGGACTCTTAAAAGGTGCGGCTGATTTCTTTTGGGCTATGTTACTGGCAATCGGAGCAGCCATTTTCCTTTATTGGTTCTTCAGCGACAGCTCAAAATGGTGGGCTGCCATCCCTGGTTTCACGCTGGCTGGCATGGCAGCTTCGTCCCTTTTGTTGGATAAGATTGGTTGGGGCGGCCTGGCTTTCCTGGGCGGTATTTGCGTTGGATTTTGGGCAATTTATATCCGACAGCCGGCGAGGTGGTGGGCCATCATCCCAGGAGGTGTTTTACTCACGCTGGGAGTTACCTCCGCCCTAAGTGAAGTATTTAATATCGGTGAAACCGGAGGAGTTTTCTTTTTAGGCCTGGGACTCACATTCCTCTTGCTGACTTTGTTGGCAAAGATGAAATGGGCGATTATCCCGGCTGCCGTGCTGCTCCTGTTTGGGTTCTTTCTAGGCACTCCCTTTGTTGGTGTCCTGGAATATGCCTGGATTGGAATCCTGTTGATCGCGGGTATAGTGCTGGTCGTCAGTGCGATCAGATCAAACTAGCATCTCCCCTTCAAGACAGCAACTCCTCGACTTTTCGGCGAGGAGTTGATTTTTTAATTATGAAGCATTTTCTATACCGATTCAACACTCTTGATATCCGGAAAAAATTGCCGTACAGTTCCTTCCACCCAACCGTGCAGGGTAGCCGGGGAAAGCGGGCAGCCGAGGCATGACCCTCCCAAATGCACTTTCAACACCTTCCCATCAAAAGAAATATATTCAGCAGAACCTCCATGGAAGGTCTCGATATAGGCACTTAATTGTTCGACCAATGCCTTCATTTGGATTTCTGTTTTCGGATCAACCTGGCTTTCAGTCATTCAATTTGCTCCTCAATTCTCAGACTGCTGGCGCATCCCATTTGTCAACATGGTATTTACCCGGCTTTGCTGGCCTCGCTGGCGTTCAGCAATGATGGCTGACAACCGGTCAAGGATCACTTTGCCCAATTCAGGATGCTTCCCACATAACATGCGCAGGTCCGCGCCGCGAATTCGCAGCACCTCGCTATCCAACGTGCAAACCGCGCCCGAAGTGTAAGTGGGGTTGCCCATGGCTGCGGACCAGCCAAATATACCCCCCGGCTGGATCCGGGTCAAGTTCATAATCGGCCCATCGTCAGGTTTGTACCGGATGGTCAGCTCTCCAGACACCACGAGATAAAGATATTCCGCGCAATCACCCTGGTCGAAAACCACCGTCCCTGCCACCCAATTTTGGGGAGCAAACAGCGGCACCAGCAGCTGGATATCTGCGATGCTTAATCCAGAGAAGAAGGCAAGGTGAGTATACTTTTCCAAGTCCATGATTATGTAGGATATTAGTCAAATAGGTCATTCCTTTCTAGTGGCAAACATCCTAAAAGACCAGACATTTATCCATGTGTTATGTCATGAGCTTGAGGTGATTCGAGTATACTTTGAACAGCAACTTTTAGCACGAGGAAATCATCTAATGGTTGAGAGCAAAACAGAAATCTCCGTCGAAGCCCTGCGTTCCGGAAACCGGGAAGAATTCGCCAGGATGGTGGATGCTTACTCCGGCCCGATTTACAGGCTTGCGCTCAAAATGCTGGGCATCCCATCGGATGCCGAGGATGTGCTCCAGAATACCTTTTTGAAGGCATTCCAACATGTGAAAGATTTCGAAGGGCGTTCCAGCCTTTCCACGTGGCTTTACCGGATCGCTTCCAACGAGGCCCTGATGTTGATCCGGAAAAAACGACCTGAGATCACTTTGAGCGATATTTCACCAGAAAATGATGATAACAGCGATTATTCTCCAGCCCAATTTATCGATTGGCGCCCTCTTCCGGAAGCCGAATTCCTTTCCTCCGAATCCCAGTCCGTCATGGACAGTGCTGTACAACACCTTCCAGAAAACCAGCGGATTGTTTTTATCTTGCGTGACGTCGAAGGGCTATCCATCCAGGAAACCGGCGAAGCGTTAAATTTAAGCGAGGCCGCGGTAAAGACCCGGCTGCTACGGGCACGTTTACGTCTGCGGGAAGAACTTAGCGTGTATTATGGCGAACGGCTCAAAAAAGGAGAAAAGAATGAGCGAAGTTAAGGATCCCAAATGCCACGCACTGCTGGGTTCACTGTCAGATTATGTGGACGGGACACTCAGCGAAGAGCTGTGTGTGGAAATCGACCGCCATGTTGCCGAATGCCAGGATTGTCATATTGTGGTAGATACTTTGCGCAAGACCATTTCCCTTTATCATGATTCGGCCTCAGAGAACCTTGAATGTCCTGAAGCGGTACGTGAGCGACTCTTTAAAACCTTGAACTTGAATGATTACATCCGGCACTAACCCGAACCTCAGAGCAAACGCTGCAGTAACATCCCGTTACCATGGGGGACCTCATTAAATCCAACCGACGCTCGACCGTTTTCGTCACCTTGCTTGCTTCAGGTATCTTCCTGATCGGTGCAGGGTTGCTTCCTCTGCTAATCAATGCCCAACAAAAAGCATTGGAGAGGGCAGCTCCAATCCTTCCACCAGCAATCACGAATTATCCCGGACCGCAACTGGCATTGACCGACCCAGAAAGCAACCCTGTTTCATTGGAGAGTTATCGCGGGCAAGTGATCCTGGTCAATAACTGGGCCACCTGGTGCCCGCCGTGCATAACCGAAATGCCCGAACTCGAGGCCTATTACACTGCACATGTCACAGATGGCTTTGTGGTCATTGGAATAGAAGCAGGTGATCCTGCCGACCAGGTGGCGAGCTTCGCGAAGGAAAATAGGTTAACCTTTCCAATCTGGCTCGACCCTCAACACGAATCAATGGGATTTTTCAACAACTGGGATCTCCCCAGTTCTTATGTCATTGACCGGGAAGGGATAGTGCGCTATTCCTGGATGGGCGGAGTCAACCAGGCAACCCTCGAACAATATGTCACACCACTTTTGGAGGCAAAAAAATGAATGCATCCGTGACCTGGCAACAGGGATTGAGTTTCACAGGCAAGTCGGACTCCGGGTATGAGGTGCCACTCGGCGCGGAACCGGAAGTAGGCGGCGCCAGCGATGGATTTGAACCGATTGAACTGATGGCCGTCAGCCTGGCCGGATGCACGGCGATGGACGTCATTTCCATCCTGACAAAAAAGAAGCAAAAGGTGACCGGATTCGAGGTCAAAGTGAAAACAGAACGGGCGACAGAATTTCCCAAGGTATTCACTCATGCGGTCATCACCTACCTGGTTACGGGTCACGAAGTGGACGAGGTCGCGTTAGTACGCTCGATTGAACTGAGCGCCACAAAATACTGCCCGGCGCAAGCCATGCTTGCAAAGGTATTTCCAATCGAACTGGTCTACGAATTATATGAAGACGAAGGAAGTGGAAAGAAGAGGCTGGCAAAGAAGGGGGTCTACCGGCAGCCGGATGTTTTTGTCCAGGCGAAAGAAAAGTAAATGTTTAAGGGTGGCCTGCGGCGTAGTGATTTCAGAGCCGCTTCACCCGGGGCACGATGATTGTTCGTAAATCCGAAGCGATCAACGCCGGTTTGTGACGATACCTACATTAGGAGGCACCAGGCTCCACCCTGACGGGTACATATGTCATGAGCCCGACGCTGTCTGTGGCGGCGTGATACCGCCCAGACCGTGAAACAATGCCATTTTTCCACATTACCGCGCGAGAACGATTAGAAACGAGTGACTGATTTTGAGGCATTAAATTTTGATCATGCCTGTGTGAAACAATTTAGCCTGGTGCCTACCATCGACGCCCCTTGGCGTCGATGTGGCCGACGGCGGCTTGAGGCCGCCCCGGCTCAAAACGAGTGAGAAGATTTGGGTCGTTTTTTTTTGATCATGGCAATGTGAAACATTTTGCGGTCCGAATAGGGCGCTGCGTATTGCGCCCTCACATCTGACCTCGGTATGAGAATACACGTCGCGCCATACCGCTGACTCATCCCCATGGGGGATACTTCGCGATGTCAGCGGTATGGCGTACAGGCGCTTGATGCGCCTGTCGCGCAGCCCATATGGATTTTAAGGCTCTGAAAAATGCACCCTTTGCATGGGAGGCATCGACGAGTCTTGTCGTCGACACCTGCACCCCTGGCACAGCCCGCCAGGGCAAGTGTGCACCAAACGCAGTGCGGTGCAAGTGTGTGGCGGTATTTGGCGACTCCTGTCGTCAACCCCGCCGATAGCGACTTGACCCCCACGGGGTTGCTCCGCGAAGGCCGCCTCGGCTTGGGGGGTGCCGACTCCCAAAGTGGGTCCTTAGGGAAAGGACCAGCCGCGCATTATTCTCCATACACCCGGAAGCAAAGGAAACATCGACGACTCGTGTCGTCGACACCTGCACCCCTGGCACAGCCCGCCAGGGCAAGTGTGCACCAAACGCAGTGCGGTGCAAGTGTGTGGCGGCTGGGTGCTGGAGGCACCCGCCGCGCAGGGTTTTCTCGCTGGCACTGTGGCCGCAAGGTGAGGGAAGTTGAATGATTTTTGACGATCAAGCAATTCCCTCACCAGCAAATCCAAGCAGGAGGAGACGGAGGCGCACCAAGAGGGCTCGCTACGGAAATAACGAGGAGGTAGGGCAGCACTGCTGACTCATGCCAGCGGTGTGGTCGATGACGTCTTGAATACGCCTCGACTCAAGGCGTTCAATTGTTAAGGTGCGGGGCACAGCAGACTCTTGTCTGCTGTGTGGCGTACGAGCGCTTGATGCGTTCGTCGCGCATTAATAATAGAACAAATTTTCTGTTTTGTCAAGAGGGAGGCAAAAACGCAGGTTTTGTTCCAACCGGTAGTCAAGAATTGTTGGGGTGGACCAGCCAGGTCAGTCCGTTTTTTTGTTTCTAGATCCAATGTAAAACGGGGATAAACACGATCAAGGCGAGGATATCCAGTACCCAGATGCTCCCGACGGTGATCAGTTTCGTTTTCATCTTTTTCATGTCAAATACCAGGAAGGCAACGATGAAGAAAGTGAGGTATCCGAACAAGAAAATGAGCCAGGGCGCGCTGCGACCCCACCAGGAATAATCCCATGTAAGGGCGCCGACATAATTGAGCAGATATTCCACAAAGACACAGAAGGCGGAACCAGCCAAGGCGATGAAAACCCGGTTGGGAATTCCAAGGATTTTGGTCTTTATATCCGGCAGGAGCATTTTTGTCCAGATGATGCCAGAGACGGCGAACATAAACATAATTTCAATATTCAATCCGATCAAGATGAGGAAGGCGGTTTTGCCGGGTGCACCCCAAACAGGGGCATAATTTGTAAAGTGGAAGACAAGCCCATTGATAATTTCATTTAGCCAGTCCATGCCCCAGAAAGCCAACCCGGCAAAAACCAGGTTCCAGTTGCGTTTTTCCACTTCCACCGTGTAGACATAGAAGACAAAAGAAAGGAGCGGGATGACGTACCACTGGAACGTCTCGCTGCCTTTACGAAGGATATCGAGAGCTAGTTGTGCAGAAGCGGTGGGCATATGATTCTCCTCCTTGAAAATCAAGTGATCGCAAAGCCGAAATATTAATTGAATTTCTGGATGGCTGAATATATTGCCTGCGTCCCAAACTCCAACGCTTTCACCGGGACACGTTCATCGGCAGCGTGAATCGTTCCGATAAAACTGAAATCGTCCGGCAATTGGAGCGGGGTAAAGCCATAGGTTTGGATGCCAAGTTTGGTGAAAAAGCGGGCATCGGTGACGCCGCTCATCACGTAAGGTACAGCAATCCCCTGCGGGTCAGATTCTTTGATCACTTCACCAAGCGTGTCAAAAAGGCCCATGTCAGGAGCGGAAGGCCCTGGGTCGTACTCAAGCACTTCCAGGTCGTAATCCGTACCGAGCAGGGTGTGCATCTCGTTTTCCATGTCTTTCGGTGTGAACCCAGGGAGAGGACGACCATCCAGCCCAATGGAAGCTTCAGAAGGGATGACATTCACCTTATCGCTGGCTTTAACGACGGTGGGGCTGATGGTATTGTGGAGCAACGGTGCGAAAATTTCACCCCGTTCACCAAGGGCACTGATAACTGCATCGGCCAGCAGGGGATTGTTCATCGTCCGCACAGCCAGTCCAGTGGCACCTCCCAACGCAGTGGCAATGCTGGTTAGCATCAAGTTGACAGCCGGCGTCAGGTGGTATGGCAGCCGGTTTTGATCGAGCAGGCGAATGGTCCGGGCAAGTTTCGCCATGGCCTGATGATGCACAGGCATAGACCCATGACCGCCACGCCCATGGAAGGTGATCTTCATCCAGCAGCATTGTTTTTCGGCGACCATGATGGGATATATTCGCTTTCCGCCCATGCTCAAATTAAAACCACCAAACTCGCCAAAGGCATATTTGACATCTTTAAACAGCCCGGCGTGTTCATCCACCAGATACCGGCTGCCGAAATCCCCCCCAGCCTCCTCGTCGGCTACCGCGCAAAAGATCACATCCCCGGGCAAAGCGGCTTTTTCCAGATTGGCTTTCAAGAAGGCAGCCAACATCATGGCAACTCCGCTTTTCATGTCCAGGGCTCCGCGACCCCAGAGGAACCCGTCCACGATATTGGCTGCGAAGGGAGGCTGCTGCCATTTCTGGCTTTCAACCGTGACAACGTCTACGTGGCCGTACAACAGAAGCGGCGGAGCTTTGCCTTCGCCTTTAATACGAACAATTATGTTTGGACGATGCGGGGTTTTGGAAACAATGGTGGTTTCAACCCCGGCATCTTTGAGCAAGCCGTTGATATACTCAATACAAGCCTGCTCATTTCCGGGCGGGTTGGTGGTATTAAAGCGAATCAGATTTTGGAGTAATTCTGCGGGGCGCGAGCAGAGCGAGTCGGTCGTTTTCACAAGCTTCTCCTCCGTGAGGCAGGCTGCAAAATAATCACCCAGCTTGAGTCTATCTTATAGCAGAAAGGGGAAGGAGTCAAACGGGACCGAGGTACTTCTCAGTTGGCGGTGAACCGAGGAGAAGGGAAACTAAAATATAATTTTGAGGTTCATCCAACTCTATGGGAGAACCTTTGGCGCAACCTGCTCGTCCAGCGTTGACGCAACTCACTCGCCTTGCGCCGCAACGGAGGGATACGCACAACCAGGAGAAACAAGAGAAATACCCCTAATATGAAAGGGCGCAAGACGTCGCCGCTTAAAGAGAACAAATTCCCTTTTTTTGCCCAGGCAAAGTGGAGAATGTCGAGCACAGCGGCGAGGTACACCAGGCGATGGAGGTTATGCCAATTGCGACCCAGTTTCTTCATCCACCACCGGGAGGACGTGACAGCCAACGGGAGCAGAAGGATGAATGTGGCAACGCCAACAATGGCGTAGAGTTTCTGCAAAACAATGCCCCCAATCAATTGCCAGTTAAACCCGTAGTCCACGCCGATAAAGGTCAACACATGCAGACAAGCATACATGAAACAATAAAGCCCCAAGGCACGGCGGCGTTTGATCGGTTCACGCCAGCCTGTCAGGGTATTAATTGGGGTGCAAACCAGGGAAGCAATTAAAAAATAAGCGGCGATATCCCCCAACCGCTGCTCGATGTCCTGGATCGGGTTTATTGAAAGTCTATTTGAAAAATAATCAAAGACAATCCATGCCAGCGGAAGCCAGCCTAGAATATGTATAACAATTTGAAGCCAGGTGATTTTTCGGGTTGTCTTTCTAATAATTGTCACGCAAATCCATCCCCGCATAAAGGCTGGCTACCTCATCGGCATAGCCATTAAACAACAATGTTGGCCTACGACTCAGTTCGCCGATGCGGCGTTCACTGGCCTGGCTCCAACGCGGGTGAGGCACGTACGGGTTGACGTTAGAGTAGAAACCGTATTCCATTGGTGAAATTGTGTTCCACATGGTCTGCGGCCGCTGGTCAGTCAACTCGATTTTTACAATCGCCTTGATGCTTTTGAAGCCGTATTTCCACGGCACAACCAGGCGAAGAGGCGCACCGTCGGGATTGGGGAGGGGCTCTCCATAAAGACCGGTGGCAATAATCGTCAGGCGCTGCATGGCTTCATCAAGGCGCAGTCCTTCGCTGTATGGCCAGGGATAGAGCGGATCCTTTTCGCCCGGCATCCGGGATGGATCCATTAATGTAACAAAGTGAACATATTTAGCGCTGGTCATGGGCTGAACTTCATTCAGCAAGTCGGAAAGTTGGAACCCGGTCCATGGAATGACCATGCTCCAGGCCTCCACACAGCGCAGGCGATAGATGCGCTCCTTCTGTTCAAACTTGAGCAAATCTTCGAGGCCGTAGGTTTTTGGATTCTGAACCATGCCGCCGACATCAACTGACCAGGGAGTGGCCTTGAAATCCCTGGACAACGGGTTTACAGCCTGCTTATCGGTGGAGAACTCATAATAGTTGTTGTAATTTGTAATCTCAGCGAGGGTATTAAGCGGGCTGCCCAACTCATCGGCAGCCAGACCCTGGGCATTATCTGGAACAGGCGGACTTTGAGTCACTGTGGGGGTCGCTGAACCAGCGCCAGGCGTTGAGGTAACATTAACGCCGCAGGCTGCCAGGAATGCCGCAGCACTAGCAATCCCTGCTGCTTTCAAAAAACCACGACGCGAAAGATAAGCGCTGTGTGAAGTGATCTCGGAGGAGGGTACGGCAACATGTTTTAATTTTTGTTCCATGGTTGGCTCCTGCAGAAAAAAACTGCAGAAAGAGATTTGAATAACCCCATTTTACCAATCCTTTGTTAAGATAACGTTAAAGTGACATAGGGCATACTGCATATGACCCGCGAATAATCACTTTTCCACAGCCGCCAGCTCCCACCCCAGGATGGCTTTTTTTCGCGCCGACCCGTAGCGATATTCACCGAAACCGCCCGCCTTTTGTAATACTCGATGACAGGGAATGATGCAGATGACAGGATTATGTGCCAGGGCGTTTCCAACGGCACGCGCTCCATTCCCAGAACCAACCCGGTCAGCAAGGGCTGCGTAGCTGATGGCCGCGCCGGGCGGGATGCGGAGCAGGGCCTCCCAAACCTTGATCTGGAAATTCGTCCCGTGCAGGTGCAATGTAACCTTCCCCGGTTCACCCAGGCGCTGTGAACCCGGAAGCCAGGAACTGAAAACCTGATCCACCACCTGACGGGTGGCAGCCGGGTCTTCATGGAAGGTTGCATTGGTCCAATCGAGCTTGAGCTGATCCAAAACAACCTGACGATCACCATCCACAAAAGCCAGATAGCATATACCGCGCCTGGTGAGAGCCAGCAAGCATTCGCCGAAAGGGGTGGGATGGAACCCGTAAGTAATATCCACTCCCGCCCCCTTTGAGCGGTATTCAGCAGGAGTAACCGCCTCACAATGGACGAGCAGGTCATGCAAACGGCCAGGTCCGGAGAGTCCGGCTTCATACGCGGCTGAAAGGACCGAGGTGCGATTGAGCAACGCCTTGGCGTTTTCCTTGGTGAGAAACTGCAGGAAGCGCTTGGGGCTGATACCCGCCCAACGAGTGAAAAGGCGCTGGAAATGATACTCACTCAGCCCAACATGAGCAGCCACTTCGGTCAATTCCGGCTGACGACGGGCATTGTCTTCCAGGAACCGGATGGCTTGTGCGATGCGGTGATAATCCTCAGATAACTGCGTGAAACTTGTCATGAGCTTATTTTACCGATTTCCGGGCAGGCTGCAACCTGTTTCTTGCGATTCTGCCGGATAGCCCCTGCCGCAACAGGGTAGTTTTAAGGGTAGGGGAATTCCTATTTCATGGATGGGGGGCAGAAGGTACGCATGCTATAATTTTTTGTATATTAAGGCCTCTGGTGGAAGAATTTAATGGGGTACAGGATTCCCTGTAAGTATTTTAAGGAGGAAAAATGCCTGCAACAATTATCACCGATCGGGTCCTGGTCACGGACCATAGTCACTGGGAAGTGATGCTAAAGCCACAGGAACTCATTGACGGTGGGGTAACGGACGTAATCCTGAAGGCGGGGTCAGGCATGGGGGTTGACTCGAATTTTCAGAAGAACGGCGAGAATGTGGCTAAATATTCCAAATATCTGCGCCTACACGCCTATTGGTGGGACGATCCCATCGCAGGCGGGAATGCTGAAGCGAATTTCGTGGTGCAAACATTGAAAAAAAGCGGCCTGCCAATCCTTTCGTTATGGGCGGACCTGGAACAGTGGTGGAGCGATTGGAATAAATGGATGGCAGCCCGGCTGGGGAGACTGCCCTGGAACGAGGTGCCGACGTTTCAACCCTGGGCTTTGGACAGCCACTGCAAGGCTTTCGTAGAAGCCCTGGCAAGGTTATGGCCGATCACGGGAATTTATTCGGGGCGGGGGTTTATTTCATCCTATGCTCCTTCGATGAAAACCTGGTTGGGCAATTATAAGATCTGGTTTGCGGCATATGGGAAACAACCTGCAATTGCCACCCAAATGACCTGGCAGACATTAAAGGACAAGTGGATGCCGGATTACGACCCGATCTACAAAGACACCGGGATCGTTAAAGAGAACATTGTGGGGCACCAGTTTACCGGGGACAGGTGCCTGCTGCCCGGTGGATACCAGGACGTGCTTGGGTTTAAACGCAAGTCGATGGATGTCAGTGTTTTCCAGCGATCCTTTATGGAGCAACTTGGGGAAGTGCCGACCAGCCCTATCGATCCCCCGGCACCGCCCGCTCCCGGTCCTTCCGGGAATCCATATATCTTCCTTGGCTCCCACCTCTGGGTGCGGAACCTGCCGAATGAAACGACCGCCAGATTGATCGAAAGTCTCACGAAAGATCAGAGGGTAAATGTGCTGGAGATCCAGGGAGACTGGGCACGAATAGAAAAACCGGCTGGTTGGGTGCGCCTGAGCTGGCTGACCAAGCTGTAATATCCAGCTTTCCAAGCAAAAAAATCTCAAAGTTAGTAAATAATATCGGTGGAGCCTGATATCGAGCAGACTCCACCGATGCAATTATTTAACGAGGTGAAGTGAGTATCAACCGTAGGAACAGCAATAATCCACAGGCACATTGAGCCTGAGTTTAAAGGCGGAGTTGGCTGGTACTTCAAAGGATTTACCGGTTTTGAAGGTTTGCCAGTCCGTATGACCGGGCAGAAGCACATCCATGCCACCGTTGAGAAGCTCCATGATTTCAGGCGAAGCGGTCTTGAACTCATATTCACCGGGCAGCATATAGCCAAGGGTCTTGCGGGTGCCATCCGGGAACAAGATATTGCGACTGGTCACCCGCCGTGAGATGAGCATTTACACTGCCTGACTGGCAACCGCAGTGATGGACGGGATCCAGTATTTTATCGGCAATGGGTACCCATATCCTAAAACCATGGACCGCAACCTGGCGGTGGCCGGTGCCCACCTCGTACATATGCTGCGCGACACCAGGGAGGACGTCCCTGCCGGCTATGTCAATATTCCTATTGAAGATATTGAGGCGCGGGGTATTCGTACCGGCAATCTTGATAGTGAAGGATACCGGTCCTGGGTTCAAGAGCAAGTGGAAAGAGCCAAGGTATATCTGCAAGCCGGGAAAGGTTATATTAATCGCCTGGACGTTTTACGCTGCAAACTGGCCGGGGCGTTGTACTGCGCCAGGTTCGAATGGTTCCTTGACGCAATCCAAAGGGACGGGTATCTTCTACGAAGCTCATACCCGGAACGCCAAAACCCGGCGACCTGGTGGAGAATGATCAGGTTGGGGATTGCGATTACCCTAAAACATTGTGCAGGTAAACTCCAACGGAATTTCCCACTTCCGGCTCCAAGGGTTGCGATGGGTCGAGAAGGAAATATCTCATCTTTCCGTTTCAAATAGAGCGAACCGGCAAGAAAGAACCATAGAATAATGAATGATAAAAGCAGCAGACTGGTAAAATTACGCTTGTGGATACACTAGACAAACAAACCACCCTCCTTTACGAAGATGCAGAAATTCAGATCGTCAATAAACCTGCCGGGCTGCCAGTGCTGCCGGACGGCTGGGACAAGGATGCCCCCTACCTGGTCAGGCTGCTCGAGGAGCAGTCAGGAAAACTATGGGTGGTCCACCGGCTGGATAAAATTACCAGCGGGGTGATGGTCTTTGCCAGAACGGCGGAAGCGCACCGTTCATTGAATATTCAATTCGAACAACATGAGGTGAAAAAAATATACCATGCCATCGTTAAAGGAAACCCCGGATGGGACAAGCATATAGCCCGTCACCGGCTGCGCGTGGATGTGGGTCACAAACATCGTACTCTAGTGGACAATGGGATGGGGAAGCCGTCAGAAACTTTCTTCCGCGTTTTGGAAAGGTTCAATGGGTTCAGCCTGCTCGAAGCTGTTCCTGCCACCGGGCGGACCCACCAGGTGCGGGCGCATGCATCCGCGATTGGATACCCACTTCTTGGTGATACCTTGTATGGCGCCGTGGATACCTCCCTGATCAACCGCCCGGCCCTGCATGCTTATTCCCTGACAATCAATCATCCTGCCAGACTTGAACAGCTGACTTTTGTGGCCCCGACCCCAGACGATTTTCGATCCGTCGTGGAACAACTGCGTCTGCTTAAATAACCCACTAATTGTTGAAAGATAAAAATCCAGGTGATTCCGTAAGTGGTGCAATACTTCTCCTGCGACAAAAAAGAGCCGGTCAATCTGACCGGCTCCCGTTATTTCAAAAGTTAGACAATTTTTCTGGCCTCCATATAAAAGCGCTTTTCCCTGGCTTCCCCCATGGAGAACGTTTTGCGCGGTAATGCCCCTTCAAGGATGACCGTCTTAAAGAGATCGGATTTATTCATACCAGGGACATAAAACCCGGCATTCCCCGGCTGTGCGCCCAGCTTGAGAACAATCTCCTCCCCGTGAACATAATCGATCTTATCAGCACCCCCCTCCTTGACAAACACGTCAAGGAATTCCTGCAAGGTTCCAACCGGCAAGTTGGACGAAGGATGGGTGATTGCAATTATGCCAAAGTCCCTGCCACCGCCCGCAACGCCCAAGACCTGAGTCCCACCACTTGCTTCGTCGACCAACCTGACCATTTCCTCGGGACCTGTACAGGGTGTGTAGGAAATTTGTAAACCGAAGTGGGTTTTCAGACTGGTAAAAAGATCTTTTTTAATTCCAAACAGAACCCGATGGATGGGCTCGAAAATCAAACCTTCATCATGCACATTCTCCAGTTCAATCAATGCATAGCGCGCAGGATGGTCAAGACCCACATCTGGTTTCATCCTTTCCCAAACAGCCTTGGCTGTGGCGAGCGAGTGGTTGCCGTCACCCATGGCGAATAAAAGGACAGGTTTATCCGCGCCGATGCCATACTTTTCGGCAAAGATTTCCGGTTTCGCCAGCCTGCGCAGGGAGGCGACCGCCTGTTGCTCGAGTATTTCGGGGACGGCGTACCCGGTGAGGTGGCCTGAACCGAGCATTAATTCGAAATCGTAGGCTTTTTTTAGCGTGCCTTTGGATTTCTCCAAAGGTTCAATAACGGTCTTTTCCGGATCGTCAATCAGGACAAGGATGTGGGGCAATTCCAACTCGGCACCTATGCGGATCTTCATGCGGGGGGGAAGACGCTCGACAATCGTTCCTTCCGTAGCACGGATCAAGCTCGTGGAACCTTTTGTGAAATCATAACATTCCAGGTCCAAGCTCAGCAAAAGGCCGCGCCTGGTCCTTCCACCGACAGTGCGTTCCACATAGATGAGACCTTCCCGGGATTCCAGGATATTGGTCTGCAGGTATTGATGCATTTTTTCCTGGATAATTTTAATCCGGGCTTCTTCGCCAGGTTTTTCCAAAAACACTTCGGGAAGGATAAGATTATATGTGGAGGGTGCTTTACCGACGATATTTTCCACTTCCTGCCAGTATTCCGGCTCGGAAGTGAACTGGTCACATGCAATCACCGCCCATTTGGTCAGGTCCGTGCCTTTCCTCGGGAGGTAGATCCTGGGGATTTGTATACCGATGTCTTCGTAAGTTTTCATGGGTTCCTGGATAAATGAATGACCAAGTTCAAGGGGGTAATTTCCCCAAGCAAGGAGCACCCGATTCGATTACGTGGGGATTTACTTGCGGGCGAACTCGATGAGCTTCTCCGCCACTTCCGCCCCGACCCGGCCCTGGGCTTCATGGGTGGCAGCGCCGATATGCGGCGAGCAAATGACGTTATCCAATTTGACCAGTTTCCAGTCGGTGGGAGGCTCCTCGGAATATACATCCAATGCTGCTCCAGCGACCTTGCCACTCGTCAGTGCTTCATAAAGATCTGCATCGTTAATAATCCCGCCGCGGGCGCAGTTAACGATGCGGACGCCGGTCTTCATCTTTGAAAACATGGTCTTATTGATCATATCCGCCGACTCTTTCGTCTTGGGGAGGTGCAGGCTGATGTAATCGGACTGGGAAAGCAATTCATCCAAGGAGACCAATTTCACACCGGTAGCTTCCTTCACGTAGGGATCATAGGCGATGACGGTCATCCCAAGAGCATTTGCCCGCTTTGCGACTTCTTTTCCTATATTCCCGATGCCGATGAGACCCAGCGTCTTGCCGCTAATTTCGTCACCTTCGAATGCCTTCTTCTCCCACTTTTCCGCCTTCACCGTGGAAGCGGCCTTATAGAGATTTCGTGCCAGCGCGAACATGTAACCGATCGTCAGTTCAGCAACCGAAGCTGAACTAGCCTGGGGAGTGTTCATAACGGTGATGCCCTTCGAACGGGCGTAGTCGGCGTCAATGGTATCCAGGCCCACGCCGCCACGCACAATGACTTTCAGGTTGGGACAAACGTCAATCAAGGGCTGGCGAATCTTGGTGCGGGAACGCACCACGCAGCCATCGTATCCGGGTAAAACGCTGGGTAGTTGCTCGGCAGTGATCTCGAAGTTTGTGTCAACCGTCAGCCCTGCCAGGCGCATTTTCTCAATGGCTTCGGATTCGGTTTTATCACAGACCAAGATTTTCATGTTTTTTCTCCTCAAGAATTATCGATTTAAAAACAGAGATACAACAGGCGAACGGCCAGTGTCTCTCTGCTGCGGGAATCATTGCTTTTCACAAAAATATTTTATCACGGCCTGATTCGTTGTCAACATATTATTCACTCCCCATGGCGGAGCTGATTATTATTGTGCGAAACAGCGCGGGTGGACTATAATTTGAGAAGGGATCACTGAATTGATCCATAAACTCACAGGAGAGAAAAATGACCAAGCGAGTTCATAATTTCAACCCCGGCCCGGCTGTCCTGCCGTTGGAAGTGCTGCAACATGCCCAGGCGGAGATGCTCGATTACAAAGGGACCGGGATGTCGGTGATGGAGATCAGCCATCGCTCAAAAGAATTCGAATCCATTGTCACTGATGCACAAACAGACCTGCGCGACCTGCTCAAAATCCCAGCCAACTACAAGATCCTGTTTCTACAAGGCGGCGCAAGCCTGCATTTTGCAATGATCCCGATGAACTTCCGCCCTGCGGGAATTTCGGCAGATTACATTGTCACCGGAACGTGGAGCAAGAAAGCATTCAAGGAATCACAGAAATTGGGAACCGCCAAAGCCGCAGCCAATATGGAAGCGGAAAATTTCAACCACCTCCCAGCCCAGTCGGACCTTAAGCTGGATCCTAAAGCGGCCTACCTGCATTTCACTTCCAACGAGACCATCCACGGAGTGGAATATTCCACCGAACCGGTACCAGCGGCAGGCGTGCCTCTTATTTGCGACAACAGCTCTGATTTTGTGAGCCGCCCCATCGATGTTTCCAAATATGCCATGCTTTATGCCGGAGTTCAAAAAAATGCCGGTCCGGCGGGTGTTGTAGTTTGCATTATTCGGGAAGATATGCTCGGGAAAGTTCCCGCCAACCTACCCAACCTGCTGGATTACAAGGCACTTGCGGAAGAGAATTCCCTGCTAAACACACCACCTTGCTGGTCGATTTACATTGTCGGGCTGGTGCTGAAGTGGCTCAAAGAAATAGGCGGCCTGGAAGGGATTGCCAAACGCAACCAAACCAAAGCAGGCCTGGTTTACCAAACCATTGACGAATCCGGAGGGTTCTACAAGGGACACGCAAAATCCGATCGTTCGTTAATGAATGTCACCTTCCGCCTGCCTACAGAACAATTGGAAGATACCTTTGCCAGCGAAGCCAAGAAGCGAGACATGATCGGCTTGAAAGGTCACCGTTCTGTAGGTGGGATGCGCGCATCACTTTACAATGCCCTGCCGATCGAGGCCGTCGAGGAGCTGGTTAAGTTCATGAAGGAGTTCCAGCAGAAGAACGGGTAGTTGACTTCTCTTTACCACATGGTATAATGTCGCCGCTTTCAGTAGGAGCGGCGACATTATTTTATGCTAAGTGTATCGGAAGCCCGTGAACGCATCCTGGCATTTTTTTCACCGGTCGATTCGCAGATCGTTCCGCTCGAACGCGCCGCCGGGCGAATCCTGTCGGGGGATATTCTAGCCAGGACCGACCTGCCCATTTTCGACAATTCTGCCGTAGACGGATTTGCCCTGCACGCGACCGATTTAGACTCCTCGCACCGATTGACCGTTATCGCCGACATCCGGGCGGGCGAATATTTCGAAACAGCCATCAAACCTGGACAATCTGCGCGGGTGATGACCGGAGCAGCCCTGCCGCCCGGTACATCTGCGGTGATCATGGTGGAAGACACAGACTTCAACGATCGCAGCCCGGGCTCACGCGCGCCGAAGATGGTGACTATTAAGAAGGCCATCCAAAAAGGGTCCAACGTACGCTCGCGCAGCGATGACCTACACACCGGAGAAAAAGTCCTTGCGGCAGGATTGCGGCTGCGGGCGCAGGAAATTGGATTATTGGCGATGCTTGGAGAGTCAAATGTGCCGGTATACCGGCAGCCAAGACTTGCCTTACTTTCCAGCGGTGACGAACTGATGCCCGTGGATGCTGCTCTCATCCCAGGAAAAATCCACGAATCAAATTCGCTTACCCTGGCTGCCCTGGCAACCACGGCAGGAATGGAGCTCATCCCACTTGGCGTTGCCAAAGATACCAAAGCCGATATCCGCAAGCGGCTTAAACGGGCAGTAAAAGCAAATGCGGACGTAATTGTTTCGTCGGCGGGAGTCAGCGTTGGCGCATTTGACTATATTAAGGCTGTAATAGAAGAAAATGGAGCGATCGATTTCTGGAAAGTCGATTTGCGCCCCGGAAAGCCACTGGCTTTTGGGAAATATGCCGGCATCCCATTTTTCGGACTTCCGGGGAATCCAGTTTCGGCGTTCGTGGGATTCGAAGTATTTGTAAGACCAGCGCTTGAGAAACTAAGCGGACAAGAGGTCAGACCGCACCCGCGTGCGACAGCCTACCTGGCAGAACCGGTAGAGTCCGACGGCCGCGAGTCTTATCTGCGGGCGGTTGTCGGTTGGGAAAACGGCCGGATGGTAGCGCGACTAACCGGTTCCCAAAGTTCCGGGAATATTTTTTCTTTAGTGCGCGCCAATGCTTTACTGATTGTCCCCTCTGGGGTAAAATCGCTGCTTGCAAACTCAGAAGTTGAGATATGGCCGATCACATAAATCCCCCGCAAATCGATAAAACCAGCATTGCTTTCTATTGGGCCATTTTTGTTCTTGGCTGCCTAGGTTTCCTTGACTCAACATATTTACTTATATATAAGTTAACAAACATTCCTTCAATGTGCCTGGGAGCCGGTGGCTGCCACACTGTCAATTTTGGCCCCTATTCAGAAATCGGCGGGATCCCAGTCTCAGTTTTTGGGATGGCTGCTTATCTTGTGATTGCCGGAATCCTGTTGTTGGAACCAAAGCTCAAGATCGCGCAGGAAAATGGTTCGCTGGCCATTTTTGGGATCAGCCTGGCTGGAGTGGCTTTCAGCGCCTACCTCACTTGGCTGGAGATTTACGTCATTCATGCCATTTGCCCATTTTGTGTGGCTTCGGCTGTCATCATCTCTTTAATCTTTATCCTTGCCATTATCCGGTTAATAAAACAACCCGCTCTATAGGAGGAATTCATGCCCCGCATCCGCTGCCATTACACTGATTGTGTTTTCCTGGACGACGGCTATTGCAGCGCCGCGGCGGTCGAACTGGACCCCGATACCGGCTGTGCCACTTATACTCCCAATGAAGAAGCTGCTGCCAAAGATGAAAATTGGGAAGAAGAGGAACTGGAAGAATGGGAGGAAGAAGAGACCGACGACGAGGATGATGACACCTGGGAAGAAGACGAGGATGAATTCTAACCTGATGTTTGGTTGATTCCATTCCCAAAGAATTTATTTACCCTCGAAACTTAAATCCACACCCGAAAGGGGCGCATATCTGACGCCCCTTCTTATTTTTCCATCATCTGATACAACAATACTCCTGCGGCGACTGCGAGGTTCAACGAACTAACCCGTCCTTTCATAGGCATGGAAACGACAAAATCGCAGACGGCCATTTGTTCCGGCGATAACCCTTTCTGCTCATTTCCCAAGAGTAAGATGGTCGATCTATTTCCACGATGAAAATCCCGATAATCCATTTTCGCATGGGCAGAGGAGCCCACCAGTTGATATCCGTATTTTTTCCCCCACTGCACGAACTCGTTAAAAGAAACCTGGACCACCGGCTTCCAAAATATTGATCCCATGCTGGCGCGAACAACCGAGGGATGGTACAGCTCGACACCCCCATCCAAAAGGAATAACCCATCTGCGCCGACTGCTTCCAGTGTGCGCAGGAGTGTCCCAACATTGCCCGGGTCCTGGGGGGAAACTGCACCAGCAGCAAAGGTAATATTGGCCGGTGAAAAACTGTCCAGGTTCAGTTGTCGCTGGCGAACGACAGCCAGGATTCCCTGGGGATTGTCCTTGGCGGCGATGGAAGTGAATAACTCGCCGGTCAGGGCAAGACTGCGAACTCCATTACGTGCCTGAGCTTCCACGACATGATGAGCAAAGTCACTTGTCAGCAGGTCGGGAGCGTACACCAATGTCTCGATATGCCAACCAGCTTCGATGGCTTCCCCTACATGGTGAATCCCTTCCACCAAGAACAGGCCTGTTTCCTGGCGTCCCTTTTTTTGATGAAGGGAACGAATCTGTTTAATGAGTGGGTTGGCATGGCTCGAAATGAGTTCAGGCATGATTAGATTTTACCCGAATAGGCTATAATTTTGGCGGAGGCTGAAATGTCGATATTCTATAACGACCTCATGGATCGGTTATCCGAGCTGCATGCTGAAATCGAGAAATCCCTGGACGGATTGCCGTCCGATGCGCTCGACTGGGTCCCGGGCCCGGAGATGAATTCCATTACCGTCCTGGTTACCCACTTGACCGGCGCAGAACAATATTGGATTGGTGTAGCAGTAAACGAGCCGCATGAACGTGACCGCGCAGTTGAATTCCTAACAAAGGGATTGGGTCTTGAGGAATTGAAAGCACGGGTGGTATCCACAGAAGATTTCGCACGGCAGGCGCTGACCAGTTTATCCATAAAAGACCTTGAAACTCTTCGCCATTCGCCGCGCAAAGATAAAACCTTTAGCGTTGGGTGGTGCCTGGCCCATGCCCTTGAGCATAGCGCCATCCACACCGGTCACATCCAGTTGACACGGCAATTATGGGATATGAGGAAACCTGTTTCATAAAAAAATAATCTCGTAGGCGCTTTTAGGTTTTCTGCTCCCCAATCCCACAATTTTCCCGGCTAGCGTGGAATTTCCAGGAGCATCCAACCGGTGCTGAAATAACCAGCAATCTAAATCTGTTAGAATTGTCCGTATGAAAAATTGGATCTGGACAGTACTGGGTATGCTGCTTCTGATCACTGCGTGCGAGGCAAAATCCGCCCAGGTAACCATCCTGGCGGATGGTCAGGTCCATATTTTGAATACCTCCCAGCGGATCCCGGCAGACATCCTGGCTGCCGCAGGAATAGCGATCGGACCAGATGACAGCGTCCTTTATCTTGGGGCTTCCGTTGCAATCGATAAGGCACTCCCGGATAAAGAAGCTTATACCCTCAGTATCCACAGGGCGGTTGCGTTGACGTTGGTCGGATCGGATGGAGAGCGGATAATCCAAACATCCGCCACCACCGTTGGACAGGCATTGACCGAGGCAGGTTTAACCCTTTACACCAGCGACCAAATTGACCCTCCCAGCGATACCCCAATTACAGGTGCAATGTCCGTTACTTACCGCCCGGGAGGAGAAATTATGATTTCGGTGGATGGAACCCAGGTCGGGACCCGTTCTGCAGCAAAAAATGTGGGGCAGGCACTGGCGGAGGCCGGTTTTCCTCTCGTGGGGTTGGATTTCAGCCTTCCAGATGAATCAGCTCAACTACCGAAAGACGGTGCAATCCGCGTAGTCCGGGTAAGTGAGTCTATCGCCCTGACCGAAAAGGCCATTCCATTCACTACTCGAAGCGAACTATCTGCGGACATGGAAATCGACCAGCAGGCCATGCTGCAAAATGGAGAGCCGGGACTGGCAGTCACGCGCCTGCGCACCCGCAGCGAGGATGGCGTGCAAGTTTCGCAGCAATCTGAAAGTGAGAGCATTGTCCGGCCGCCCCAGGACCGTATCATGGGGATCGGGACAAAGATCGTAATTCGCACTGCCACTGTGGATGGCGTGACATTCGAATATTACCGGGCACTTCATATGTACACTACGTCATATTCCCCGTGCAGGTCAGCTTCCCCGGACAACAGATGCTTATACGGTACAGCCAGTGGTTTACCCGTAAAACGCGGCACAGTCGCCATGGTATATTCCTGGTACCTGGCTTTTGGATTCGACAAACTTTACATTCCAGTTTACGGCTATGCCACCGTTGGAGATATCGGTGCGGGCGATCCATCCATAAACCCTTATTGGGTCGATCTGGGGTGGACCGACGCGGAATACCAGCCCATGGAGGGTTGGACAACCGTTTATTTCCTGGCACCCGTCCCTCAAAATCTCGTTTACGTCCTGCCATGATCGGACTTGCGCTGCCTCCATTAAACATTCCTGAACTGCTGCGGCAGTACGACCTGCGCCCAAGCAAAGGTCTTGGACAAAACTTCCTCCAGGATAATCAAGCCCTGCAGAAAATCGTGAACGCGGCAGATCTCAGTCCAGAGGAGGCAGTCCTGGAGATCGGTCCCGGCCTGGGCAGCCTGACTCGATACCTGGCACTCTCGGCGCGTTCTGTCACAGCTGTCGAATTGGACAGAAAGCTTTTCCCGGCGATGGAAAGCATACTGGCTCCTTATAAAAATATCCGCCTGGTGCAGGGGGATATTCTTAAAATCAACCCGGCCGAATTAATCGAAGATGCGGGTTATGTTGTGGTAGCAAACATCCCCTACTATATTACATCGGTGGTCATCCGCCACCTGTTGGAAGCGGATCACCGACCAAGCCGGGTGGTCTTAACAGTTCAAAAGGAAGTTGCAGAGCGTATTTGCGCCGATCCGGGGAAAATGAGCCTGTTGGCACTGAGCGTACAGGTTTATGGAAAGCCAGTTATTGGCGATATCATCCCAGCGGGAGCCTTTTACCCGCAGCCAAAAGTAGATTCTGCGGTGCTATGTATCGATCTTTACCCGCAGCCAAAGATTCCATCTGACAAGCTGGATATTTTCTTTTCCATCATTAAGGCTGGGTTCTCACAAAAGCGAAAGACCCTGCGTAATGCCTTGTCTGGCGGATTGCGGATCACAACAGAAGAGTCAGAAGGCTTGCTCTCGGCTGCGAGCATCGACCCAAAACGAAGAGCGGAAACATTGAATTTGGAAGAGTGGGGTAGATTGGTGAGAATTTACCCGAACCGCAAATAAAGCCTAAACTGAACCCTTCGAAATAGGGGGAAATGATAAAAGCAGTTCCATTGTACAAGCTGAAAAATAAAAGATAATAGATCGCATTGACCGGTTACAAAGAATCATTGCAACCGGCCCGCTTTCCCCATGCGGCGCAAATCACGGTATGCCCATAAGACCTGCCAAACCCGCAGCGCTGCTTCCGCCTGTATCTTGAACGACATTTTTGATTTTCCCCAACGACGGTCAGCAAAATAAATAGGGACTTCACCGATCTCAAACTGTAAACACCAGGCGAGGTAGGCCATTTCAACCAAAAAGACATACCCGGTGGATTTCACGCGTTCCAGCGGCATAGCGCTGAGGGTTTCGCGACGCCAGAGACGGAAACCACCAGTAACGTCCCGCAGTGGAATTTGCAGGAGGCTGCGCGCATAGAAATTTCCCCAGGCTGACAGCGTCTTTCGCCAAACGGGCCAGTTATCTGCGGTTCTGCCGCCGGAAATGTAACGCGACCCCAGTACGAGATCACAGGTTTCCAGGCGATTTGCCATTTCAACCAGGACAGCCGGGTCATGTGAGAAGTCGGCATCCATTTGACCGATGGCATCGAGGTTTTCATTTGAAAGGGTTCGAAAAGCCTGAAGATAAGCAGAGGACAGTCCCAATTTTCCCGAACGGTGAATCACGCGCACGCGGCCTGGTTGCACGGCAACCAGGTCATCGGCGATGCGACCCGTGCCATCGGGACTATTATCGTCAACGACCAGGATGCTTAAATCCAAAGGAAGTGAGAGAACAGCGGAGACCAGTTTGGGCAGGTTTTCCGCTTCGTTGAATGTTGGAATAATGACGACAATTCGCAAACCGGCTCCGATTATTTATTCCGCCAGATAGAATCCTTGAGGACTTCAAGGGTGGTAATTTGAGAATTGCTTGATTGCAACATGTGTATTTTAAAAACCAGTCGCTTGTTGTTCCTGGCAGATTTTTCGCGATCCTTGATGGGATAAAAATACTCCAGGGATCTATCCAGGCGCCCGCAAATTCGATTTTCCAATTTTGAGGCCAGCCCGGGCATTGTGACCAGAACAAAAACAGCGGTATCAATATGGCCGAGGAAATCCTCGGGACTCCCAGTTTCACGGATCGCATTCTGCAGCATCAAGCTAACCGCCCGCATAACATCGTCCGAAGCCACAAAACCATAGATATCCCGGAATGTATCCAGATTTTCGAGCGAAATGACAAGCGTGGTCCATTCCGGTCTTTGGAGGCACTGTCTCAGGTGCTCATCCACCAGTTTACCCTCTGGCAGACCCGTGACAGGATTGGTCAGACTATCCTGGCTGGCTCGCCGCAGCACATTTCGCACGCGCAGCCGCAGATCCTGGACATCGAATGGCTTGGTGATAAACCCATCCACGCCAAGTTCAAGGCCTTTTAAATCATCGATGAGTTCGCGCTTATCGGTCATGAAAATGATGGGGATATCCCCCGCGCGGTGTGCACCGCGCAAACGGCTGGCAAATTCAACTCCATCGATATCGGGGAGGTGAATATTCAAAATAATCAGGTCCGGGTGTGAAGATTTGTATGCATGGATCCCTTCCTCCCCCCGGTCAACAGTAACGACCTCATATCCCTCGACACGAAAATAAGCGGTCAACATATCGGCCAGATCGAGGTCGTCTTCAATAATCAAAAGCTTCGGTTTCGCCTCGGTCATGGGTAGTTTCTTAGGAAAGAGGTTCTTTTTGGATGACGAACTCGCAGACCGTATCACCAACTGCACAGCATTTGGATTCGTTCACCCGAAACTCCATCCCCCCGGAGACCCATGTGAGCATGGCTTGCAGGAGCCCGGTGGTGATATAGCAAACCGGTTTATCTGCACCTTTGCGAGACCAACAGGTTGGGCAGCGATGGATCGTCCATATGAAAGCATCGTCCGTTTCATCCACGGAGGTCAGCTGGTCTGAAGATTGGGAAAAAATCCTGGCTGCGGCAGGGAGACCAATCCGAAGCTTGGTCTGAAGGGGCAGCACCTTGAAAGCCAGGTCGCTCACCCCAGCCAATGCGCCATAATCCTTAAACACGTCGCTGAAAGTGGATTTTCCGGCTCGTAACGCCAGACCG
>Ga0209638_1000240_pt1 | contig 36774 bp, 36 predicted proteins | sample BarGraNGADG00211_FD_184490 | JGI IMG/M metagenome (GOLD analysis project Ga0209638, IMG submission 184490) | Arctic peat soil microbial communities from Barrow, Alaska - Barrow Graham LP Ref core NGADG0002-211 (SPAdes) (version 2) | ecosystem: Environmental > Terrestrial > Soil > Wetlands > Peat...
AGGCGGCTACGGCCGCCCCGCCGGCAGTCTCCGCCACAGCCGCTCCCAAGGTCGCTCCTGAGTCTTCGACGACGGCCGCGAAGCCCCAAACTGCCCCCACTTCCTCCAAAAGCGTGCTTGCGGCTGAGACTTTCCTTGCCGACATTGCCCAGAACGTCGCGGGAAGCCGCGCCAAGGTCGCGGCTCTCATCCCCACCGGGGTTGACCCCCACGGTTTCGAGCCCACTCCCGCCGACGTGGCCAAGGTAGCGAAAAGCGACCTGTTGATAGTGAACGGCGCCGGCTTCGAGGCGTTCCTGGACAAACTGATCAAGAACGCAGGCGGTAGCAGGTCGGTGATCGAGGCTTCAGCCGGCCTCAAGGGCCGAACTGCCCGGGAGGGCGAGGCCGCCGAGGGGAGCGACGCGGCCTCCGTCAACCAGGAGAGCGATCCTCACTTTTGGTTGGACCCCAACAACGTGATCAAGTACGTGGAGAACATCCGGGACGGGATGAGCAAAGCCGATCCCGATGGCGCGGCCGCCTACGCCTCCAATGCCCAGGCATACATCTCCCAGTTGAAGGAGCTGGACGGCTGGATATCGTCTCAGGTCGGGCAGCTACCCGCGGAAAAGCGGCTTCTGGTAACGAACCATGAGAGCTTCGGCTACTTCGCCGACCGCTACGGCTTCAAGATCGTGGGCACCATCATGCCGAGTGTCGGCACGGATGCCTCTCCCTCAGCCCAGCAGATGGCCAGGTTGGTGGATCACGTGAGAGCCGCCGGGGCCAGAGCGATCTTCCTCGAGACCGGCTCAAACCCTCAGCTTGCCCAGCAGATAGCCAAGGAAACCGGGGTGAAGGTGGTGACCGAACTGTTCACCCACTCCACTACCGATGCGGGGGGCCCCGCGCCTACCTACATCGATATGATGCAATACAACGTCAAGGCCATTGTGGACGCACTGAAATAGGTGGCCGATAGCTCAAGGCCCATGGCGATTGCGAGGGGCTGGCCAGGTTACGGGTGTGTTTCGCCCGCACCGGCGCGAGTGGTGCGCAGCCCCCGAATGCTGCCCCACAGCAGCCCACGCCCAGGAGCCAGCAGGTACGCCAGAACAAAGCACAGGGTACAGACCAGCACCACGGCCGCACCCGAGGCAACGTTGACGTAGTAGGAGAGGTAGAGGCCGGTGAGGGAGGAAACCGCCCCGATGACCGCGGCAACGACCATCATGGAAGGCAGTCTCTTGGTGAGCAGGGAGGCGGTGGCCGCCGGGGTTACCAGCATGGCAGCCACCAGCCCCACGCCGACGGTCTGTAGAGACACCACCACCGTCAGAGCCAGGAGCACCAGCATCAGGTTGCGCAGATGGGTGATGGGCAACCTGAGCGTGGCGGCCAGAACGGGATCGAAGGAGACCACCAGGAACTCCTTATAGAGAAGCACCACCACCAGGAGCACGAAAGCGGCCAGGCCGCCGGTGAGTATCAGGTCGTTCTCGCTCACTCCCAGCACATTGCCGAACAGCACGTGGGTGAGATCGATGCTGTAGTTCTTGATGGTGCTCATGAGGGCGATACCCAGGGCAAGGGCGGCCGCGAAGACTATTCCGATGGCCGTGTCTTCCTTCACCTGCCCGTGGCGGGAGAAAGCCCCAATGACCAGCGCCGCGATGATGGCGGCCCCCAGTGCTCCTACCAGCATATCCCCCTTTAGCACGTAGGCTATAGCGACGCCGGGCAGGATCGCGTGAGCGAGGGCATCCCCCATGAAAGCCATGCCGCGGAGGACCACGTAGCAGCCCATCACGGAGCAGATCACTCCCACGATAAGGCAGGCCAGCAGACTGCGTTGCATGAAGGAATAGGCGAGAGGAGCCAGGAGAAGCTCAAGCAGGCCGCTCATCGGCTGCCTTCCCCACCCCACCGACCCGCGTCGGCTTGAACCGGAGGCGGACAACAGTGGTCGGTGACTGTAAAGTACCTCTCCCCATCCTGGTAGAGGAGCAACTGGGATCCAAAGGTGGCCGAGAGTGTGTCAGGGTTCAGGGCGGTCGAGGGCGGCCCGAAGGCCACCAGGCGGCGATTGAGCAGCATCAGCAACTCAAATCGCGAGGTGGCCAGGGGGAGATCGTGGGTGGAGACGAGCATAGTGATGCCCCGCGACTTGAATGAGGCGAGGAGCGCGAGCACCGTCTCCTGCGTTGGAGCATCCACCCCCGCGAAGGGCTCGTCTAGCAGCAGGATGTCCGGCTCCTGGGTCAATGCTCGAGCGAGGAAGATCCGTTGTTGTTGGCCCCCTGACAGTTGGCCGATGGGTCGATTCGCGAGAGCATCCATTCCCAACTGATCGAGACAGTGACGAGCAATGTCGCGGTCGTGTTGCCCGGGTCGCCTTATCCATCCCAGCCTGCCGTATCGGCCCATCAGCACCACGTCCAACACCGTAACGGGAAACCGCCAGTCTACTTCCTCTCGCTGCGGCACGTAGGCAACGCGCCTCAACTGCTGCCGTGCCGGCTCACCATTTATCATCACACGGCCGGCCGAGGCCGGTATGAGGCCGACCAGCACCTTGAACAGGGTCGACTTCCCCGCGCCGTTGGGGCCAACAATCGCCACCTGTGCCCCTCTGGCGATGGCTACGCTAATGCCCTCCAGGGCGGGACGGCCGGCATAGCCAGCCACCAGATCAACTGTCTCCAGGATTGGGCTGGCCGGGTCATTCATGGATTCGCTCTCTCCTGGCACGCATGACTGCCGAACTAGCAATTGGCCTAGATGATACTGAGTATCATGGCCTGATTGTAAACGGTGCTCTGCCTGCTGGCAAGGTTGAGGGACAGATGCCGCGAGCCCGCAAGCCAACCGGCAGCTCCTTGGGAGTGAGCCCATGCAGGAGTGCTTCGCAGATCCGCGCCTTCACCACTCCCGCGGGGGGCGACGCGTGCGTCGCCCTTACGACTGGAAGGGAGCCAGCGCTCGCTCGTCGAAGCGCATTCCCGTGCCCGGGGTCTCGGTGGGTCGGACACGGCCGTTCACGACCCGCTGCGGCTGCTCCAGGTAGGGATCCAGGGCAAAGGCGTGCTTCTCGAGGTAGATGGGATTGCGGCTGGCGCACAGCAGGTGGGCGCACAGCTCGTCGGTGTAGTGGCTGCTGGTCTTCAAACCGGCCTCGTCGGCCATCTTCAGCGCCTGCAACGACGCGGTTATGCCTCCATTGGTGACGGGATCGATCTGCATCACCTCCACGGCCCGAGCGTCGACGTATCGCCGGAACTCGTGAGGGGAGTGGAGGCTCTCGCCCAGGGCTATGGGGGTAGCCAGCTCTTGAACCAGCCGGGCGTGGCCCGGGACGTCCTCGGGGATGGTGGGTTCCTCGAACCAGAAGGGGTTGAACGCCTCCATCCGCCTGCCCCGCTCCAGGGCAACGGCTACCGGCCACGTCATGTTGGCGTCTATCATCAGCTCCACACCGGCGCCGATCAACTTGCGCACCGCCGCCACCCGCTCCTCGTCCTCGCGCGGGTCGGGCCGGCCGATCTTCACCTTAACGGCTGGGAACCCTCGCTTCAGGAAGCCCTCCACCTGGCTCAGCAGCTCGTCCATCGGCTTGGGCAGGTCCACGCCGCTGCCATAGGCAGGGATCTCTCGGGCAGTCCCACCGGCCAGGGCGTAGAGCGGCTTGCCCTCCCGCAGCCCCCGGAGGTCCCAGAGGGCGATATCCACGGCCGCGATTGCGAAGCTGGCCACGCCGCCACGACCGACGTAGAGAAGCCGGTGCCACATGTAGTCCCACAGCCCCTCGACATCCACCGCATCTCGCCCCACCAGGAGGGGAGCTAGATCGTAATCAATCAGCGCCTTGATCGCCCGGCCGCCGCGACCTATGGTGTAGGCGTAACCGTGCCCCACAAGGCCGTCGGCGTACAGCTTCAGCGTTATCAACTCCTCCACGTCGATGGAGCCGTGGCCCGCATCGCCGGATGCCTCCAGCGGAAGACGGTAGTAGGCGGTCTCGATCTTCTCAATCATCGCTCGCGCAATCCCCCCTTCGACTCGTTCAATTCCGTCGGTCCATCTCGTCCCGCACCGCGTGGGCAAGCCGCTCCAGGGGCACGGGCTTCCGAAGACACTCGCCAACCCCCATCGCCTGCAACTCCTGCACACGAACGGTGTTGGCGCCAGGTCAGCGACCCGACTGCAGAGGCATCGGGCTGGGCCCGGTGAGTATCCGGATGCTCTTCGCGATCACCCCGCCGGAGCCGTTGGCCCACCCGGCCACCTGGATCAGCACCCCGGGCTGAATGTCCTGGAGCGACTTAGACGCCCCGTCTGCGCCGGTGATTCCAGTGTCGTCGTTTAGCGCAACCTCGCTGAATCCGTGCATGCCTTCCGCCAGGTCGATGACCCTGGCGCTGGCCGCCACCTCCCGCACCTGTCCGGTGATCACAATGGTCGGCTCAGAGCTGATCGACGCCGGGGTGCGGGACACCGGCGGGCGTGTGGTTGAAGGCGGGGTGGGGCCGGGCACTGGAACCGTGGAAGTGGCGGCTGCCGTTGGGATAGCCAGCAGCACCGTGGGTGTGGATGCGGTGGATGTGGATATCGACGCGGCGGTTGGACGCGGATTCGGCGCAGCCGCGGTTGGAGCGGCGGGCACGTTGGCCGCACAGCCAACCAGTAAAATCGAGCCGACTATTGCGCCGAGGGCGTTTCTCAGGGTAGCTTCACGATTTTTCATTCGTATGGGCCGCCTTAACAGCAACGTGAATGGCAATCGCCCCAAAGGATAAGTACTTGTATGTAACTCGGTCAAACCCAGCCTCGCGCATCATCTGGGCCAGGGTGGGGGCATTTGGGAAGATGGTGAGAGAATTGGGGAGATAGCGGTAGGCCTGCGCATCCCCTGATATCAGCGCCCCCAGGCGAGGAACCAGCCGGTAGAAGTAGATCTGGAAGAGAGCCCCAAAAAGTCGGGACGGCGGGTGGGTGATCTCCAGGCAGACGGCCCGGCCGCCGGGCTTGAGCACGCGGGCCATCTCTCGCAGCGTCAGCGGCAGATCAGACACGTTGCGCAGCAGGAAGCCGTTGATCACCCGGTCGAAGGTGGCGTTCTCGAAGGGAAGGGACTGAGCATCCCCGGCCACCAGGCGCACCGCAGGCTGCAGAGGTACAGTCTTCCTGCCAGCGACTTCCAGCATCGGCCCGCAGAAATCCACTCCAACGACGGACCGAGCCCCTCGACGAATCATCTCGATGGCGAGGTCCCCGGTGCCGGTGGCGATGTCCAGCGCTGCCGTTCCCCTCGGCTCGCACAACCTTACGGCGTCCCGGCGCCAGCCCTTGTCCATTCCGCCGGTCATCAACCGGTTCATCAGGTCGTAGCGGGGCACGATGCGGCCGAACATCGCCCGCACCCGGGGGCCCTTTTCCCCCACTGCCCTGCTATCGCTCACTGCACCACCATCCACTCGCACACCCGCCTCTCAAGTCTGTCCAACAGGATGTAGATTGTCAACCCCAGGGCGGCCATGGCGATCACGCCGGCGTACATCTCCGGGTAGTCCATCCGGCCCCAGGCCTCCACGGTGATGTAGTATGCCAGGCCGGACTGGGTGGCGAAGGTCTCCGCCAGAAAGAGCACTGCCACTGCGGTTCCTGTGCTCACTCGCAGCGCCGTGAGCACGGACGGGAGACAGGCCGGTAGGTAGACGTAGCGCAACAGCTCCAGCCGTCCGGCACCCAAGGAGCGCACCGACTGCACCAACTCCGGCCGAACGCCCAAACAGGCATCCCGCACCACTACCAGGATCTGGAAGAAGAGTATGAGGGTGATCATGAACACCTTGGAGCCGTCCCCAGTCCCCAGGAATAGCATGATGATAGGAAGAAAGACGATCTTGGGTATCGGATAGGTCAGGTAGATCAGCGGCGAAACCAGGCCGTTGAGCCTGGGGCTCTGCCCGATGGCCAGTCCCAGCGGGGTCGCCAGCAGGCCGGCGATGACCATGCTGAGGGCCAGCCGGTAGCCGCTCACCAGGAAGTGGCCGGCCAAACCCCGGGGGAGGTTGTACACGAGCGCCGCCACGGATACACCAGGGCCTGGTAACACGGAGACATTCACCAACATGGCAGCCGCCTGCCAGAAGACCAGCAGCAGGACGGTGGCCCAGAGGATCTCGCGTGCCCTCACGATGACACCTGCGATGAACTGGGCATCGCCGAAACGGCTTGCCCGCCGGCGTTCATCAACTCCGCGGCAAGTCCCCGCACCTCCGCGCACCGTTCGAAGAAGGTCGGGCTTCGGCGGAACTCCGGGCGCCTGGCATAGGGGTTCTCCACCACGAGGTAGCGGCCGATGGGGGCACGGCCCACGATCAAAATGCGCTGCCCCAGATACACCGCCTCCTGGATGTCGTGGGTGACCAGAACCGTGGTCATGCCGCTCCCCTCGGATAGGGCGACCACCAACTCCTGCAGATCCTCCCGAGTGGTCGAGTCCAGGGAGGAGAAGGGCTCGTCCATCAACAGGAGGGAGGGAACCAGCGCCAGGGTGCGGGCTATGGCCACCCTCTGCCGCTGGCCGCCCGAAAGCTGGCCGGGATAGCGATGGGCCACGGCCCCTAAACCCAGCCTATCCATCCAGTAGCCAACCTTCTCGTCCATCTCCTGTCGGGCCATGCGGCGGATCTTGAGGCCCAGCGCCACGTTGTCCCTGGCCCTTGCCCAAGGTAGCAGGCCGTGATCCTGGAGGATCAGCCCGGTGGAGGTGCGGGGAGCGATCACATCCGAACCATCCAACTGCACGGAGCCCGTCGAGGGATGACGCAGGCCGGCCAGCAGGTAGACCAGGGTGGTCTTGCCACAGCCGGATGGGCCGAGCACCACCCAGGACTCGCCTTCGGCGACCTCCCAGTGGAAGTGGCTGTATATCTCGTCCGGCCTCGAGTAGCCGAAGCAGAGATCAGAGACTTGAATCATGCTTTCCTTATCCCCTCTCCCTATCGGAGAGGCGTAGACATGCCCTCTGGCATGTCTAGGAGGTGAGGGAGGATTCTGTGGGCCCCCTCAACCCTTCCCGTAAGAGCGACACATGCGTCGCCCAACCTCATGGAGAGGGCATGTGTCGCCCTACGACGTCGGGGGCCCCTACGGTCGTGGCAGCAGCCCCTCGGCCACCATCTTCTCGTAGGGGATCGGCCGATCCAGCAGCTTCTGCTCCACCATCCAGGCGACCACGTCGGCCAACTCCTCCCGGGTGGAGAGCTGCGCCTTCGGGTAGCTGGGCACCCTGAAGGAGCCTCTCAGCGAATCCGGTACCTTTGCCCTGTCCACCAGCAGATCCCGGTAGCTCTCGGGGGAGGTCGCGATCTTCTCGACCCCCTTCTCATAGGCAGCCAGGAATTGGCGGATCGACTCCGGGCTCTTCGCGACGACCTCCTGCCGGAAGGTGATCACGGACTGTCCGATGCCGGTCTTGCTGTCGTCGATCACCAATCTGGCTCCCTGCTGGACCGCCAGGGAGGCCAGCGGCTCCGGCAGCGTGGCCGCTTGAAGCTGCCCCTTGGCAAGCATCTCCGCACGCACCGGTATCTTCGTGACCTCGGTCTTCTGAATCTCCGTGGGGGAAAGCCCTGCTCCCTGGAGCAATCGCTCCGTGGTGTACTCGATCACGCTGTTCCGCGATATGCCGATGGGCACCCCCTTCAGATCCTTCGGCGACTGGATCTTCGAGGCCGGTGAAGCCAGCACTACCATCATCGCCATGGAGGGATTGCCCTTGAAGGCCAGCCGGACGATCTTGGCCTTCTCCGCCTCCTTGTTCAGCAGCGCCGCCGAGACTGGATCGTTCAGCTCGCCGTCGATCTGCCCCGCCACGAAGGCCGAGTCCCGCTCCAGCGCGCTCGGGAAGAGCACCAGATCGACCTGGAGCCGCTGCTCCTTGAAGTAGCCCTCCTGCTCGGCCACGTACATCGGCAGGGCATCCAGGATCGGTAGCACCCCCACCTTGAGCTGCTGCTCCTGTGGAGCCGAGGCCTGAGGGGCACACGCGGTGAGGGCGAACGCTATGGCGCCCAACCACAAAGGCACTAAGACAGGTAGAGTGCGTAACAATGCCTGGTAGGGGCGCACGCGCACGTGCGCCCCTACTTCCAAACCGGTTCTGTTAGGCGCAATAGGTCCCTTTGATAATAAAGGCCCTTCGTGCCTTCGTGTCCTTGTGGTCGCGTAGCTATCCATTCGCATTCAGACTACCTCCGGCAGATCCTCAATTCCCAGGGCCCCCAGCGCCTTCCGCGCCACGTCGTCCACCACTTCTTCCAGCGTGGCCGGCCGCAGGTAGAATGCCGGCAGCGGCGGCACTATCCTAACCCCCAGTCGGGCAAGCTTCAGCATGTTCTCGAGATGGATGGCGGAGAAGGGGCTCTCCCGCGGGACCAGCACCAGCCTCCGCCCCTCCTTCAGGGTCACGTCCGCCGCCCTCTCTAGGAGGTTGGTGGACCGCCCGCAGGCGATGGCGGAGAGGGCGTCCATGGAGCAGGGCACGATCAGCATCCCCAGGGTACGACGGCGGCTGCTGGCGATGCTGGCGCCGATATCCTCAGGCTCGATGACCTCAAGCGGGAATCCCGCTGCCATCTCCGTGGAGGCGAAGGCCCCAAACTCCTCGCCCAGCTCCTCCCGCCAAACCCGCCGGCCCGCGGAGCTGCACGTCGCCACCACGGGATAGCCGGCTCGCAGCAGCAGTAGCTGGGCTCTCCGAGCCAGGGCTGCCCCGCTGGCGCCCGATATGCCCACCACTACCGGGGGTCGGGGGTTCGGGGTCGGGGGTCGGGGATCGGTGGAAGAGTCCTCAGACATAGAGCCCCCCTACGGTGAATACAAAGACGATGATAGCCACGTACCCGTTGACGTTGAGGGATGCGGGGCCAATGTTGGACAGGTCGTCGGGGCTCACCGACCGGTGCTGGTGAACTATCAGGACGCCGGACAGCAGGAGCCCCACCCAATAAAGCAGACCCAACCCCACGTTGACGCCCACCAGGACCAGGAGCACCAGGGCGATGACGTGGGACACAGAGGAGGCCTGGAGTGCCGCGGCGACGCCGAAGCGGGCGGGCACCGAGTGCAGCCGTATGCCGCGGTCGAAATCCACATCCTGGCATGCGTAGATCAGATCGAAGCCGCCTATCCAGAAGGCCACCGCCAGGGTCAGCAGCAGGGCCGGGATCTCGACCGTGCCGGATACGGCAATCCATCCGCCGGCCGGAGCCAGGCCATCGGCCAACCCCAGCACGGCGTGGGATGTCCATGTGAAGCGCTTGGTCCAGGAGTAGCCCACCAGCACCACCACCGCCAGCGGCGCAAGTCGCAGGCAGAGGGGGTTGAGCTGCCAGGCGGAGAAGAACATGGCGGCCAGTCCGGCCACGCCCAGGGCAGCCATCTCAGTCCGGGACAGTATGCCCTTTGGGATCGCCCGGCCGGCCGTACGGGGATTCATCGCATCGTAGCGGGCATCCAGGACTCGGTTGGCCGCCATGGCCAGGGTCCGAGCCCCCACCATCGCCAGGGTAATCCAGATCACCTTGTCCCAGGCGGGGAAGCCCCGAGCGGCCAGAACCATTCCGATATAGGCAAAGGGCAGCGCGAACACCGAGTGCTCGAACTTAATCGCATCCAGTAACAGCAGAAGTCGTTTGGCCATCAGCCCTCAGCTAAGAGAAGTAGTCGCCCCAGCGGCTGGAGACCCTATGCTTGATCTCTTCTGGCATCTCCAGAGGATCGGGGTAGCCTTCCTTGAAGGTGGAGTCGATCCCCATGGGGCCGTGGTAGACCGGCCAGACCCCTCGCAACTCGGCCCTGGCGAACACCACATCCCGCGCAGGGTCGAAGCGAGTGAAGATGCCCCACAGCAGCATCTCGCGATCGTCCAGGTCGACGTCCCGAGATACCACGGCCACCATCTTCGCGTCACCCGGCAGTGCCGTCTTCACGATCTGCTCGCACAGCTCCCGGCCGCCCGAAGAGAGCTGCACGGCAAGCAGGACGCCACCCAACAGCCGCCAACCCAAGATGCGCTGCTCCTGGGCAGCCATCTCCAGAAAGGAGCCGGAGGGCTCGTAGGCCGGTTCCGCCGTCCCCGGCGGGAGGTCATCCTCCTCCACGGGCGAGGTGGCGTCCAGGATCATCTTGGAGCCCAGGTGCATTCGGAAGCTGGAGAAGTCCAGGGTGTCGATGGGCGCCCTGGGGATCACGGTCAGGTCCCGCTCCGGGTCGAAGTTTCGGCGCAGCGCCTCCAGCACGGCGTCGAAGTCCCGCGGATTGACTCCGGCGTCCACCAGGATCGCGCACTTGGTGAGGGCCAGCTGGCTCTCGCTGAGCAGCGCCAGGCCGGTCTTGATCGCCTCCTTGCGGTAGCGAACCCGAACCGCCGCCACGGCGAGGTTGTGGAATCCGGCCTCGTAGTAGGCCCAGAGGGAGGCCACCTCCGGCCGAACCAGCCGGATCAGGGGAGACATAATCTCCTGGGTCGCGTCGCCGATGTAACGGTCCTCCTGAGGCGGCTTTCCGACCACCGTGGCCGGGTAGATCGCGTCGTGCCGGCGGGTTATCTTCTTGATGTGGAAGACGGGAAAGAGGGCCGGTCGGGAGTAGTAGCCGAAGTGGTCGCCGAAGGGGCCCTCCATCCTCCGCTCGTCGGCCGGAACAACCCCCTCGATGACGAACTCCGCGTTGGCCGGCACGTCCATATCCATCGTCTTCGCCCGAGTGAGAGAGCAGGGGCCGCGACGGAGCAGGCCGGAGAAGGCTATCTCGTCGAAGTTCTCGGGCATAGGGAGCGCGGCGGCGATCATAAGGGCGGGGTCTCCCCCCAGCGCCACGGCCACCGGGATCGGGTGGCCGGCCCCCTCGGCGCGCCAGTGGTGGAAGCGCCCTCCCTTCTGGATCTGCCAGTGCATGCCGGTGGTGCGCCGATCGTAGACGTGCATCCTGTAGATGCCCATGTTCCGCCGGCCGGTGGTGGGGTCCTCCGTGATCACCATGGGATAGGTGAAGAAGCGCCCACCGTCATCGGGCCAGCACTTGAGAATGGGCAGCCGGTCCAGATCGGGCTCCTCGGAGAGCTGTTGGCTGGGGGCCGTGCCGAGGTAGCGAGTGGTGCGGACGTTGAGCAACTCCCGAAGGGCAGCGCGCTGCGACCAGACCCCCCCCGGCGTTGGGGGGTTGAGGCTTTCTCCCAGGCCGGCCAGCATCTCGCCAATCTCGGCCGGGTGGCGCCCCAGGGCCATCTCGATCCGCCGCTCCGAGCCGAAGAGGTTGATGGCCAGCGGGAACTGGGAGCCCTTCACCCGCTCGAACAGCAGGGCGGGGCCCTTCTCCTTGACCACCCGGGTGGCGATCTCGGTGATTTCCAGATTTGGGTCCACCTCGGCCCGTATGCGCTTCAGCTCTCCCTGCATCTCTAGGTAGGCGATGAAGCCATGCAGATCATTGAAAGTCCGTTCAGCCATTAGCTTTCAGCCCTCCCGCATACCCCACCGAGCGCAGCAGCAATTCCCGCAGCGCCGGCTGCCAGCGCTCCAGCGGCTCGCCGCCCTCCTCGTACAGCCATCGGGTCACGACCTCATTAATCGCCCCCAGCCACACCCTGGCCGCGGCCTCCGTGTCCTGGGGTGGGATGGAGCCATCCGCGACTGCCCGATCCAGATGCTTCCGGATGGCAGCGGTGAGACGGGTCCTCAGGGGGAACAGCTTCGGGTCGAAGCCCCGGCCAAGCCCCACCACCTCGATCAGAAGGATCTTGGCCAGGGCCCGGTGGGATGCAAAGGCGTCCAGAACGGTCCCCAGAGCGGCCTCCACCTTGGCGATCCCGCCCCGCTCCGAGGCGATGGCCGACTCCATCCGGTCGATCAACTGATTGGCCATGTAATCGACAAGTGCGAGGAAGATCCCCTGCTTGCTCGGAAAGTGGAAGTAGAAGGCACCCTTGGAGCTATCGGAGGCGTGGACGATATCATCCACCGCGGCATCGTGATAGCCCTTCTCCGCGAAGACCTGGATGGCGGCATCCAGGATCCGGCGGCGGGTGGACATTCGCCGCTCGGCCTGCCGGTCGCCGTGGACCTCCTCCTGCCCCCAGTCGATGGCCATCTCGCCCCTTTCAAAGAGAAACCGACCGACCGGTCGGTTTGTTATTGATAGTGCGAATTATACGGTCCGTGCCTTCCTTACGCAATAATGGGAATACTCCGCAGTTGAGGTGTTCGATGGAGTTCGATGGAGATCGTAGCCAACGGAGATGCTCACGATAGAGCAGGCAGTGGCGGTTGCCAGGGACGGAGCCACGGTGAGGCCGGAGCCCCACCCACATTTCACGCCCCGCCCTACGACTCGGATCGGGAGGGCGCAGAGCGCCCCCAACGCATCAAAACTCTTTGGTAAAGTGCTGGTCCAGCGCTCTTGACGAGATCACACCATCTATCTGTCGCGGCCGCCCACGGCCCCCAACGCATCCACCAGGCCGGCGCCCTGCTGATCGCGGGTCAGCCCCGGCAGCCTGTCCGCGCTCTTCTTGAGAGCCGCCGCTACCTGGTCAGGCATCTCGCCGGGGTGCTGGCTCAACCTGAGCGCCGCCACACCGGTCACGTGGGGCGCCGCCATGGAGGTGCCACTCATAGTTTCGTATCCGCCGCCCATGAAGGTGGAGTAGACTTCCACCCCGGGCGCCGCCAGCGCCACCTGCGGACCAACGCTGGAGAACGAGGCGATGCCGTCGTTCTGGTCGATCGCCGACACGGCGATCACCTCGGGGTAGAGGGCAGGGTAGTGCACGCTGTTGGGCTTCGGGCCCTCGTTACCGGCCGATGCCACCAGAACCAAACCGGACTTGTGGGCTCGGGAGATCGCCTTTCGGATCGCCGGATCGTCCTCTGGCGAGCCAAAGCTCATGTTGACCACGTCCATCCTGTTCTTGACGCTCCACTCCAGCCCTTCCACAACGTCGGAAGCCCAGATTTCCCCATTCTTGTCGATCACCTTCACCGCGTAGAGTCTGGCATCGGGAGCCACGCCCACCACACCCTGGCGGTTGTCCAGGGCCGCGATGGTGCCGGCCACATGCGTTCCATGGCCTCGATCGTCGTTGTAGCTCTGCCCTTCGTCAATGAGGTTAACCCCGCCCGCCACATGGAGGTCGGGATGCGAGAGGTCGATGCCGCTGTCGAGCACGGCGACCTTCACCCCCGCGCCGCGGCTGTACCGCCACGCGTCGGGAGCGTTGATGCGCTCAACCCCCCAGGGCACGGTCTCGGTCGAGGGCTTGACCCCTCCGCCGCCGGGCCGTTGATCCGGCCCAATGGACTTTCCATCCGCCTCGCCGGCCTGGGGCTCCGTTCGACCTGGCTGGGGAGCAACAACGGCATGCTCCTTCAGACGGTGGTCGTCCTCCACCAGCTCGACGTTGGGCAGTTTGGCAAGGGCAGCAGCCCCCGCCGAAGAGAGCTCCGCCACGGAGGCGTTCACAAGATCGAGTTGCTTGATCAGGTTGCCGCCGACCCCCCTAATGGCGTTGTGCTTTGCCACATCGTCCACGCCGTCGCGGAAGACCACTATCTTCCTTACCGGAGTATCGGCGCTGGCGGTCGTGGCACCGAACATGGCCAGTACCAGGATTAGAGGCAGGATCCACTGAATACGCTTCATCATCCGCCGATCTCCCTTACCTTCTGTCTGCTTATAGAAGTAGAGGAATGCTAAGCCGGCAGACGCCACCGGCAAATAGTACTTTTGGGCTATTGAAGTGAAATGGGATGCCCTACGCAGACAGGTTGATCAGACCCATCAAGCAGCTCTTGAAAGCGTCGCTTCCGCCTATCGTTCAGATCCGCCCCACCACCTGCCATGTATCTTATAACAATTAGTACTTTTGGGCTATTTACTAGATGATCCCGGGGCCTATACTGTGTTGTAAGTAGGTTTGTCTCCCAGCGGTCTCCAACAGAGAAAGGCAAACCCATCGAGAGGTGGGGACGCAAAGCCATGGGTCCGTACCGACCGTCCACGGGGGCTGGGGGATCGCCAGGTTGCCACCGGAGAGCTATCTGGCTGATAGAAGCTCCTGGATGCTTGTGCCTTCCTACCGTCAAGGCCCTCGGTCCCGGGGCAATCGCTCCCTTCAGTCCAGAATTGAACGAGGAGGTGCTACGTGAAAAAGGCCGCTCTCACCCTGGTGACAATGCTGGTCCTATCCATCATGCTGCTCATGTCCACCGGTGTGGCGCTGGCTAGCTGGGGCTACGACGACAGCGTAACCGTGGCGCCAGCTCCGAAGGCCATAGCTCCCGTGCACGGGTCGCAGCCGATAGTTGGCTTCACCGTACCGACGGGCAAGGGTCACCGCTAGGGGAGCATTCTACCACCACCGCGCAGTCGATTGTCGTGCAACCCTGAATAGGCACCGGCCACGGTCGGTGCCTATTCAGGGGTCTGCCACGTTGACGCAGACCTTCAGCCTCGGGGCGAAAGCTTACCGTTGAAACGCTTCCCTCGCATCATCCAGATCTACATTCTGGCGACAATAGCGGGCGGGGGCGTAGCCCTCGTCGCTGGCTTTCCCAGGCAGATTGAGCAAGCGGAGCTGATTCTGCTGGTCGCACTGGCAGTTTGCGGTGTGGTTGCTGGCATGCACCGCCTGCCGCTCACTGGCCGCCACGGCACCATCGACCTCACCGGCGGCATCCTCTTGATGGCGGTCTTTCTTACCGATACCTCCCTCGCCTGTCTGCTTGGCGCCATAGTCACCGTCCTCTCCGGAGCACTCACACGACGGCGCATCTGGAACGTCCTGTTCAATGCTGGCGCCGAGGTGCTGGGTATCGGTCTGGCAGGATTTCTCTACCATGTCCTCGGTGATGCGGAGGCCCTCCCCCTGGATAGTTGGGGCAACGCGGGCGCCCTCCTGATCTCTGCCAGCTCGTACTGGTTGGTGGAGAGCGCCCTTGTAACCGTGCTGGTGGCTGCCCGCAACGGCGACCCATTCTTGTTGACCTACATCCGGAACTGGCAAGAGGTGTACATCCAGTGCATCCTGCTGGCACTGCTGGCCGTACTCGGTACCGCCGCCTGGCATCAGGGAATGGTATACGCGTTCCTTCTGCTGGTCCCCGCCGTGTCCGTCTATCAGCTTCTCAGCATCACCAAGCTGAAGCAGGAGCAGGTGATCAAGGCAATCGAGATCATCGCCGAGGTGCTGGACCGGCGAAGCCCCTTCACCTTCGAGCACTCCCAGCGGGTAGCCGAGCACGCGGTGAAGATGGCCCGCCGGCTTGGGCTTACTGTAAACGACGTGGAGGCGATGCGCCGGGCCGCGCTGATCCACGACATGGGAAAGCTTGGGGTGGACGACCCCTCCAACGAGCTGGCCCCGAACTCCGCTCTCACCGATTACCAGTTCTACAGTCTGAAGCAGCACGCCCATATGGGCGCCATGATCGCCCGTGAGATCCCCGCCTTCGAGGAGGCCGAGGAGTCGATCCGATACCACCACGACTGGTACAACGGCAGGCACGTGTCACGGGAACACTCCGCCGACGGGATCCCCCTGGGGGCAAGGATCCTTGCCGTCGCCGACTGCTACGACTGCTTCTGCATGGCCAACGGCGAGGCAACGCTAACCTACGACCCCAAGGCGGTCGAACAGCTGCAGGAACTGAAGGGCTCCCAACTGGACCCGACAATCCTCGCCCTCTTCATCTCGATCCTGGAGGCAGAGCGAGCCGCCGCCATGCCCGCTTCACCCTCCCTGCTACAGACTGCCAGCCCTGTCACCGGATAGCCCATTCCAACCATGTAGTACCTATGGGCTATTTGATGCAGACGTCAATGGCGATAAGAATCGGTCATCATCGTCGAACCGTGACGGCGAGCGGGGCCAGGCCCTCGTTCTCGTGGCGCTCGCTTTTGTCCCCATTCTGATGATGGTCGGTTTGGTGGTGGATCTCGGCCTGCTCTACATGAGCAAGGCCCAGCTACAGCGTGCGGTCGACGCTTCGGCCCTTTCGGCGTCCGAGACCTTCTACCAGCCCGGGGTCGACGCTACGGATAAAGCCAAGCAGTTTCTGGCGTCTAACCTTATGGGCGTGAATCCCGCTAGCTTAACCTGTAACGTGACTGTTGGCACTCCGCCGGACACGAGCCAGTTGACCGTCAGCGCCACTCGCAAAGTCAATACCCTGATCATGAGCATCGTCCCCAGCCTATCAACTGTCACTGTGGCCGCACAGGCAACAGCAGTGCTGGACTCCTTCGCGGAGATCCCGCTGCACCCTGACATGAATTCCGCGCAGCCCGGAAAGACGGGCATGGTGAACCCGTCCGATTTTGGGCCCGATGCCAGATACGACTATGGAGACGCTTACAGCCCGACCCTTCTTACCGATGGCTCCACGAATCCGGACCACGCCAAGCTGCCCTACGGATACCTGTTCCGTATCAACGTTCCGGCAGACTATATCACCTCCACCGGTTCCTCCAAGGTGAACGTTGAGCTGTTCGACCCCGACAGCTACAACATGGACGTGCTCCAGTACCTGGACCCGCCCACCAACCACCATACAAACCCCGACTACGATGCCAGCCATACGAACCGAGCGGATGCGTACATCAAGCTCAACTATTACGGCACTGGGATGCACAGGTACTTCCGGGTAGACGAAATTCGGAGCCCAAGACCAACAGGCTCACAGACGTGGGATACGAGCTACATCACCACCACGCAGTACACCCTCTGGCACTTCAGGACCGACCTGATAAACCTGAACCCCTTCGCCGATCCAGCGACCCTGTCGGACCTTGGCGGCGGTGCCTACATAGCGCGGGCAAGCTATGGAAACGACCCCAGCACAGACTTGAAGTGGGTTACACCCACTGGATTCACGGTAAACCTTGCTTCTTATTCTCAGGAGTCGGCCGAGAACGGAGGGGGATGGAGTTTCTACCTGTACGTGAAGAGCCTCTCAGGATCCAGCGAGAACGGCTTCGACATTCGGAGTGGTCCCCCAGGCCAGAGTGAGGAATCCGACGCCAACGATCAACCCAATCACAGCTGGCGGACGGGCGGCACCATGATATTCGCTCGGAGATCCTATCCCTGGAACAACAACTCAAGCGCCAACTTCACCGTTTACCTCACCCAGGTACCCGAAAATGCCGCTGGAACGACCCTGTTAGTGCGCCACTTCGACAACGACAACGACACGCACACGATACCCTACTCTCTCCAAGACCCCGGCGGAACCGATTGGAGCGTGGCCACCGGCCAGCAGTCGGGCAGCGGGGTCTGGTGGTCCTCCAGTCCGGGTTTCGCCGGGGGCGACAAGATTCAGATCCCCGCCAGGGGAACCACCCTGTACAACAAGATCTTCCCCAGCGGTGTCAAGACGGCGTGGCTAAAGGCACAGTATGACGAGGCCATTGCCCAGGACAGCAGCGTCTGGGAGTTGCTGTACATCCGGCCTCGTTTGCTGAAGTAGCCACGCCTCACAATTGCTCGGCCATCGCCCGCATGTGCTGCCAGTGGGTGCCGGGCCAGTAGATCCTGCCGCATCGAGGGCAGGACGTGTAGCGGGTCTGGGTTTGGTAGACGTAGGGAGGCACTAGATCCCGCACCGCCGCGCCCTCCACGGGCAACAGTGGGACGTTACACTCCAGGCAGCGGGAGAAGAGCCGGAAGGGACCGCGCAAACCGAGCCTGGCGGCCAGGAAGCGAAGCTGATCCTGCAGATGGTCGCCCTCCACCGACACCACCCTCACCTGGCCGCTGGTGACCAGCCGCCGCTCGGCGATATGGGTGTCCTTAGTGAGGACCACCCTATCCTCCCGCAGGGCGATGTCCACCAGCAGCCCGTCCTCTATCGGGTTGATGAAGAGTGTGTCGAACCCCAGGATGCGAAGCCACTTGGCCAGCTTCCCGACGTTGACGTCCACTATGAACTTGAGTTCCGGCGACGCGGGCGATTCCGACGACACCTCAGCGCCGGCCTCCGAAAAATCGGATTCAGATTCTGGTCTGATCATCGCACTGCACGCCATTATAGTCCAAGGTGAGTGCCGAAACACCCGGGGGAATCCCCGCCAGGAAATGCAGCGAGTGGTCCGGCTTTCGCCGTACCACTCGCTGCATTTCCTGACTGTGAGGACAGAACTACTGCTTGGCAGCAGCCCTGACCTCGTCCACCAGCGCCTTGGCCGGGGCGTCCATGGATGCCCAGAAGGCAGTCGCATCAGCGGAGTTCATGTAGCGCAGGGTGAGCCCGGCGTCCTGCATCTTCTGGACGTGATCCGGCTCGTCCATTGCCTTCTTCATTGCCGCGCTCAGAATGTCCACGATCTCCTTGGGGGTGCCAGCAGGCACCACCAGGGTTCGGGTGGAGGAGTTAGTGATGTTGAAGCCCTGCTCCTGCAGAGTCTGAGCATCCGGGAAGAACTTGCTGCGCTCCTTATCGGCAACGCCGACCACGCGAACGTTGCCTGCCTTGGAGGAGGAGAGGAAGTCGCCTACGTGGCCAAAGCTCGCGTCGATATGGTCGCCCAGGAGGGCGGCCATGTTGGGGGCAGCGCCATCGAAGCCAACCATGGCGAACTTAACGCCCGAAGCCTTCTCCAACTGGAAGATGCCGAGATGGTCGTCGGTCATCGGTCCATCAGAGCCGAACTTGATCTTCTCAGGCTGGGCCTTAGCTGCATCCACCAGGTCCTTGACGGTCTTGAATGGGCCCGACGCCGTCACACCAATTGCGGACGGGTCCACAACCTGGACACCCACGGGGATGAAATCCTTGGCTGCGAAAATAGCCTTCCGGTCCGGATCACTGTAAATAAGGTTTGTTGTGGGAAGGTTGGCGAAGCCCATGCTGTATCCATCGGGCTTGTACTTCGCGATCTCGCTGAGCCCGCTCTGGGAGCCGGCGCCACCCTTGTTCTGAACCTGAACAGAGACGCCCAGCGCCTTCTCCATGCCGGCGGCCAGCAGGCGGGCTCCGATGTCGGTGCTGCCACCAGCAGGGAAGGGAACGGTTAGCATGATCGACTTGCCCTGCTCAGGGAAGTTGACCTTCTTGGCGGGCGCAGCCTCGGGGGCCTTGGTCGCGGCGGCGGCTGCAGGGGCTGTGGTCGCGGCTGCCGCTGGGGCAGCTGCCTTGGGGGCGGCGGTCGGTGCTGCAGCCGGGGCAGCGGGCGACGAGCAGGCTGCCGCAAAGAGCGTCAGCGCCGCAGCCACGGAAAGGGAGAGGGCTACTAGCTGCTTCCGTTTCATTCACCTATCTCCTAATTACACTATAACGATTCTCTCAAACTGGACCAACTGGACGATCGGGGGCTCACCCCGGATGTGAACCGATGATTGTGATCGACGCGTCGGCGCCAGAATCTCGCGCCGTGTGCAGCAGATCTCACTGCTTTGCTAGCGTAGTGCCCTTGCCACCTCCTTTTGGAGAGGCGGACGCTGCGACGCGTCCGCTACAGCAACCCCTGGGGAGCAATCGAACCCAGCAGCCTTTGGGCTTCTCTGCTGCGGGAGTTCTGAGCCGATTGAGGGCAACGGGCACGCCTCTCGGAATCAGAAAGGCAACAGGGAAGGGAGGGTTGAGCGGTCCCCAGCAATCTCCCGGCTCGATAGGTACACAGCCCAGAGAATCACCGGACTCTGCATTTGCCCCATCGAAGGCATGCCATTGGCGACTAGAACGGGAGATTAGGAAAGGATGACAACACTCCGGCTTTGTGGATCCGCCCCAACGCGGAAAAATCAATGGCGAAGCTGATCTTCGTTTCCTAGGCTATTCTTTTCCCGGCAAGCTGTCAACTTCCGCCAGTATCAAAAAAAAGGTGGCCCGGACGCCTGAAAACCGAGTTGACGCGCAGGCTGCTATAATAGGAGCTCCGCGACGGTCCGTGACCGTCGACAATCCCGCTTTTGGAGTCCGAGACTTGGAAGACCTGTCCGTCAGGAGCACAACTCAACCCCAGCCCGAGGAGCAGCCTGCCGATAGCCGCAGCGAAGTGCCCGAGCAGAGCGGCAAGGCTCCGACCACAGAGCCCGCGGCGGCGGAGCAGCCGTCAGCGGAGCCCGTCTCCGAGATAGCTGAGTCCAAAGAGTCTGAGCCGGCTTCTGCCGAAGCGCCTAAGGCAGCCGTACAGCCAGCAGCCCCCCAGAGCCGTAAAGAACCCACCGGACCCAAGATCACCGAGCTTCGCCCCGGAATGGTGGTGGACGGCAAGGTGACTCGCGTGGAAAAGTATGGCGCCTTCGTGGACCTCGGCTTGGCCGAGAGGCGCGATGGGCTGATCCACATCTCCGAGCTGGCGACCTACAGGATTCGCCGGGTAGAGGACGTGGTGAACGTCGGTGATGAGGTGCGCACCCGAGTGGTTTCCGTGGACCTGGGACGCGGAAGGATCGCGCTGTCGCTGAATGAAGTGCCAATGGAGAAGTACGTCGAAACTACCCCCAGCAACGAGCCAACCCACACCGCCATGGCGCTGGCCTTCCAGCAGGCCCATGGCCGCAAGAAGGAGAGCGAGAACCAGGGAGAGAGTGGCACCGCCAGTGCGGATAAGGGAGTCCAGAAGCGGCGCGAGCAAGAAGTGATGATGGAGAAGCTCCGCGACTCGACGCGCTAATCCACCTTCACAACCAGGCACTGGACCAGCGAAGCCTTCCAGCACCGTGGATGACTCGTCGGCGTTGTGGCTTCGTGGATATTGCCGATAAGGGTGCGCTGCCAGTAATCCTGTACAACAACCCACTTTATACGGGCAACAACCTGCCGCCCGGCGGTCGTGGCCGTGCGGTTGTGGCGGGTATGATACCCGCCCCCAACGATTCCCTGCTATTCCCACGCCTGGCTGACTCAGTCCGCGAAGAGGGCTTCCTCGGGGCCAGCCGGAGTGAACATGAATATCGCCTTGAAGACCCCCGGCCCGGGGTTGGTGATCTGGTGTTCCACCAGCGGGGGCGACACAACCACAGTGCCGGCCTCCACTGGGACAGACTTGTCGCCGACCCGGATCGTCCCGCTGCCCGAGATCACGTACCAGGCTTCCTGCTCAGTGTCGTGATGGTGGGGCGGGGAAACCTGGCCCGGGCCAACCTCAACCACGCCAAAGGCCACGCCCGCCTCTGCAGGGCTTTTCCGAGGTGATAGCAGCACACGGATGGTGCGGCGATGAGGGAGAGGTGAGACGAAAGGCTTCACTTCCTGCTCGCGGATAACCACGGGCTCCTTTGCCCCGATGTCCATCTGTTCTACCCCCGATAGTCTTCTGTCTCTACCCAACCTACTCTATGATCAGAGCCGCCTCGTCACCGCCGGGCGAGAAGATGAAGAGCGCCTTCAGCACCTCAGTGCCGGTGTTGATCAACTGATGCTCCACCTGAGGCGGGGACACGACCACGGTCCCGGGCTCCACTTCGATCACCTTCTCGCCGATCACGATCTGGCCCTTGCCGGACAGGAAGTACCATGCTTCCTGAGTTGTGGAGTGGGAATGTGGGGGTGGGGTGGGTCCAGGCTTGACCTCCACCACGCCGAAGGCCAAACCGGGGGCCACGCCATCGCGCTTGGGCGAGAGCATCACCCTCAATTCCCGATGATCCGGGGATGGGGCTATGAACGGCTTCACGTTCCGCTCGTGGACAACATAGGGCTCCTTGGAGCTACTCTCCATGAGATATCCTCCCTGCAACTGCATTGGGATGGGCTGAAGTCGACCCCATAGTAGTGGAGAGGGGGGGATAGTTCAAGCCGCTGGTGGCCTGTAACAGGGGTGGTCCAGAACAAATGCGCAAGCGTTCCAGGGACATCCATAGCGACCCCGACCCCTAACTCCCGTCCCCTGCTCCCAAACCCCTTCGCTGGAAGCCGACAGTTAATGATTAGCCCCTGCCAGCTCAATTGAGCGGGTTGGGCACCGGATGCTATAATTGATCTGCTGCCCAACCGCTCAACCGCGCAACCATGAAGAGGAGGTTCTGCCGACTGGAACTGGAATCGGAAACTCTGGCCAGAAGGATAGTGGACATCGCTTCGGACAAGCAGGCCACCGACGTGGTTTTGCTAAGTCTCCGTGATGCTTCCCCCATTGCCGACTACTTTGTTATCTGCAGCGGCAGCAGTGACCGACAGGTCAAGGCGCTCATGGACCAGATCACGGAGACCCTGGCGGAAGAAGAGAAGGTGAAGCCGCTGCACAGGGAAGGCAAGCCCGACTCGGGATGGGTGCTGTTAGACTACGGCGGCGTCATAGTCCATGTCTTCTCCCAGGAAGCTCGGGAGTTTTACCGTCTGGAGAAGGTTTGGGCTGAGTCTGTACCGGTCCTGAGAATCGCTTGAAGCGATCGGCCTTCAGCCATCAGCAGCCGGCAGGGGTTTCCTGCCCGCCTGTCGATTGCTGAGAGCCGGCTGCCAGTAATAGATATCGGCCCGGTCTCGCCGGGCCTTGTGGAGGAAGATCCCGTGTTCAATGGACGGGACCAGTGCTTCGGCATCGGGCTGGGCGTGGGCATTGTGCTGGGTGTTCTTCTTGGAACCGCCATTGCATCTCTGCTCAACGAGGATGCCGCGAAAGCCGTGAGATCCATGGCGGGCCGAGTGCGACGACGAAAGGACGCCATCCGCTTCGAGGCGCTGCTTCAGTAACCCCTACTCGGAAATCCACCGATCGGTGTCCCTGCTCCAGGAAACCAGCTCCTCTTCACGGAAGAAGAGGGCTACTTCGGATCTTGCTGTCTCCACTGAGTCCGAGGCGTGCACCAGGTTGCGGCCGATCTCCATCGCCAGGTCGCCCCGTATAGTGCCGGGCGCTGCCTGTACCGGATTGGTGGCCCCAACGGTGGACCGGACAGCGGCGACGGCGTCCTTCCCCTCAAAGACCACCACAACCACGGGCGCAGAGGTAATGTAGCGGATCAACCCTTCAAAGAAGGGCTTTCCCTTGTGGATCCCGTAGTGGCGCCGGGCAAGCTCCTCGCTAACAGACATCAGCTTCAATCCCACCAGCTTCAGGCCGCGGGTCTCGAACCGCTGCAGCACATCGCCGATCAGTCCTCGCTGAACTCCATCGGGCTTAACGATTACCAGGGTTCTTTCCATCTCTCTCCTCACAAATACGTACCCACAAGAATAGTCAGCAGGGCGAGGACGCCCTGCCCCGCCGCGCGTTCAGCCTGGCAACCGCTTGGCGGCAGGCACGGGGCCCTGCCCTACGTTAGAGAGAAGGCCCCCTCGGGATCACCCAGGAGAAGGGTCGTCCTCGCTCGATCATGCACTCTCGGCAGCATTGCCATGCGGCGGGCCCCAACAGTGGAGATGGGGGACCGAGCCCATTATAGCCTGGCAGCGCAGCCGCGGAACAGCAACGTACGCCACGCCAGTCAATCAACATGGTAGTAGTAACCGGCAAAAGCAATTCACTGGCCGGAGGTCGCTACTTATGGCATCCCCTACTGATGGGGGTTATGCCTCCCGGCATTTAAAAGCTTCCACCCCTATAGAAACCTCGGTAACATGCCGACTTTATGTACATAGAGTGCCGCGCTTTTCCACCGTGATCGACGTGTCGCGTCTTTCCATCGGCCTCTGAAAGGAGAACGGCAGCGATGGGGGGTCCAATTACCGGGAGCAAAGGCATCAGTCTCGCCCCTTCAAATTGGTCGCTCAGGGTCAGGCTCGTGGTCTTCACGCTGGCGCTCTCGATGATCCCAGCGCTGGCCATCAGCCTCGTGGACAACGTGCGGACTAGAGAAGCGCTGGCGCAGGATGCCGAGAGGGCGATGGCATCCAGTTCTCGTAACACGGCCGATGCTATCGACAGATTGAATCGCGAACACATGCAGCTTGCCGCCATGGTCGCATCCGACGACCTGGTGATGGCCGTCGCAAATGGGTGGAACCCGGATCGGACGTTGGTCGACAAGCTCCTCAAGAGCTATCTGGATTCCAACAAGACCCTCACCGGCCTCATCCTCATGAACGCCGAGGGCACCGCCGCTTTCTCCACCGACCCTGAAATCGCCGGCAAGAAATATGACTCGAGCCCCTACTACCAACAGGCCATGAAGGGGAGCCCATACAGCTCCGACTTACAGGTGAGCGCCGAGACCGGGAAGTCCACCATCTACTACTCCGCGCCGATCAAGGACAATGGCAAAACGATCGGCGCGGCGGTCGCGCGCGGCGACGGGTCGGACATCTTCTCCCTCATAGACAAGAACAAGGACACCCTGGGGAAGGGCGCAGGCGGGCTGCTGGTGGACGAGAACGGGGTCCGGCTGTACGACAGTATCGGCCAGGGGAAGGGCACCAGCTACAAGGTCACCTCTGTGGCGCTGAAGTCCAAGAGCTGGAGCTATGAGCTTCGCGTGCCCGATGACAGCTTCCTCGCTGCGTCCGACGCTATGATCGGCTCTGCCATAGCCATTATCGCGCTCACACTGCTGATTTCCGGGGCACTCTCCCTCCTCGTTGCCACGTCCATCGCCCGGCCGATACAGGAACTGATGGAGGGCGCGAACCGCCTGGCCAAGGGCGATCTCTCCACTGGAACAAAAGATGGCAGGAGGAGAGTAGATGGCCGAGAGGACGATGGAGATCTCGCCCTTGCCAAGGTCGAGTCGATCAACTTCTCGGCCACCGGAGAGACCGGTCAGGCGATAGATCGCCTCAACGCGGAGCAGATGCAGCTTGCCGCCAAACTCGGCAGCCAAGAGCTGGTGGCAGCCGCGGCGTCGGGCCGGTACCACGATAAGCAGGCGCTGAACCAGTTGCTGCTGGAGCAGATGAACTCCAACAGCAGCTTCAACGGCGTCTTCTTCATGGGAGTCGACGGCGAGTGCCTCGGGTCCACCGATCCGAAGATGGTGGGCAGGAACTACCGGTTCCGCCCCTACTTCCAGCACGCCCTCCAGGGCGAGCTGTTCACGTCCAAGGTGACGGTGAGCATTGATACGAAGAGACCGATGGTGGTGTACGCCGCTCCCATCCGCTTCCAGAGGGAGGTCATCGGGGTCCTTGCCGTCCGCACCGATGGCTCCGAGATCTCCAGGCTGATCCGGAAGGGTATGGGCAATGCCGATGGCGACGAAGTATCCCGCTTGAGGGACTCCTTTGACCGTGTGAGGGCTTACCTGAAAGAGCTGTCCGAGGTCGCCGACGAAGTGGCCTCGGGGAATCTCGCTGAGGCCCTCCATCCCCGCTCTCCGCTGGATGCTTTTGGAATCGCGTTCAACGGAGCCGTTGCCAGATTGCGGGAGCTGGTGGGGGAGATCAGGGGCACAGCCGAGAGCCTGGCCGACGTCTCAGAGCAGTTGAGCGGCGTCACGTCCCAGACCGGCGCGGCCGTCCAGCAGGTCTCCGCGGCCATGCAATCCATGGCATCGGGCTCCCAGGAGGTATCCTCCTCGGCCCAGACCACCAACCAGGCCGTCGGCCAACTCAGCCAGGCCATAGACTTCATCGCCAGGGGCGCGGCCGAGCAGGCGGCTCAGGTCCAGGCCGCCTCCAACGCCGCCTCCCAGATGGCCGCAAAGGTCGGCCGCGTGGCCAGCAACGCCAACTCCCTGGCAACCGCCAGCGTGAAGACCAAGGGTTCGGCCCAAAATGGCGCCAGCGCCGTCCGAGAGACCGTCTCAGGCATGGCTGGCATCAAGGAGGTCGTCCTCCAGGCCGCCGGCAAGGTCGAGGAGCTCGGCAAGCTGGGCGAGAAGATCGGCGCGGTCGTCGAGACCATCGACGACATCGCCGAGCAGACCAACCTGCTGGCCCTGAACGCGGCCATCGAGGCCGCAAGAGCAGGCGAGCACGGACGGGGCTTCGCGGTGGTGGCAGACGAGGTCCGCAAGCTGGCCGAGCGATCCCAGCGGGAGACCAAGGCCATCGCAGGCCTCATCAAGGAGGTCCAGGGAGGCACCAAGCAGGCCGTCTCCGCCATGGAGACCGGATCGGTCAAGGTCCAGGAGGGATCCTCCAGGGCCGACCAGGCCAGGGAGGCGCTGGAGGAGATCCTCTCCGCCGTCGACTCCATGGCCAACCAGGTCACCGAGATCGCCTCTGCCGCCAAGGAGATGGCCGTGGAATCCAGCAGCGTGGTGGACGCAATGGACTCCATCAGCGCCGTGGTGGAGGAGAACGCCGCCTCCACCACCGAGATGGCCCAGCAGGCCTCGGTGGTCACCTCCTCCGTGGAGTCGGTCGCCGCCGTGGCTGAGGAGAACAGCGCCTCCACCCAGGAGGTGTCCGCCTCCGCCCAGGAGATGTCCGCCCAGGTGCAGCAGATGAGCACCCAGGCTCAGGAGCTGGCGGCAACCGCCGAGAAGCTCCGCGGGCTCGTGACTCGCTTCACCGTGGAAGGCCCATCCTCACAGAGAACTCGGCCCCAGGCAGAGGACTACGGCGTCGTGCCCATGCCTCTCAGGGCCGCTGTCTGATCGGGAACCCTGCGCAGGTCATCAGGGGCGCCTTTCAATCTGGGGGGGCGCCCCTTGTGCATTTGTTGGTCAGCCTTTCCCCGATGGCAGGTGGGCTGTATGATGTCTCCCACCGATCATCGCGGGGTTCAGCCTGGGGGACGGACTCCCCCAAGGGGACGGGGATGGGAAGTAAACAGGACAAGGCGCGAGAGCAGGAAGACAACGACCAACTTCTACGGATGCGAGAGGCCAACGAACGGCTCACCCTGGCCTCGCTGGATGCCAGGGAGGCAGAAGAGCGCGAACGGGCTGCACGACGAGAACTGGAGGGGTTGAGTAGGGAGGTAGGGGATCTCAAGGAGCAACGGGAGGAGCTGCTCAGGGTGGTCTCTCACGACCTCCGATCACCCCTCACAGCCATCCAGGGGCAGGCGCAACTGCTGCTGCGCTTCCTGACGATGACCGATAAGGTCGATCGGTCCAGGCAGAGCGCCGAGGCCATCTTCTCCAGCGCCAAGCGGCTTAACGGCATGATCCAGGATTTGGTGGACGCCGGGCGGCTGGAGGCCGGCCTGATACATCTGCAACCTCAGGAGGTGGATCTGCGCTCCTTTCTGCACGATCTACTTCAGCGGACAGCCAAGACACTGGATACCACTCGGATTAGACTCTCAATCCCCGAGGGGCTGGCCACCATTCGTGTGGACCCAATCCGGCTCGAGCAAATCCTGACAAACCTCCTCGGCAACGCCCTGAAGTACTCGCCTGCCGGCTCGGAGGTGATGGTGGAGGTAGGACGGGAGGGGGCCCGGCTGGTGGTGACAGTGGTGGACCAGGGCATCGGGATTCTGCCCGCGGAGTTGCCCCACCTCTTCGAACGCTCCTTCTGCTCCAAGGCAGTCCGAAAGGCACAGAGGTTGGGCGTAGGGCTGTTCATCGTCCGGATGCTTGTGGAGGCCCACGGCGGCAGGATCTGGGCCGAGAGCGAGCCCGGCAAGGGCAGCCGCTTCAGCTTCACCCTGCCGGTGGCCCATCCATCGTGATAATCGCTAAATGACCACGGTCGCGTCGCTTGAGGAGAGCCGTATTGCAGGCCAGCAACTCATCGGACTACGACAAACATTACTTCACCAGCCGAGAGTCCTGGCCGGATTTCCGGCTGGAGATGGAAACGATCCTGAGGCTGGCACGACCGAACCCCGCCGGCCGCGTGTTGGAATTGGGGTGCGGGAGCGGCGCGCTGCTCCCCCGGCTGGCCCCCCACTACAGGCTCGCCGTGGGGATGGACATATCCCCCACGGGGCTGGGGCTTGCGGCTAGGTCAATCCGAGAGAAGGCAGACGAACGATCCGGGATCGCGCTGCTGTGCGCCCTGGCCGAGTCTCTGCCCTTCCAGGGCGACAGCTTCGACGCGGTGATGGCCCAGCACCTGGTGGAGCATCTGAACGACCCAGGGCGAGCGCTCAGGGAGTGGTACCGGGTGTTGCGGCCGGGCGGGACCCTTACCCTGATAACACCCAACGGCGCCTACCCGGACGGCGACATATTCGCCGACCCCACCCACACCACCCTATTCACTCGGGGATCGATCCGATCCTACCTCGAGGTGGCGGGCTTCCGCGTCGACCGGATCAACACCCTTTTCCCCTATCTGGGGAGGGGCCGTCTTGCACGTTCAGCCAGCATCCGGCTCGCCGGGGTGGCCCAGCGCATCCCTGGACTCAGCCTCTCCGGGCGATCCCTCGTCGCCGCGGCCACTAAGCCATAGAGCTGCCCACGTTGCCGAGGAGTAATCTTCCTATCCAAAAAGCCGCGGAAGCCGCCGCCGCCATCGCTCAGGCAGCATCTCCTCCACAACGTCGTCCACCGCGACTATGCCCAGAACCCGGCCCTCCTCGTCTACCACTGGGATCACCGCCAGGTTGTAGTCCGCCATCCTGCGGGCGACCTCCGAAGTGTTCGTGTCAGGCTCCACCCTGGGAACATCCCGGGCCATAAAGCTGCCCACGGGTGAGTCGGGCTCCGCCACCACCACGTCCAGCAGCGCAACCATTCCCGCCAGCTGCTCGCTGCCCTCTCGCTCCACCACCAACAGGTGGGTGATGGTCTCGGGCCGGTCCTCCATTCTACGCAGCAAACCCAGCGCCTCCGAGGCGCGCCACGTCTGGGGCACCACCACGAAGTGGCTGGTCATCAAGCCTCCAGCGGTGCCCTCCTTGTACTCCATGAGAGCCCGGACGTCCCTGGCTTCCTCGGCCTCCATCCTGTGAAGAAGGGCACCGGCATCCCGAGGGGCCAACCGGGCCAGCAGGTCGGCCGCATCGTCCGGCTCCATCTCCTCCAGGATATCGGCGGCACGCTCCTCGTCCAGGTTCCGTAGAACTCCCGCCTGGTGCTCCTCGGAGACCTCGCTCAGCACTTCAGCAGCATCCCCGTCGTCCATCGACTCGACTATGTCGGCCGCCTGGCGGGCGGGCAGTTCGTCCATTATGTGGGCAACCTCTACCGGATGGAGGCGGGCAAGGAGCGGAAAGGTGGGCTTAGTCTCGGAGGTACCTTCGGAGGGCAGCCACTCCACATCGGTCCAGGTCACTGGAACGGTGCCGTAAAAGGCCGATGATAGCCAGCGGGGCACCAGTCTGCGCAGCAGCGCCCTGAACCCCACATCCACGGCGGACACCAACAGCCCACCGTCTTGGGACTCCAGAAGGACGTCGTTGACCCTGATCACCCTTCGGCCCGGAACGTCGATCAACCGCTGGTCCATCAGGTCGTCGGCCAGCAAGATCTCACCCGGCCGCCGTTGAAACTGCTGGAAGTTGACCTGGTAGGAGGAAAGCCGGCCCCCTTCCTGCCCCAGTTCCACCACCTGCTGCCAGGGAATGAAGAAGGGTCTGCGCCCCACCCTGGCCACCAACCCGCTAACGGCCAACCGGTGGCCGGGCATCCAGCGCCCCACGAGATCGCTCAGGGTGGCAATCACCTCCCCTCCGGCGTCCCGAACAGTTCGCCCGAGGAGCTGCGATAGTAGAAGCATCTCCGAACCCTCCGTGGGCAGACCATGCGCGTCGACGTGGCCTGGATGTACTGCATCAGCGAGTGCTGTGTGCTGAGTGCTGGACAATGCTCTAGCACTCAGCACATTGGCTATTCGAGGTGGGCTGTATCCCCGACCCTGGTCAGGGTTGGGCGGCCCTCGCCGTTGACGTCGATGATGGTGATGGAGGCAGGTGGAACGTCCAGTTCCCAGCCGCTTCGGTGGGCAATGGCCCGCACCCAGGCCTCGCGGGGGTTCTCGAAACCCCAGAATAGGGCCAGGTAGGCGCTCAGCACCCGCCGGTGGGTTACCGCCACAACCACGCCCTCGTGGCAGTTGACGATCTCCCGGAAGGCGTTGATGCAGCGCGGATAGACGCTACGCAGATACTCCTCCCGGTCCTCCTCGGGCGGCGGGGCGACCTCATCGATCGGCGCCAACTCCTCGGGAACCAGCCCCATCTCCGCACCGATAATGGTGGAGGTCTGCACCGAGCGCATGGCCGGACTGGTGAGCAGGCAGGCCGCACTGGGGAACTGCTCCGCCAGCGCCCTGGCCACCCGTCGAGCCTGATCGATACCTTCAGCGCTCAAAAGACGGCGGTTCGTGCTGTCCTGGGAAAGGGCGCGACGCACCGCAACAAGTTGCATCGGGACGTCTCCTTTGGTGTTCGGCCGCCCGCGGTCCACAGTGCGGCGGGCGGCGCCAAACTGCTCTACTTCACGGGAACAGCCGGGAACCAGCTACGCCCCCCGGCCGCTCCAATTCTATCGGATGCCCTCTCCGGCTACAATCCCACCCAGGAAGCCAAGCACCATCGGGAGAACGTCAAGGCCGCCCAGCAGTGTGCTGGCCGGCCTTGGAACGCGAGAGAAACGGTTAGCCGGCCCGCCCGCGGGAGGGGGACCGGGGCATACTAGCGAAGGCTATCCCTGCACTGCTTGCAGTAGGAAGCCATGCCCTTGCCCATAACCTTCACAGGGAACATATCCCCCATGGTCTCGATCTTCTTGCTGCAGCGGACACAGGTCCGAGGGGATGTCAGTCGCTGATTGGGATCGACATCCTGCTTCTGCCCCATAGCCCGCGCGACGGTCTTGCTGTTTGCGCCTGCCAAACTAGTCCCTCCGTAGTGCAGCGCCCCTTCGTGGACGCAATAGTATAGTCGGCACCACCGATGGTGCCCCAGAAGAGCGCGCAGAAAGGCCGCGCGCCAGGCCCGCTAACCCGGGAAAGCTAAAGAGTGGAAGGAGCAGAGGCCACAGGAAGAGGCGCCCGTCCTTAACCCGAGAGATTATACCAGACCGTGTCCAGTATTGTGTCAGAACGCTCAAAGAGACGATTGTGAAGGGAGTCGCCGCCGGTCAAACGAAACGGCGGTCGGCTCGCTATCCCGCCTTCTTGCGGGCCTTGCCACGCCCCTCAGCGGTCAGAAGCTTCTTGCGCAGCCGGATCGACTTCGGCGTGATCTCCAACAGCTCATCCGGCCCCACGAACTCCATCGACTCCTCCAGGCTCAGGTCGATCTTTGGGGTGAGCTTGATGGCGATGTCCGAGGTGGAGGCTCGGATGTTGGTCTGCTTCTTCTCCTTGCAGGCATTCACCAGCACGTCGTGGGGATAGCGAGATTCCCCTATGACCATCCCCTCGTAGATCTGGGTTTGGGGATCAAGGAAGGTGAAGCCCCGCTCCTGGGCGTTGCTGAGGCCGTAGGTGGTGGTAACGCCGCTGTCCGTGGCCACCAACGCGCCGTTGCGGGAGGAAACCAACTCGCCCCGCCACGGCTGGAAGCCTATCAACTGGCTCCCCATGATACCGTCGCCTCGGGTGGTGGTGAGGAAGGAGCTGCGGAAGCCGATCAACCCCCGGGTGGGGATCCGGTACTCCAGCCGCACGTTTCCCGAACCGTCGTTGTACAGGTTGGTCATGGTCCCGAGCCGCTGGGCGAGCTGCTCCGTGAGGGGCCCGATGTAAGCCTCGGTGGTTTCGATCACCAGGTCCTCCACAGGCTCCACCAGCACACCCTTTTCCTCGCGAGTGATCACCTCGGGCCGAGAAACGTGGAACTCGTACCCCTCTCGGCGCATCGTCTCCAGCAGGATGGCCAGGTGAAGCTCGCCCCTGCCCGCCACGGTGAACTCGTCGGAGGATGCACCGTCCTCGACTCGCAGGGCGATGTTGGTCTCCAACTCATGGTAGAGCCGGGACCGGATCTGGCGGGAGGTGCAGAACTTGCCCTCCCTGCCCGAGAAGGGGGAGCTGTTGACCCCAATGGTGATCTTGACCGTCGGCTTCTCGATATCGATGCGGGGCAGCGCCTCGGCGGCATCGGCCGAGGCCACGGTATCCCCGATGTTCACCTCGTCCAGACCGGTTATGATGACGATATCCCCGGCCCGAGCCTCCTCCACGGGGACCCTCTTCAGCCCATCGAAGGCGAAGAAGAGGCCGGCGCGCTGCGTGTACACCTGGCCTTGAGCGTCTATTCTGACCAGGGTATCACCGGCGTGAGCCACTCCTCGGGCAACCCGACCGATGGCCGCGCGCCCTCGGTATTCGTCGTAGGAGATGTTGGCCACCAGCATCTGGAAGCCGCCCTCCATATCCACCACTGGAGCCGGGATGAACTCAAGAATGGTGTCGAACAGGGGTGCCAGGGTGGGAGCCAACTGCTCCGGGTCGCGGCTGGCCTGGCCGTCGCGAGCGTTGGCGTACACCACTTCGAAGTTGAGTTGCTCGGCATCGCTGGCCAACTCCAGGAAGAGATCCTGCACGGCGTCCAGCACGTGGGGAGCCCGAGCGTTGGGCCGGTCCATCTTGTTGATCACCACAACCGGCTTCAGCCCCAACTCCAGCGCCTTGCGCAGGACGAACTTGGTCTGGGGCATGGGGCCGTCCACCGCGTCCACCAGAAGGAGGCAGCCGTCCGCCATATTCAGCACCCGCTCTACCTCGCCGGAGAAGTCGGCGTGGCCCGGGGTGTCTATGATGTTTACCTTCACTCCCTTGTAGGAGATGGCCGTATTCTTGGCCAGGATGGTGATCCCCTTCTCCCTCTCGAGTACGTTGGAGTCCAGGATCAGCTCCCCCATCTCCTGGTTGGGCCGGAAGGTGTTGCTCTGTTTGAGAAGTCCGTCCACCAATGTGGTCTTGCCGTGATCTACGTGGGCGATGATCGCCACGTTGCGCAACTCCGGGCGGACAACCAGACCGGCCGCGCTTGCGGGGATACCCGCCGGTGCAGCGTTTTCGAGATTTAGTTCCAAAATAGCTTCCCGTCCCTGGCATGAATAGGGGCGACCCGGCGGGTCGCCCCGAAATCTGCGCACTTTGCTCGCCAATGGCTAATTATACCCCACCGGGGCAATCCGCGCCAGTAAAGAATGAATCAAAACGAGGGGGGACGAGACCCGCCGGCCTCATCCCTCCTCAGAAAGGGGTGCCTCAGTGCAATCAAACCCGAGGTCGCCATCCCGAAGGAGGGCTAGCTCCTGGGCGCATGGTTCTGGCTGTTGCTCTTGGGCGCGTTGCCGTTGCCCCGGCCCATTCCCCAATGGCCGCCCATCTTGCTGAGATCGGACTTCTGGATTCCGTCGATGATCTGGTTCTCACGGTCCTGGGTGAGCTTGCCGTCCTTGACGGACTGGTCGAGCTTCGGCTTCTCAACGCTCACGATAGCGTCCTTCACAGCCTGCTCCTTACCCTGGGCCAGGTCGGCCAGCGTCTTACCCGACTGCAGCTGGGTCTTCATGTCCGCGGTGGTCATCCCCAACGCCTTGCCTATGGCATCCTGGACGTCGGCGCCACCCATGAAGAAGCCGCCGCCCCTCATCTCGCCTCGATCCCCACCCTTGGCGCCGAAGCCTCCGAAGGGGGCGTTACCCTGCCGTGCCTTGATCGCGTCGGCCTGGGCCTGGGTCAGCTTGCCGTCCGTCACTTCCTGGTCCACGGTGCCGTTTCTGGCCTGGGTGAAGGTGGCATTCAACTCGTCTCGGGTCTTTCCCAACGCCGCCGCCAACTTATCCATGAAAACGTTCTGATAGTTGGTCTTGTTCTGGTTTGGAGTGGGCGTGGGGGTCTGGGCGAAGGCAGTCCCGGCGATGGCCGCGACAGCAACCACTCCTGCCAGCCCTAGGGCAATCAGTGTTTTTCGAAATCTCATTTCGGTACCTCAATAGCAGTGTGAAATAGTGAGATCGACTCACCATTTCCGATGCCCGGACGGTTTCGGATCACCTCCCTTCGGGACTCTGAATAGGCGTTCGTATCAGAAACTCTTGAGACGCGTGGATCTCGACCGAAGTCCGACTACTGGAGATGATAGCGCCCGTTTGCTAAAATCTGGGGCAGTTAGGGTTAAATGACTGCTAAATGATGCTAGTCTGATGGACGGTCAATATAATAGCATTGCGGCGCTGCAATGAGAGGGGGCAATCGAGCGTCGGCGAAAAGACAGGAGGGTGAAAGATGGATCTGAGTCGTACCTATCGCTGGGAGATGCCCACGAAGATCATCTTCGGCACGGGCTCCAGCCGCCAGGCAGGGGAGCAGCTGAGGCTGCTCGGCGGGAAGAAGGCGTTGCTAGTTACAGACCGAGGCGTCGAGGCCGCGGGAGTGCTGTTCGGCATCTACGAGGGGCTCCTGAGCGCCGGGGTGGCTTACGCCCTGTACAACGGGGTGGCGCCGAACCCCACGATAACGAACGTCCGGGAGGCCGTCGCCCTCTACAAGGCCGAGGAGTGCGACTGCCTGCTGGGTGTCGGCGGCGGATCCGCGATGGACACCGCCAAGGCCGCCGGCGCGGTGATGAACAACCCCGACGTGAACATCCGCGACATGGAGGGGACCGGACACGTCCCGAAGCCCATCCCGCCGCTGGTCGCCGTCCCCACCACCTGCGGCACGGGCTCCGAGGTCACCAGCGCCGCGGTGATCACCGACTCCGAGCGCAAGTACAAGATACCGATCCTCTCGCCCCTACTGTACCCCAGGGTGGCGCTGGTGGATGGCTCCCTGCTGACGACGCTGCCCGGCCCGGTGGTTGCGGCCACCGGAATGGACGCCCTCTGCCACGCCATCGAGTCCTACACCAACCTGAACACCAACCCGATCTGCGACGCCCTGGATTTGCAGGCGATCGGCATCATCTCCAAGTGGATCAGGCCGGCCGTGGCCAACGGCAACCTGGAGGCGATGTCCTACATGGTGCTGGCCGCGACCATGGCCGGCATGGCGTTCCCCAACACCCGGCTCACCATAGTCCACTCCATGAGCCAGCCGGTCGGTGGCCACTACGGGGTTCCCCACGGGGTTGCCAACGCCGTCCTGCTGCCGCTGGTGATGGAGTTCAACCTGCTCGGTAACGCGGAGCGCTTCGGGGACGTGGCCCGCGCCATGGGCGAGGACACCACGGGGCTGACCGCCATGGAGGCCGCGCGGCTATCGGTGATGGCGGTGAAGGAGATGTCCAGGGACATCGGGATCCCGGAGAACTTCAAGTCCTACGGGGTGAAGGAGGAGTCGATCCCCGCCCTGGTGGAGGACTCCATGAAGAGCGGCAACGTCGCGGTGAACCCGGTTCGGGTGACCCGGGAGGCGCTGGCGGCGATCCTGAGAAGGTCGATGTAGCAGCGGCGATGTAGCAGTGGCAAGGAACGACCGTGAAAGTGGCCACTTCTATCATTGGTGGCGCCTCGCGAGGGGCGTGAGTGGATCCTGTGGTGAGCTGCCGCCTTGGAGGTGGGGGAATGAAGCTGGAGACCATCGAAAGGACTGTCCGGTGGGCCGGGGCGGTAGGTGCCCTCGTATCCGCGGTGGCGGTTTACTCGGGCGTGGTGCAGGGCGCGGGGAAGGCCAGGGCCGAGGAGACGGAGAACCTTCCGGGAGTCGCCCAGCCCTTCCTACGGGGCTCCCCCCAGCTATATCTGCCGATCAGCCTCGCGGCCCTGTGGCTGCTGCGGCTGCTGTGGCGACCCATTTACCGCGGCATCTCTGCCCCAGTGCGGGCAGTTCTGGTGGCAGCCGGTTCCTTGCTCTACTTCCCGGGCGTGGCGCTGATGCTGTGGGGCCGCTTCACCATGAAGGACATGCACAACGTCTCGACCGACTTCGGCGCCCAGCTCTACGCCGATCACCGGCTCGTCAGGGGCGGGCCTTTCGGGTTGATGCGCCATCCGATGTACGCCGGAGGCATCATGGCGGAGCTGGGCGCTCTGCTTCTCTACCGCACCTGGGCGACGCTCCTGATCACTGTGAACGTGCCCCTCTTACCCATCCGGGCGCGTCGAGAGGAGAAGTTGCTGGCCTCCCACTTCGGCGCGGAGTGGGAACAGTACGCCCGCGAGGTCCCGATGTGGCCAACCCGAATAGGGGTAAGGGCCGGGGACTGAGGACTGAGTAGGAAACAGGAAAACGGGGGCACCAGCGGCGCCCCCGCCCTCCCATTTGCACAGGCTTGCCCACCAAACTAACAGCCCGGCCTGCCGGTACGGGACTATTGCCCGGCAGCCTTGGGGAGGTGGGTGGCTACGATCCGGCTGCCACGACTGAGTTGTTCTTCATCCCAGGTGATGAGGGAACGGCCGAGCAGCTTGGCGGCGGCTATGTAAATGCTGTCGGCTCCTCTCACGGGTAGCTCAGCAGCTAACTGGGTCGCAAGGGTTATGAGTGCCTCGTCCTGGGGAACCAGCTCCATGAGCGGCCATCCCAGAACTTGCCTGGCAGCCTCTATACCTAGCTCGGAGCTTCCCGACCTGCGGGCGATGGCTCCGGCCAGCTCAGGAAAAAGTAGCGTGGGCACGGATAGAGCTTCGCCAGCCTTCGTCAGAGCCTCCAGCCAGGATACGGTCTCTGCATGATGCTTGTCCTGGGGAAGGAAGTAGCCGACCCAGACGCTGGCATCTATCACCACCTGCGCTCCTCCTGCATCAGGGTGGAGGAGTCGCTTGGCTCTTCTACCCGCTCCCCGATCTTCTCCATCAGTTTGTGCGCACTTTCCAGGGCCTGCCTAATCACCTCGGGGGACTTGGTCCTGGGCGGCGGCACCAGGTGAGCCATCACCTTGCCGTGATGAGTCACCTCGACGACCTGTCCAGTCTCGCTGACCTCTTTCAAGATTTCCGTTGTCCTCTCGCGCAACTCTCTAACCCCAACAGCTCTCATGTCTCCTCCAATTGTGTCTCATAGGTGACACAATTATACGGCGATGCGGGGGCGGTGGCAAGGCATCCATCAACACGAAAAGACGCACCCCCTCAGGAGTGCCTGCACCTGCCGCTTCCACCGTCGG
>Ga0209638_1000241_pt1 | contig 36708 bp, 37 predicted proteins | sample BarGraNGADG00211_FD_184490 | JGI IMG/M metagenome (GOLD analysis project Ga0209638, IMG submission 184490) | Arctic peat soil microbial communities from Barrow, Alaska - Barrow Graham LP Ref core NGADG0002-211 (SPAdes) (version 2) | ecosystem: Environmental > Terrestrial > Soil > Wetlands > Peat...
GTCCGAGGCGGTTCCGAACCGCTATCGTCCTGGCATGGCTGAACTCGTCCTCCACGCCCGGTCCGTCGAGACGGTGTTCGATCTCCTTGGCCACGACGAGAACAACATGACGGCCGCGCTTGGCTGGGCGCTCGCACGGTCGCCCGAGTTGCTGCGCCGGTTCGTCGACCAAGTTGCCCCCGGTGCACCCGTCGTCGACCAGGCCGTCGTCGAGTTACAGCGCCACGATGCCGCGGATGGCGGCTTCACCGACATCGAGCTCCGCGCCCCCGAGTTCCACGTGATCGTCGAGGCCAAGCGGGGCTGGGCGCTCCCGTCCGACCATCAGCTGCGCCGCTACGAGGCGCGGCTCGCGACGTTCGGCTCGCCGATCCAGGCGTTCGTGGTCCTGACCCAGAATGGCGTCGGAGCGATCGTCCGCAACCGGCTATCGGGCTGGGCGCCGCCGCATCCGGTCGAGAAGGTCGTCCTGGGCTGGTCGGACGTGGTCGGCTTGGCCGCCGCCGCCAGCCGGAGCAGCCGCGCGGTCGAGCGGCACCTGACTCAGGAGCTCGCAACCTACCTCCGAGGAGTGGCCGACATGCGCGACACCAACACCAACTCCGTCCACGTCGTCTCGCTCAGGCGTCAGGTCTGGGAGGGCTGGCCGGCCGACCTGAGCCCGGTCGATGAGGTCGAACGCCACCGGATATACCACTACCCGACGCGCGGCGGAAACTACCCCAAGATCGTCCCCAACTACATGGGCTTCCGCTACGACGGCCGCCTCCAATCGATCCACCACGTCGACTCCTACGAGATCGTCGACTCACCCCACGGACTCTTTCCGGGAGCGCCCGACTTGCGATGGGACGAGCCCGCCTACTTCCTTCGGCTGGGGCCGCCCTTTCGGCCCAACCACGAGGTTCGGACGGGCAGCGGGATCTTCCGCGCCGCGCCCCTGACCGCGGACTTGGATCTGCTGCTCACCTGCTCGACCATCAGCGAGGCCCGTGACGCCACCAAGGCGCGCCGCGCGGGATCGTCTACCTAGGTTCATCAGGTGCTTGGTTTCCGTCCATTCGCGGATCCGTCGTCGGTGCACAGCCGCGCCTCGAGAAAGGAGTAGTGCGTCTTGGGCGAGACCAGATTTCCTGTTGACGACTGGTCCGTGGCGGGAATGGTCCGTCAACTGATGCCGCTAACCGAGGACGATCTCTACGACCTGCTCGCTCGCCAGGATCTGGCAGCAACGCAAGGGGCCAGCGCTGTCGTGCGTACCCCGCTTGACGTTGCGTTCATCGATCTCGGCACGATCTCCCTTCCGGAGCGCGCCGAACTTCTCGATCGAGGCAGGTGACTGTTCCGGAAATACAACGCGCTCGCCTTTGAGCTCGTCTGTGGGGAGTGCGCGGAGGACACGCCCCATCGCGAACGGATCGAGCACGCCAGAAGGGGCATCGGTGCTGGCCGCGAAGCCACCGAGCTGAGCCTCATCACGATGTTGCCATCGTGCCGGGGTCCGGGCGGGCCCTTCCGAGACGGGGGCCAGACAGAGGAAACGTGGACAGCCACGACGTGCGGCGGCTCGACGCGGCAAGGCCTCAGCGGCGGAGGGCCAGCTCGAAGCGCGTAGCCTCGGCGGTGAGCCGCTCCAGCTCTGCTCCGCTCAGTTCGAGATCCGCCGCAGCGACGTTCTCTTCGAGCTGCGCCACCGTGCGTGCGCCCGGGATGGCGACGACGTTGCCCTGCCCGATGAGCCAGGCCAGGGCCACCTGGGCGGTAGTGGCGGCATGGGCGGCGGCCACCTCGCGGAGCGCAACGAGGAGCGGCTCGGCCAGGCGCAGCGACCGTGGCCGGAACAGTGGACTGCGCCGGCGCACGTCGGCCGGCGCTGGGCCGCCCAGGGTGTGGCCCCCGCCCAGGAGGCCCTGCCCCAGCGGGCTGTAGGCGATGACGACGCGCCCTTCGTCGCGCGCATAGGGCACGAGTTCCCAGTGCGGCAGCGGCGCGGCCAGGCTGAAGCGAACCTGGTTGGTGAGGACGGGGCGTCCCAGGCCGCGCTCGCTCGCCCGCCAGCGCCCCAGGGAATGGTTGCTGACGCCGACGTGGCGCACGAGGCCCTGCTCGACGAGCGTCCTCAGAGGTGCCACCGTCGAGCGCGGCGAGACGAGCGGATTGGGGAAATGGACCTGGTACAGGTCGATCGCGTCCACCCCGAGGCGTCGCAGGCTGCCCCGCACCTGCCAGTCGACGACCGCTGGCAGGGGCAGCAGCGGCACCAGCTTGGTGGCGAGGACGACCGCCTCGCGCTGCCCCGCGATCGCCTCGCCCACGATCCGCTCCGAGCGGCCGAAGCCATACATCTCGGCGGTATCGATGAGGGTGACCCCGAGCTCGATCGCCCGTCGCACGATGGCGGGTGCGGTGTCGCTCGCGTAGGTTGCTCCGTACCCCCACTCGCGGGACCCGAACTGCCAGGTCCCGAGGCCGATCACCGAGAGCCGCAGTCCGCCGACCTCCACGTAACGCATCGCGTAAGCCTCCTCGCGCCGTGCCGCCTTCGATCACTCTCGAAACGCCGCGGCAGCTCAGCCTCGTCCCATGAACGCTCGGACCCGGTCGTGCGTGGGAGCGCCTCCTCAGCCTGCCTTCTCGAGCATCGGCCGCACCTCGTTCGCCAGCCGGGTCGCCGTCTCCTCGTCGTAGGGGGCCGGGTGCCCGATGATGAGGTGCCGATAGCCGATCTCCAGATAGGGTGAGAGGTGGGCGGCGACGTCCTCCGGCGTACCCACCGGCTGATCCTGCCAGGGCCTAGCAATCCGGCTGTTCTCGAAGAGGCGGAGGAAGACCCGCCGTGCTTCCTTCCGCGAGTCGCGGATGACGACCACACCGACGCCCACGGTCCGCTCGATCTCTCGCTCGTTGCGGCCGACCGCCTCGCAGTGGCGGCGGAGGACCTCCTCCTTGTGGCGGACCGCCTCGATGCCGCCGCCGACGTTATTGGCGTCTGCGTACTGGGCTACGAGCTTGAGGGTGACCTTCTCGCCGCCGCCGCCGACCAGGATCGGCAGGCGACGCTGAACCGGCAGCGGATCGTTGCGGACGTGGTCCGCGTCGTAGTGGCCGCCCTGCGCCGACGGCTCGCTGCCCTCGAGCATGCCCCGAATCACGGGAAGGGCCTCGCCCAGCCAGCGCAGCCGTTCACCCGGCCCGGATCCGAACTCGATCCCGAAGTCGTGCGCCTCCTGCTCAAACCAGGATGCCCCGATCCCCAGGTACGCCCGGCCGCCGCTGATGTGATCAAGCGTGGTAGCCATCTTGGCCACCAGTGTCGGATAGCGGTACGGGTTAGCTCCGACCATAAGGCCCACCCGGATCCGCTCCGTCGCCATCGCCCAGGCCGTGATCGTCAGCCAACCCTCGTAGAACGGCCCGTGGGGGTCGCCGACGATGGGGTACAGATGGTCCCAGACCCATAGACTGTCGAAGCCGAGGCGGTCCGCGCGGCGGCCGGCCTCAAGCAGCGAAGGCCAGTCGGTGTACTGGTTCCAGCACAGCAGGCCGAGCTTGACCTCACCCATGCGTTGCTCCTATATCAGGTGGAGACTTCGAGCCGGCGCTCATCCGGGACAGGACGAGCGGGCGGCGGGACCGTCACTCGCGTCTCCGGATCCATCCTGAGAGGACCTCGTGCACCCCGGACTAGCGCGCTCCCTGTCCAATCGGCGGAGCGGCGTGGCCGGGGCCGATCAGTACACAGCAGTGTAGCGCGCGACCGGCGCGCTGGGGAAGGGCCACTCGACCGGTTCGCGCGCGGCGCAGGGCGCGGGCCACGCACCGCGGCCTAGCGCGGCTGCAGGCCGTGGGGCGCCGCCGGGAACGCCACGATCCGCTCATAGTGTCGGATTGCGGTCGTCCCGTGACGGGTCGGCCGCGGCCCAACATCAACCCAGCGGCTGACGCGCTCTGAGCGTCGGCCGGCAGCAGTTGGCCGGTCAAGCAGGCTCCTACCTGTCATTAAAGGCTGGCGCCACAGGTCGCGCGGCGAGCCTGCGATGGACGGGTCCCGTCTTGAGCTCGATCGTAGGGGGTTTGAATGACAGACCCGGAGGTCTCGACACGAAGCCTCGACGGGTTAGGTGGGCGAATTGGGAACGGCGTCTGGCGGAGCCCTCAGACCCGCGGGGCCTTGGGTTGTCCGCCAACTAGGTCCCACCGACTCCTGCAAGCACGTCCAGGATGGTGCTGCGGCCACGGGCGCGTTCCACCAACATCGACTCGAGTCCATTCCGTTGGATCCAATCGAAGGCCCCATCCAGACGATTAGCGATTGCTACGGAATCGCGCGCATGAGTGAGCACGAGAATCTGAGAACAGGTCGTCTCGTCCGACGCTAGGATGCCCCACGACTGCCTGGCGAGAAACGTGTCCGGTCGGCCCATGAGCCTGCGAATTTGGATTTCTGTGGCGTTCTGGTGTACAGCGGCCACCTCAATCGGTCCGACAGCGCCAGCCTTCTTAATGTCCGTGGCGAGCGCAATCTCCTGACGGAAGGGTTGCTCGAGATACGTCTTCGCCTCCGGTTCCGCGAGCGAACCGGGCACTGCGCTTACGCGCAATGCCACAGGTGTGCGGGCGAGCTCCCGGACAAGTAGGCGTGACTCGCCGAATGTGAGGGCGGTGGTCTCATCGCCGACGTTCGCCAATGCGACAAGCAGTGCCTCTCGCATCGCCTTGGCACGACCCGCGTAATCCTTGCCAGCCCAGTCAATGCCCTCCGTTGAGTAATGAGTGCCACGTGCACCGGCTTGATTGCCGGAGCGGACTAGGTGTAGTTCCCAATCAGGTTGTTGACGGGCTGAGGGCCCCTATCCTCGGCTGCTGGTGTGGAAACCGCAGTCGATGAAGGAGCCCTCGATGGCCCATCCTAACGCCCGCCTCACCCCTCACGGCCGGGCACTCCTAGCGCATCGGATCCGGTCGGGTTGGACGATCATGAGCGCCGCGCGGGCCGCCGGCGTGAGCCGCCAGACCGGCTCGAAGTGGTGGCACCGAGCACTGACTGGAGTCCTGACCGACCGCTCGAGCGCGGTCCACCGCCAGGCTCGCCGCCATCCGCCCGACCTCGTCGCCAGCCTGTGTGCACGTCGCCGGGAACGGCGCGTCGGGCCACACATCCTGGCCTGGGAGGCGGGCCTGGCCCGGAGCTCGGTCTATGCCATCCTGCGCCGCGAAGGCCTGAGCCGCCTCGACCGCCTCGACCCGCAACCGCCCGTGATCCGATACGAACGCGAGCGGCCGGGCGAGCTGCTCCACCTCGATACCAAGAAGCTCGGACGCATCGGCCCCGGCGGTGGCCACCGCGTGCTCGGGCGCAGCGCCCAGCACCGCCATGACGGCATCGGCCGCAACTGCGTGCACGTGGCCGTCGACGACCACAGCCGCCTAGCCTATGTCGAGGAACTGGCCGATGAGTCGCCGGCCACGACGGTCGCCTTCCTGTGCCGGGCGCGATCCTTCTATGCCGCACACGGCATCACCATCGAGCGCGTGCTGACCGACAACGGCACGGCCTACCGCAGCCGGCACTTCGCGGCGGCTCTCGCTGAGCTCGGCATCGGGCACCGCTGGACGCGGCCCTACCGACCCCAGACCAACGGCAAGGCCGAACGCTTCATCCGCACCATGCTCGGCGAGTGGGCCTACGCCCGGCCCTTCCTCGACACACAGCAGCGCATCGCCGACCTGCCCCTGTGGCTGGACTTCTACAACCGCCGGCGACCACACTGGTCGCTGTCAGGGCAGCCGCCGATCAGCCGCTGCCCGTCAACAACCTGATTGGGAAGAACAACTAGGTCAGTTACCGCCGTCCAGATTGCGTGCACTGATTTTTCGACAATCTCGTCGGCCGTCCGCCCAGTTCCGCGAATGGCGTTAGCCGTCGCGAGGTCGCTGAAGAACTTCGAGTCGGGTGATGCAACGAGCCGGTCGAACGCATTCTTCGTTCGGTTCCAGATGTCGCCTTCGACCCTGATGACGCGAACCTTGGCCGGGTTGCGCGCCACTCCCGCTAGATATTCGGCGTGGCAGATGCCAGTACCGCCTCGTAGCCAGCCTGCTTCGCCGTTGTAGAGCACAAGAAGGATGTCGCAGCGAGCCGCGGCCGCCATGCATGCGTTCCAGGCAGTCTCGTCCTGGCCGCCGGCACCTTCGTCCTCGGACAGCCACACTCTGAAGAGTGGTGTGACCGGCGATGGTGTTGCCATGAGCGCCGCCGCGATCCGCTGACGGACGGTGGCGAGCTTGCTACCCGACGCAATCGTCGTCTCAATCCTGGACGACACCATCACCTCAAGCGGACGGATTTGCTGTGCCACGAATCCTCCTAAGGAAGAGCGGCTAACGGTAAGTACCCGATTGGGCGCTGGCGCGGTATTAACGTCGTCGTCCTATATTCTCAACAGGACTGAAGCAGCCGAAGGCGCAGGAGCGCATTCAGGTGTGGGCCGCCAAGCATCGGGCACGGGATCGGCTGGCGAGGCCGTGGCCCGAGCGTTCTTGTTGAACTTCTTCCACCGGGTCGACGAGACACAGCTCGGCAGTGCTGAGGACCTCGTTGCACGTCGTCTGGCACGGCCGGGCCGAACTCATACGGCACGCCGATCGCGTCGCCGACAAGGTGGCCCCAAATGCCGCCCGCCAACCGATCGCCGAGAGAGACATTCATTCGGAATGCGTCCGCCAGTAGTCGAACGTCCTCTGCGCCTCCGCGCGAGCGAACTCGTCCGGATCGGATCCGACGGGCTTGAGCCCGAGCTGTTCGGCGAGGTTCGCGAATCCGACTCCGAGGTGAACACCGCCGCCCTTCTGCTTGACGATGCTCGACAGCATCGGGCGTCCCTGGAGGACCTCGGCCTCGGATATTGCACCGAGCATTGCTCCGATCACATTGAACCGGTGATGCAGGTTGCTCAGTGACAGGCCGGCGATGGGAATGACGTCACCGTACGTCAGAAACTCGCTTGCCCGAGCAGCCTGTATCAGGCGTTCGCGCAGCGGTGCGTTGATTCCCGATCCAAGGCCGCCTTTCTCGCCGAGAGCGTGAAGCTCAGCTTCGGCATCGGCGAGAACGCGCGTTGGCATCGTGCGAGGGGTTGAGCGGAGCGCCGCAACGGCGACTTCGCGGGCGCCGTTTCGTCCGGCCGCGCCGATGGCACGAATGGCAAACGAGGCGACGGACGTGTCCGATAGCCATGGGATCAGAGCGGCCACCGCCGCGGTCCCGTGCGCGGCGATTGGATCGCGAAGCATGATCCGAACGTTGGGCGCGGCAAAGCGAGCCCTCGCCAGCAGATCCTCGAGGTCACCCACGGTGTGGGAGCTGCTCAAATGGCGTGCCACAGCGGCCGCAGGCGACGAGCGGATCGTCGCCAGTCACCACACAGCCTCCCAGCCAGAACTCGCCCTTCTCGGCGCGCTCTGCTGTTTCACCGGTTGGATACCCGTAGACGATCCGCTTGGGCTTGCCTCGATACCCGCATTCGAGACATATCGCTTCGGTCAGCTCATCCACCACTTCCCTCATGGCCTCCATTCTGCGCCCGCGTAAGATTCGGGAGTCGCGCTTCCAGCGCGGCGCCTATCCAGAGCGGCCCGAGAGTCCTGACTCGTTGACGGCCCGGCAACCACCGACGTCCCTCACGTCGGACGGTGCCACTGCCAGGCGCGATAGGAGACAGAGGGATGTCCACCACCAACGCGCCTTTCGGCGTGATCTCAACGCTGCCTGCAGTTGCCCGGGCCATTGCCGATGCAAGCAGGCCCAGGTCGCTCTTCTACGTCGAGCGCTTTGGCCATCTCTATCGCTGGAGTCCGGCCCACCGCGGTGGCCCTTACCCGCTGATGCGCGAGACCGCGAAGCTTCTCGCAGCCGACCCTCACTCGCTCATCGTGCGATTCCGGCCGGTCGGCGCTGCCGGTTTCGACGCGGACGGCATCTGGCAGGGCGTATCAGCGCTCGACTTCGGCGACGAGACGCAACCCGACGCCTCGATGGTCCTCCAGCTCGACGGCCCAACGTCGGAGCAAGAGGTGCTCGAACGATTCGCCACTTTGTTCCCGCCGAGCTGAGTCAGGCTCTTGGGGCATCTCCCAGCACGGGCGCGAAGACAGCCCAGAAGCGGTCGAAGTCTGCGGCGTTGACGTAAGGCCGCATAAGGACGACGCCGAGGGCGTCGCACGCCGCGTCGATGAAGCGGCGCTCGTGGGCCGGCCCCAGAACCTCAAGCTTCGACGCCTCGTGCTGGCCGTCCCAGGCATTGACGGCGGCGACGTGCTCGATCGTGCGCACGCCCTCGTTGTAGTTGCCTCGGGGGGACGATGGTTATTGCGTGGCCTGTCGGGCCAGCATGAACAGGTCGTCTCCGTGGGCGGCACCTCGCTCTACCTCAACGGCAGCGGCGGCTACTGCTCGGAGGATGTCTGGTGGGATGACGTCGGTGGGACCGGCTCGGGTTGCTCGAGCCTGAACTCGGCTCCTTCCTGGCTGACCTCCGCTTCCAACTGGTCGAGCACTGGGGTCCATCATGGCCATGAGCGGCCGCGTTCACCCGCTGACTCGCTCCCAGGTTTCCAGCGGAAGTCGAGTCTCGTCGATGTAACGGTCCAGGCGGCGGTCGCGGCCATGGTAGTTACGTTCAGTCGATGCCGCGCTTAAAGAAGGCCGATGAGAAGCCTTCCGCGTTTGACCTGAGCGTTGCCGCGCCGACGTGCTCACTGGCAGATGGGTCGACGTCGGGACGACCGTGGCAGCAGTTGTGGCAACAATTGCGGTCGTCCGCCGGTTGATTCGGCCCGAGCACGGAGCCCTATTCTGAGCGTGAAATACCCTCTCTGCGGACCTTGACGGACGCCATGGGCGCGTTTCGTAAACAGCAGGTCCTCGGTTCAAATCCGAGTGTCGGCTCCAGCCTTTCCCACGTGAACCGCGCCGACTTGGCCGTCCTGGCGCCTTCCGGCGGCGACCTGACCCCTGAACTGACTCCTGTTTGTGGCGCCATGGGCATCGGTAGCCGGGCGGCCGGGTGGAGAGCGGGGCCGAAGGTTGACCACCGCCGCGGGCCGAACAGTCCCGTCTCAAGCCCCGATGCGGAAGCCCAGCGCGCAGGACCGATGACTCCGCCCGACGCGACCTCGACCGGAGGGCTGGCCCTCCGAACCACCCCAACGAACCACCGGGCGGACTGCGCCGCCGCCCGGCATGCCGAGCAGACTCGCGTCGCTCAGTCGGTGGCCGCTGGGCGCTGGTCCGGGCCGGGCCAGCTGCGAGCCCTACTCAGCGCGGCTCGCTCGACGGCCCGGCCCGGTCCTGACATCGACGCGGGCTCGGCGGGCGAACGTGGTGACGGCCTTCCGTACCCGGCTGACGGCTCCCGCGGGGGCCGCCAAGGTCCGCGCCTCAGACGGGTTCTCAGCTTCCCATTCTCGAGCCTCGTCGTCGTCCAACCGGTACTGAAGTCGGATGTCACCCGGGTGAAGACGTTCCCACTCTCGAGCGATCTGTTCATACGTCCAACCTCGGCGTACCCGCCACCACACCCACTCGGCATCTCGCTCCAGACGCGAGATGCCGCTCCGCTGCGTGGACGTGTCAGGGAACCGGTAGCCGCCGTCTTCCCCGATCCTGGTCAGCTCGGCCTCGATCGTCTCTGGGGCTAGGTTCGTCTCGTTGCGAAGTCGGCGCCGAGCGGCCCGAGCCACGGCTGGCCGAGTGCTAAGGTTGGTCGCGGAGGCCCAGGATGACAGATGCGACCATCGCGGAGGTCGCCGACCAAGCGGTCTCGCTATTCGTCTTCTACCGGGCGGACATCGACGACGATCGGGCTCGGGCGGCATTCGCGGACCTTGAATGGCTTGGCCGACCGGTCGATCCGGCCCCCGCGGCGGGGTGGCGCCGGATCGCCACGGACCTAGAGCTGCCTATTCGAGACGGAAGCCAGCCGGCCGTCCGGAAGGCTGCTTTCGTGGACATTGGCCCCGCCCGCTGGTGGGACGAGCCGATGCGCATCCCCATCGCCTGGCGCTCGGCCTCGCTCTCGCCGCTCTTTCCGGTGTTCGCCGGCCACGTCGAGATCGGTCGACGGGGACTCACGTTGGTCGGCCGCTACGCACCGCCGTTCGGAAGGTTCGGCCTGCTGATCGACCAGGGCCTGCTGCACTTCGTCGCACGGAGGACTGCGCGGGCCTTGCTGACGAGGGTCGCGGCGGCGAGTAGCCGGGAATCGGGGACTGAAGATCTGGGCGCCATCGTCTCCGAGCGTTGACCTGGGCGAGATATCCTGCGAGCGAGGCGACAGGGTTCCTAGAGGAGGGAGAAGAAGATGCGGTTTCGCATCCGGCCTAGAAGCGTCCCCTATGTCGCGGCCGCACTTGCAGTAATCCTCGCCTCGTGCGCGACCGGTGCAGGGCCATCCTGGACCTATACGCCGTCGTCAAACCAACTTGTGACGCCGTCCGCTTCGGCGTCTGGGTCCGCAAACTCGACCGCGAGCGTGGCCTCGAGCGCATCTCCATCGGCGCTGCCCTTGCCCAGCTCGACACCTCGGCCACCTGGGCCGCCCGACCCCGGCGAGCCCGGCTTTGTTGCCGGCACCACATCCAAGCCGCGCATCATCAGCATCGCTGTCCTGGATCTGCTGCTCTTTGATCCGACGGTTGTGACAGTCCAACAGGGCGAGACGATCACCTTCGTGATCACGAATGCCGGAACGGCCGAGCACGAGTTCAAGGTCGGACCGATGCAGGACGTCTTCGACGACCTCCCGAGCACCCCCGAGGTAGCGGCGATAACCCCGGGATCGACGAAGTCGTTGACGTACACGTTCACCGGGACCGGACCGTATGCCTATGCCTGTCATGCGCCGGGACATTTCGAGAACGGCATGTTCGGGTTCGTGAATGTCGTCCCGACAACCCCGTGGCTCGGCACACCCGCGGACCCACGCATGATCGTCATCGCCATGGACGATCACCTCGAGTTCGTGCCGAGCGAGGTCTCGGTCGCGCCCAGTGAGACCATCCTGTTCGTCCTGCCGAACGTTGGATCGGCTGTTACCCACGAGTTCCAGGTCGGGCCAGCCGCCCGCGTCGCTCTCGATGAGGTAGACGGCCAAATAGTGGTCGAGGTAGATAAAATCGAGCCGCTCCATGTCGACTTCACCCTGTACACGTTCGGCAGCGTGGGTCCGTACGCGTTCGCATGCCACGAGCCGGGCCATTACGAAGCCGGCATGAAAGGCATCATCGACCTCACGTCCTAGGGCTTGCCCGCCACGATGACCAGCGTTAGAGGCGGCGGCGCCGGCGATGCACCGAGGGCGTGATCGAAACCGCCCGGGCGTGCGTGTGGGGGAAGGTCGATGTGGCCCATTAATCAAAGGGTCAACGCGTCAGCCCCGGGCAACCTGCTCCTGTGCCCAGGCGTACAGGGCGTCGTAGACCGGCAACTCCAGCTCTAGTTGGCGCTGGTCGTCAACGTCCAGTAGGGCAAAGCCGTCGGCAATCGCTTCGAGACCGCGCGATTGGGGCGTCGCATCGCGATCCTCTGACACGTCGGCGCCGTGGACCACCTTCGCGAGAAGCGCGACCGCGGGGTCGTCAATCTTGTACGTCTCGACCAGGGTCTCGAAGGTGCACTTGCCGTCTTGGTGGGTGTACTTCGCGCCTGTTGCGTCGAAACTGGTGGCGCCCTCGCGCTCCGCGTACTCGAGCACCTGGTCTCTGGCGACGTAGACGATTTCGGCATCGGGATCGATGAACTTGAGGATGAGCCAGGGACAGGCGATCCGGTCTGTCTTGGGGTGTTCTCGTGTCACCCACTTCATGATGGTCCCTCCAGAGTTGGGTAAAAACGTTCGCACTGCCGGGTGCCGACAACGTTCGGCCACGTCAGAACTGTACCGATGTCTGTGCCCTAGGCCTGGACGCTGACCTAGTTGGGAACCGGTAATCTCATCGAAGGGAGTCAGGTACATGACCAGGCCGACGCCGATCGTGAACAAGTTGGCGGCGAGCTGGACGAGCCACGGCCCTGCGGTGTTGTCGCTGTTGGTGCTGGTCGCGACGAGCGCCAGGCAGATCGCCCCGACGAGGACTCCGGCGGCGACGACACCTGCCGTGGCGGCACGGCCGGGACCGCTCGCCGCCGCGGCCCTACGAGTTGCCGACTTCGAGGCCGCCAGCTCGCCGCTCACCGGTGCTGGGCCTGGCGCATCGACTCAGCTGACATACCGGCCATCGTGCCATCGGGGTCAACCCCCGGCCACCGTGCAGGCCCTCGGAACGATCCCGGAATGAAGCAGGGTCAGCACGCGCGACGGCGCCCCGGCCTGGCAGGAGATTCCTCGGCACGGGCCGCGCTCAGCGGCCGCAACGGGGAGATGACCGATGGGCACGCGAGTCGTCCGGATCCCGCATCCCGCGCCGCAGCAGCGCGCCGGTGTCAGACGCCTCCTCGACCCCGCTGGGACTGCCCTCATGGTCGCCGTCTCGGCGTCGGTCCTGGCTGCGTCGCGAGGTCGATGCCCCCGCCTGATTCCCGGCCGGGCATGCCCCTGGGCAGCCACCCGGCCGAGCAGCGACGCGGCCTTCAGCGCCATTCGACGTTGACGACCTCGATTGTTTCGGAGAGGCCCTTCAGCGTCGCCCTGCGGAAACCGGATGTCCGGTGCGACTCGCCGACTGTCGAGACGCTGGCGACGATCTCGCCGGCGCTTCCGAGGCCCGCAATCCGGGCCGCCTCATGGACGCCCTTGCCGTGGAAGTCGCCGCCAACCTGTGTCGCATCGGAGGCGTGCAGCCCGATCCGCACGCTGGGCGCGAAGCCGTGCGATGAGCGATGCTCCGCGAGCCGTCGCTGGATCGCGATCGCGGCCGCCACCGCGAGGTCGGGTGAGTCGAAGCTCACGAAGAAGCCGTCGCCCGTCGTGGAGATCTCCTCGCCGCCCTGGGCCGTGAAAACCTCGCGGAGCGCCGTGTTGTGCCAACGCAGCATCGTCTCCCAGGCCTCATCGCCGAGCGCCTCGACGAGGTTCGTCGAGCCGACGATGTCGGTGAACATGAAGGTCTTCAGGACCCGTCGGGCGGGACCTGTCTTGCCGCGCAGCTGCCAGGGCAGGAGCTCCGCGACGTCCTCGAGGATGATTGCGGCGGTCGGGCAGGCGAATGCCGCGGCGCGGAGGACCTCCTCGTCGACGCTGTCGGGCCCCACAACATCGCTCTTGCCGTAGTCGCCGGCAAGCCAGTCGAATGCCGTCGGGGCGAGGGTGATGCAGTTGCCCGCGCCGATGCACTTGTGTCGGTCGACTCGTGCCCGGATGGCCATCAGCCGGACCCCACCGCGGCGAGCCCGCGGAAGGCCAGCGAGGTCGCCTCCGCCCGGCTCGAGGTCCCGAGCCGGGCGAGCAGCCGGGCCAGTCGCTGGGCCACCTCGTCCTGTGTAACGTCGAGCTCGGTGGCAATCTCGGCGTTCGTCCGGCCCTGGGTCAGAAGCTGGAGCAAACGGCGCTCGCCATCGTCGAGCGTGGGCTGGCCGGGCTGCGTCGCGGGCGCTTCTGCCCCGGGCTCGGTCGCTGCTTGTGCCGGTGCTTCCATGGGGCCGGCCAGCTCTTCCAGCTCGCGTCCGATTGGCCCGGTGAGCCACCGGACACGGATCTTCTCGTCGGCCGTGCCCTGCGCGATCCGGGCCAGAGTCTGCTGGAGGAAGCCCCGGACGAACCCCTGCATCTCGGGCGGCGCTCCCGCGAAGACAGCCCGGGCTGCCGGAATGACGATCTCGAGGCTCACGTCCTCGTGGAGCCCGACCTGGAGAGCCTGTAGGGCCGCTCCGCCGGCCATCACGGCACTCCCGACGTCGCCGCGCACCAGGGCGACAGTGGCCACCGCCGCGTCGGCCTGCGCACCCCACGGCGCGTGTCCCGGGAGAAGCGGCAGCAGCTCCTTTACCTGCGCCGCCGACCGTTCGACGAGCTCGACCAGGGCCGGATCAGGCTCGCCCCCCTGCGCGGATGCCGCGACCAGCCGCGCTGCCTCAATGGCCAGACGGGCCAGCGCCTCGCATCGCCCGGACGCCCGACCGCCCTCGGTCGCGATGGCGACGGCCTTCTCGAGGTGCTCGCGCATGCCTGCGGTGTCGCCAGCGCCCGCCCGCGCCATCCCGCGCCAGGTCTCCAGCTGGTAGGAGCGCGTCCGCGATGGGGCGTCGACGCCGCGGCAGCCGCCATCCCGAGCCAGCGCTCGGCCCCCTCGGTGTCGCCCAGCTCGAGCAGAGTCATGGCCACGCCCCCGGCGGCAAGGAACTCGGTGCTCCGGTCGCCCTGGAGCTTCGCGCCGCGGTGGGCCTCCTCGCCGCGCGTCAGCGCCGAGTCCGGGACCACCTTGGCCCGGGACCAGACGTGGACGCCAAACAGCATCTGGAGGTCGAGGCGGGCCCGCTCGCTCTCGGTGACGAGCTCCGACAGCCGGCTCGTGACTCGCCGAATCTCCTCGAGATGGCGCGCCGAGGACGTGAAGTGCATGACCAGCCCGTACTGCGCGTAAGCCATGGCGATGACCGTCGACATGACGCCAGTCCGGTCGCCGAGCCGCTCGAAGATACCGAGGGCACGATCGAGGGCCTGCGTCGACTCGATGAAGAGTGGGCCGATCTGCGATGCAAGGATCATCTCCTCGATCTTGGTGCCCGACGCGACCATGGCGAGGAGCTCGTTCGCTCGCCCGGCCCGAACCTCACCGGCGAACCACGCGCGCCCCTTCGCGAAGTCGATCGTACCGATCTCCCTTAGCGCCGCAGCCAGGCTGTGATCGTCGCCGAGCTGTTCGGCGAGCTCGATGGCGCGCCGAAAGGCCTCCTCGGCACCGTCGATATCGATCTCGATCGCGGCGCCGCCAAATGACTCGCCGAGCGGGCTGCGCTGGAGCGCCTGGCCGAGCTCGAGGGTGGCCCGGAGCTCCAGGGCCTTGTCGCCACGTTCCGCTGCGCGAGTGCGGACGCGGCGGGCCAGCTCCGCGGCGGCATCCTCGTCGTGGCTCATCCGGAGTGCGGATGCCCGCCGGAGTTGCACGTCCAGCTCGATCGACGGATCGCGCATCGCCTCGGCTAGCGCCGCCAGCTCGGTCAGGCCATCAAGCCGCTCTCCGGTCCGTCGAAGGACCGCATACGCATCGTCGCGGGTGGCGAGGAGGACGCGCCGGTCGGCCGGGGTCGAGACGACGGGGAGTGCCTGCTCTACGAGCCGGAGCGCCTCCTCGGGCGCGTTCGAGGCGAGGGCCGCCCCGGCGGCCTCGATCGAGAAGCGCGCCGCCCGTGCCGTATCGCCCGCTGCCAGCGCGTGCTGCGCCAGCATCGGCAGGCCGGCCGGGTCCGGGTCGCCGCCCTCGGTGAGCAGGTCGACGATCGCTGCGTGGACCTGCCGTCGGCGGGCCGCCGAGAGCTGACTCAAGGCAAACTGTCGGACCTGCTCGTGGGTGAAGGTGTAGTCCGCCGGCTCGCCCTGGGCCTGGGGCAGCAGGAGGTCCGCCGCGACGGCTGGCGCGAGGTCGTCGGCGAGCGGATCGGCGCCGTCGCCGCCATCTGTGGCGCCGCCGCCATCTGTGGCCCAGGCCGGCTCGCCCGGAGCAGGGGCGCCATCGCCGGCGCCAATCCTGGCCCGGATCGCGCGGAGGTCGCGGAGGCTGAAGCTACGGCCCAGGATCGCGGCGTCGCCGAGCGCGGCCCGTGTTCGGGCTGGGAGTCGCGCGGCGCGGCGGTCGATGAGCGTCCGGACCGCCGACGGCACGAGCCGGGCCGCGTTCCGGCCGAGCCCCCACTGGCCATCAACCTGCTGGAGCGTGCCGGCCTCGCGGTGCGTGCGGGCCAGCTCTTCGACGATGAATGGCACGCCTTCCGACTGGACGTGCATCGCGGCCGCGGAGACTGCCTCGACCGAACCGCCGAGGACGCGCTTCAGAGCTCGGTCGTCTCGACGGTGCTGAATCGCCCCGGCCGCAACCGGCGGACCAGCCCCATCCGCTCCATGTCGGCGACGAAATTCACCGCTTCGGTGACGGTGGCGAACTCGCTCGGCCGAATCGTCAGGAACAGGAAGATCGGCCGGTCGGCGTCGCTGCGGACGACATAGCGGAGCAGCCGGAGGGTGTCGTCGTCTGCCCACTGGACGTCGTCGATGAGCAGCGCGAGCGGCCGCATCTCCGCGAGGGTCGAGATCGCCACGCCCGCGAGGTCGAATGCCCGCAGGAGCTTGGCGTCCGGCGACAGGCTCTCGAACCCGGGCTCGTCACGTCCGGAGATTGCCTCAACCACCCGATTGACCGCGGCCTCGGCAGGAGTTCCCGCGGCCGTGTCGCGAATCGCGCTCGAGGCGAACAGGCTTCGCGCGAGGAGGAACGGCCCGCGAATCTCCTCGTCAGCGGTAATGGCGACGCAAGTGAAGCCACTCGCCGACGCCATCTCAGCGGCGGCGAGCAGCAGGCGCGTCTTACCGATGCCCGGCTCGCCCTCGAGCGTGACCGCGGCGAGATGGCCTGAGGCCTCGCGCAACTCCTGGGCGATCGCCTCGAGCTCGGCGCTGCGCCCGATGACCGCGCCAGTCGCGCGGCGTAGCTGGACCGCTAGCGAGCACTGAGGCCCGACGAGGGGGTCAAGCGCACCGCGGTCGGCCGTCCGGAGGGACGGGCCATGCTCAACAGAACTAATCTCGCCCGGCATGCGGTCGATTATGATCGCGCGCCGCTCCAGCCGAGATCACGCCAGTTCGGTCGCGTCACCCGACGGCACTCCCACACCCTGCCGCAGGCCGACAATGCTGCGGATGCGCGTAGCAGCCCGCTTATCTGGAAGTGATCGGTTGATCGTCCAGACGTTGGCGCCCAGGTCCAGAGTCTGGCTCGCTCGTCCTCAGCCCCGCACCTGCACTGCGTCGAGATTGCCTGGAGCCCGGTCGACTGACGGGTGATCGGCGACCATCGCGATCAAGATCAAAAGGGCGTGTCGGGGCAGGTAATTGTTCCCTTTACGCGAACCGAACCGCCCATAGGCAGATCGGGTCGGCTTCTGGGCGCATCCGCGGGCCGCAACTGGGCCGCCCATCCGCCAGCGGGACCCATCGACGTCCTTACCGATGCATCGGCGGGCCAGCGTCTTCGAGTCCCTGGCGCTGGCGTCGCCTTAGGCGTCCGCGACGGCACTCGCCTCACTGGAGGTCTGTCTGCGGCTGCTCTGGTAGCAGGAGCGGCGCGCGTGGCGCCTGCGAGAAGTCGAAGTCGGAGCGCAGGTCTCCCAGCTCTGGGTTGTTCTCCCGCACATCGGGTCGGGGATCTGGTCGTCCGTCCGTCTTGGGATCGAGCCGCTGGCCCTGCAGGAAGTCGTCCTCGATGAACTTGACGTAAGCGTCAAAGCTCAGCGTCTGGTGATCGATGTAACCGGACTTCGCATACGGGCTGATCACCATCGCGGGAACGCGCAGGCCATATCCCAGGCCGTCAACCTGCGGCGGCACGACGTGGTCGTAGAAGCCGCCCCAGTCGTCCCAGGCAAGGAAGATGGCGGTGTGGGCCCAATCGGGCGAGTCCATGATCGTGTTGATCAGGCCCGTCACGTAGCTCTGTCCATCGCTGATCCGGGCCGGGGGATGCTCGCTGACCATCCCGTTGGGTACGACCCAGGATACCGAGGGCAGGGTGCCCGACTCCGCAGCCTTGTAGAAGTCGTCCAGGCCCTGGACGTTGCCCACCTGCTGGTCGTCGTGGACATCGTCGAAGTAGGGCAGCGGGTTCCAGATCTGCGGAGTGCCTGCAGTCTGCGGCTCTGCGGTGCATGTCTCCGCGTCGTTGTAGCAATCGGGCTGCGTCCCGGCCGCAACGTAGTAGCCCCAGCTGACGTTGTAGGCGTGGAGCAGCCACGTGACGTCGGTCCACGCGTAGTCGGGCCGCTCCGGGGCGGCCGTGCCGGTTCCGGCGATCTGGTCTGGGTTCTCGGGCGCGCTGCGGCAACTCTGCGGATCGTCGGCAGTCGTGCATTTCGCCGACCACTCCGACACGAGGTACAGGTGCGACGGGAGACTCCACGACTTGACCGATTCGAACATCGCGTCCTGGAGGGCGAAGTTCTGGGCATACGCCCAGTAGTTCGGGATCTCGCGGTTGTCGTGGTAGCCCATCACGTCCTGGCCTGCGCCGCAGCTCGGGTCGAACGGATCCGAGCAGCTCTTTCCTGCGCCGGCACGTGCCTGCTCGACGAAGCCATCCATCTTGCCGCCGTCAACATCGGCCCCTTCGGCCGCGACCTCGTGAGGGCCGCCGATGCCCACGTCGGCCGTGTCGTGAAATGGCGCGATGCAGGTGGTCAGAACGTTGCTGACGGGCAGACAAGGCGCGGGCTGGCCGTCGGTCATCGGGATCCCATTCGCGCCCGGGTACGTGCCGAAGTACGAGTCGAAGCTGCGGTTCTCCTGCATGATGATCACTACGTGCTCGATGTTGTGGATCGGGTCACTGGCATCGAAAGACTTGGGCGGCGCGGCGATCGACGGTTGCGGGCGCGGGTGGATGGCGACGCAGCCGGACAGCGTCAGCATCAGCGCGCAGGCGAGGACAAAGGCCGAACGGAGCGAAGTCGCAGCGCTCACGGATCTGAGACGTTTCTCCGTGACGCTTCGTGAGGCCAAGCGCGAATGTCCATGCGCCTCAGTGCCATCGGCGCCGTAACCCATCCGAAAGAGACGCTGGCAGAGAGTGCGCCCACGAGATCCGAACGCGATCTCACCGCAAGAAACCTGCAAAGGAGCAGTCGATGCGCAAAGTTGTTATCGCGACTGGCGTTGCCGGCACCGCATTGGCCGGCCTAGCCGCCGGCGCCATGTTCTTCGGGCCAATGGTGGTCTCGGCGGATACCCCGTCCGCGTCACCGGCGGCAACACCGGCGGCGACGTCTTCTACCTCGTCGGGCTCGGGATCAACGTCTACGGACTCGAACGCGAACCCAGCCCTATGCGGCCCGGGCATGCCGGGCGGCCGCGGCGCGCCGGGTGGTCGGCCGACGATGGAATCGGTCAGTGACACCTCCGTCGCTGCACAGGCAATCGGGATCAGTTAGTCGGACCTGGTCACCGCCCTGAACAACGGCCAGACGATGGCCGACGTTGCCAAGGCCAACAATGTCGATCCGCAGAAAGTCATCGACGCGCTCGTCGAGGACGGCAAGCAAGAGTTGGCTGCGGCTGTCCACGCCGGCACGCTGACTCAGGCTCAGTCCGATTCGATGGCGACGGACCTGACCCAACGCGTGACCGACCAGGTCAACGGCACCTTCTCGGCACATCGGAGCGGTCCCGACGCGCCGCCCGCGGGCACGCAACCGACAACCACCACTCCGACGTCATAACCCACACAACTGAATAGCCACCGGAGCCCTGCGAGGGCTCCGGTGTTTTCGTATGGTCCGCGCAATGCCGAACGAACCAGCTGTCGCGCTCGCCACCTGCGCCACGCTGCCCGACCTTGATCCCGACGACCAGCTCCTGCTTTACGCGCTGCGCTCCGCCGGAGTCGACGCCCGACCCGCAGTCTGGGACGACAAAGCCGTCGATTGGCGCGCGTTCGATCTCGTCGTCATCCGCAACACCTGGGACTACCCGCCGCGCCGCGACGCCTTTCTGGCCTGGGCGCGCGGCGTGCCCAACCTCGCCAATCCGGCCGACGTGATCGCCTGGAACACGGACAAGCGCTATCTCGCCGAGCTTGCCGCGGCCGGCGTCCCGGTCGTCCAGACGAGCTGGCTGGCGCCCGGTGATGCGTTCGCGCTGCCGCCGCACGGGCGGCACGTCCTCAAGCCGGCGGTCGGCGCCGGATCCCTGGACGCGGCCGCGTTCGCGCTCCACGACGAGCACGAGGCCAGCCTCGCGCGCGAGCACGTTGCCCGCCTTCTGGCTGCGGGCCAGACAGTCATGCTCCAGCCGTATCTCGAGTTGATCGAGGAACGTGGCGAGACGGCGCTGATCTACCTCGGCGGCGAGTTCAGCCACGCCGTCACGAAGGGTGCGATGCTCGCGGAAGAACGCGGCCTGGAGGCGGGTGGGCTGTACAAGTCGGAGACCATCGCGCCCGCCCAGCCGTCGCCCGAACAGCTCGCGCTGGGCGGACGCGCGCTGGCCGCAATTCCAGGAGGCACCGACCAGCTGCTCTACGCCCGCGTCGACCTGATCCCCGATGCAAACGGCGAGCCGGTGGTGATCGAGGTCGAGCTGACCGAGCCGTCGCTCTTCCTGGGCTATGGGCCTGGGTCAGCCGAGCGCTTGGCCGCGCTCATCAGCGAGCGGCTCGGCCGGACAAATTGAGAGGCCGGGCGCGCGCCCCAGCGCGGCGAGCCCGGCCTCATCAGCAGGAGAGAGGGTTCTACTCCTGACCGTTTCCCGCGGAGGAGAGGGATCTCCGCGAGCAACGTCTGGACGCACGTTAGGCGCGGGTGGTTCCCACGGCCATCCGCCGACCTACGGATCGCGTTACGGGCGCATAACTCGGTATCCGTACGTGTCGGTACGCGATCACGCGAGCGTTCTCAAGGAGAAGGCGGCGCACAGGAACGCCGCGAACGGCTAGGACCCCGAGGATCCCTCGGTCGACTCGCCGGCGCCCTCCTCGGCGCCAGCCTCCGCGGCCGGAGCTTCGCCCTCGGCCGGTGCCTCGACGGCCTCCGCCTCCTCGATGCGCGGCTGCTGAACGCGCGCGATCGGCTCCGAAGGATCGGTCACCAATGTGACGCCTTCAGGAACGCGAAGGTCGGATACATGGAGCACGGCCTCGAACGAATCGAGGCTGCTGATGTCGAGCTCGAGCGACGAGGGCAGATCGTCAGGCTTGGCGCGCACGACGACCGAGTCGTGCAGGTGGAGCAGTACTCCACCCAGCTTTTCGATCGCGACCGACTCGCCGACTGCCACGACCGGGACGTCCACGGTCATCTCCTCCTGGAGGTTGACCAGGAGCAGGTCGACGTGGATCGGGCGGCGCGAGATCGGGTGCTCCTGGATCCCCTGGAGCAGAACCGGCTGCGCAGTGCGCGCGCCGGCGACGTTCAGGTCGAGCACGGCATGGCGACCAGTGTGGCGGTGAAGCAGCTCGAACTCGTGCAAATCGAGCGAGATCGCTTCAGATTCGTGGCCTTGGCCGTAGACAACGCCGGGCAGGCGACCGTCTCGACGGAGCTGGGCTACTTGCTTGCCGAGCACGGCGCGCGGCTCTGCGGTCAACTGTGGTCTTGCCATGGGAGGCCCGATCCTAACACGGTTGTACGCTTAGCCCCGTGGCGGCCTCAATTCTGATCGTCGAGGACGAATACGCCGTCGCGAGGGGCATCCAGTACGCGCTCCAGCAGGAGGGCTACGAGGTGACCGTCGCGCGCAACGGCGAGGAAGGCCTCGAGATCGCGACGCACAACGCTCCCGACCTGGTCATTCTCGACGTGCGCCTGCCGGGCATTGACGGTTTCGAGGTGCTGCGGCGGTTGCGCGGCACCGGAAGCAAGTCGCCCGTGCTCTTCCTGACCGCGCGCGACGAGGAGATGGACAAGGTCATCGGCCTCGAGCTTGGCGCGGACGATTACCTGGCCAAGCCGTTCGGCCTGCGCGAGCTGATGAGCCGCATCAAGGCCCTGCTGCGGCGCGCCTACGGCGATCTCGCCGACGCGGCCGGCGGGCGCGTCATCCGCCACCACGATCTGCTGATCGACCTCGAGCGGCGCCGCGTCCAGCGCGGCGACAGGCGCCTCTCCCTGACGGCGACGGAGTTCGAGATCCTGCGCCACCTCGCGTCCAAGCCGGGCCGCGTCTTCACGCGGCGCGAGCTGCTCGAGCTGGTGCGCGACTACGAGGCGCTCGACCAGGACGAGAAGACGATCAACGTCCACGTCAGCCACCTGCGCGAGAAGCTCGAGGACGATCCGTCCGACCCGGCGTTCATCCTGACCGTCCGCGGCGCGGGTTACGCGTTCGCCGAGCGCTAAATCGGTGCTCGTGCCGCGCATGCTGGCCGAGGCGAGATCCTGATGTGGCGCTTCGTGCCACGCGTCTTCACCGGCTTGCGCGCGCGCCTCGTGCTCGGCTTCCTGCTCATCGCCTCGATCACGCTCGCCCTCGTCCTCGTCGGCGTGCCGCGCCTGCTCGACGCGTACTTCCTGCAGCAGGCACAGGATGACCTCAATCGACGCACCCAAGAGGTCGGGATCTTCGTTACCCAGGCCATCCTTGGTTATCAGACCGGAAACGGTGCGCCCCGGGCCCTGCTCGAGGGCGATCCGCCCCAGATATCGCCCGGACTGAACCAGGCGCTGGGGACGGCCGACTCCGGATCCGTACACGATTTCGCCGAACGGGTCGCGGAGGCCAATGTGACGGTCGAGATCGTCGATGCCGCCAACCCGGATTCGGTCGTCTACCGCCTCGACGCGCCCGTGGGCGGAGAGGTCGCTCAGGCGGGCCAGCAGCGCGAGCAGCTGACGTCCGAGGACCGTCCGTCGGAGATCACGTTCGTCGATTCGTTCTGGTCGCAATCGAACGCGGTGGCTCCCAAGCGGATCGTCAAGATCTGGCTCTCGGACCCCTACACCTATCGTGCCCAGACGCTCAACTCGATCCTCGCGGTCATGGCCGTGGCCGCGGTGATTGCTCTGCTCATCGCCGTCATCGCCTCGATCCTGATCGCGAATCGCCTGTCTAACCCGATCCGGCGTCTCGCCGGTGCCGCCCGCGAGCTGTCGGAGGGTCAGTTGGACACGCGCGTGACGCCGCCCAGCAACTCGCGCGAGATGGCCGAGCTGACGACGGCGTTCAATGCGATGGCTGAGCGCGTCCAGGCGTCGATCGAGTACATCCGCCGCGACCGCGATCGGTCACGCGATTTCCTGGCCGACGTCTCGCACGAGCTCAAGACGCCGATCGCGGCACTGCGCACGTTCAACGAGCTGCTCACCGAAGGACAGGTCAAGGACAAGGCGACGGAGGACGAGTTCCTCGAGCAATCTCGTCAGCAGATCGACCGACTCGACTGGCTGGCCACAAACCTGCTCGAGCTGTCGAAGCTCGAATCGGGCCTCGTGCTGCTCGACCTGCGCCCCGACGATCTGCGCGCGGTGGTCGAGAGTGCGGTCCAGCAAGCGCAGCCCGCGGCTCGCCGCAAGGGCGTCAAGATCGATATTTCGGCGCCCGACGAGCCGATCCGACAGCCGCACGACCCGCTGCGCATGGGCCAGGTGCTGGGCAACCTGCTGGGCAATGCGATCAAGTTCACGCCGCGCGGCGGCCAGGTCCACGTAACTCTGGAAGCAACCGATTCGGGCGCCGAGCTGCGCGTCGCCGATACCGGCGTTGGCATCGACGCTGCCGAGCTGCCGCACGTCTTCGACCGTTTCTACCGCGGCGCGCAGGCGCACGAGTCGCGCGCCGCGGGCTCGGGGCTGGGTCTGTCGATCGTCCGGTCGATCGTCGAGATGCACAACGGCCGCGTCGCCATCAGCAGCACGCCGGGCAAGGGCACGGAGGTTTCCGTCGACCTGCCACGCGACGTAGGCGTTTCTTCACCCGCCGCTGGCCCTGCCTGAACACGTTTTGGGTCAGACTTGCTAATGCCGTGAGTGCGCCAGCGTGACCGACAACCATTTCGAGGTGCCGTCCGAGGATTCGGACAGGCCCGAGGCGACGGCGTCGATCGACGAGACGGCGAAGACGGATCCCGCGACTCCTGCCACGTATGCCCCGGCGCCCGAGCCGCGCACAACCTGGGCGCCATCCGGTTGGCCGACGCAGACTCCCACGCACTGGCTCGAGCCACTGCCGCAACAGCATGCGTCGCACCGCAAGCGGCGCCTTCGCGGTTCGTACCTGCTGACGATCTTCGTCGTCGCGCTCGTGGCCGGGATGCTCGGCTCGATGGTCACCTACGCGGCGCTGGTGGCCACCAACCACCTGACCGCGCCGGTCGCGAACCTCGTTCAACCGACGGCGACACCGCTTGTGCCCTTCGCCTCGGGCGTGGCCCCGGCGAGCACCGCCCCGGAGCAGCCCGGCGGGACCTTCTCGGTCATCGCGGCGGCGGCCCGGGTCAGCCCGTCGGTGGTCACGATCACCGTCCAGGCCAATGCCTCGACAGATCCGTCGCAGTCCGAGACCGGCATCGGCTCGGGCATCATCTACGACTCGAACGGCTTCATCCTGACCAACCGCCACGTCGTCGCCAACGCGACACAGGTCACCGTCGCGCTCAACGACGGCCGCCAGATGCCGGGCACGGTCTACGGCGTCGACACGCTGACCGACCTCGCGATCGTCAAGATCGACGCGACCGACCTTCCCGCAGCGCCGATCGGTGATTCATCCGAGCTCCAGCCCGGGCAGACCGCGATCGTGATCGGCAGCCCGCTGGGGACGTTCACCGACAGCGTGACGTCGGGCGTCATCTCCGCGCTCGGCCGGTCGCTCGCGGTCACGGATCCGGTGACCAACGAGCAGCGCAACCTGCACAACCTCGTCCAGACCGACGCGGCAATCAACCCGGGCAACTCTGGCGGACCGCTGATCGACGCCGCCGGCATGGTCGTCGGCGTGAGCACGGCCTACGCCCAGGGCGCGCAGGGCATCTTCTTTGCCATCCCGATCAATATTGCCAAGCCGATCATGAGCCAAGCCGTGGCCGGCCAGCCGTTGACGCGACCGTGGATCGGGATCATCTACGTGCCTCTCGATCGAAGCACGGCCGACCAGAACAAGCTGCCCGTCGATTACGGCGCGTGGCTCGAGCCGCCCACCGGATCGGGCGACTCGCCGATCGTCGCCGGCGGGCCTGCCGAGAAAGCCGGCCTTCAGGCGGGCGACATCATCACCTCGATCGACGGCAAGCGCATCGACGCCGGCGCCGGCCTCGACGACATCCTGAGCCAGTACTCGCCCGGTGACACGCTCACGCTCGAGGTGCTCCGCAACGGCACCACGATCTCGCTCCAGATGACACTGGGCACGCGCCCGGCCGGACTCAACTAGGCGCGCGTTCGCTCCAGGCGCACACCGGCGTGATCGAGCACGCCGTCGATCGGGACGCCCGGCTTGCGCACCGTGACCGTGACCCGCTCCGCGGCCGCGAACGCGGCCAGAAGGTCGGCCGCGATCTGTTCGCCGAGCGCCTCGAGCAACCTGTGGCTGTGCTCCTCGACCTGCGCCCGGCAGATCTCGAAGACGCGCGCGTAGTTCGCGGTCTTGTCCAGGTCATCGGTCGTGCCCGCTGGGCGCAGGTCGAGGTCCAGGTCGATGTCCAGCTCGATCACCTGGGGATCGGCACGTTCCTCGTCCGACACGCCGTGGCGGCCCTCGAACTCCATGCCGCGCAGGAAGACCTGGTCACTCATCGCTGACTTGGTTCATCGCTGATGTCGCTCCTCTCGCCAGCCGCCACGGATGACCGCGTCGGCCATCCGCGCGACACGGACGTTGGGCTGGACGTCATGGACGCGGACGATGTCGACGCCCGCTGCAACGGCAAGTGCTGTCGTCGCCATCGTGCCCTCAACGCGTTCGTCGGCGGGCAGGTCGAGCACCTTGCCGATGGTCGATTTGCGACTCGTCCCGAGCAGCACCGGCCGACCCAGCGTCGCCAGGACGTCCAGATCGTGCAGGACGGCCAGGTTCTGCTCGGCGGTCTTGCCGAAGCCGATGCCCGGATCGACGATCGTGCTCTCCCACGGGACGCCGGCCGCAAGCGCGGCGTCGAGCGCGCGCGACAGGTCGGTGAGCACCTCGGCGACGACGTTGCGGTAGCGCGGCTGCTCGCGGTTGTGCATCAGGACGATGGGCACGCCGCGCTGGGCCGCGAGGCTGAGCAGCTCCGGCTCGGCCGAAACGCCCCAGATGTCGTTGACGATATCGGCGCCCGCATCGAGGGCAGCGGCTGCGACCGCTGCGCGCGTGGTGTCGATGCTCAGCGGCAGATCAGGCGCGATTTGGCGCACGGCGCGTATGACCGGCACGACGCGCGCAATCTCTTCGTCGAGCGCGATATCGCTGTGGCCCGGGCGGGTCGACTGGCCGCCCACGTCGAGCAGGTCGGCGCCCTCTTCGATCATGCTCCGCGCCTGCTCGACGGCCGCGGCGACGAACGCCTGTCCGCCGTGCGCCATCAGGCCATCGCCGCTGAACGAATCGAACGTCACGTTGAGGATGCCCATGACGTGGGTCCGCGTGCCCCACGTGAACAGCGTGGACCGGATGCGCGTCGGCGCCGGAGGCCGTTGGGGAATGCCGCGCTCGCCGTCCGCGAGCGGCATCACTGATGGCGTGGCATACATGGCGTTCGCTCAGGCGGGCTCGTCTGTGCCCAACAGCTGACCTCGGACATAGCCGACAAGGTACAGCGAGCCGCACACGATGAGCAGGCCACCGACATTGCGCGCGTTCGCGAGCGCGACGTTGAGCGCCGTTTCCGGGTCGGCGATGGCCCGCGCGCCGGGACCCCATTCAAGCGCAAGCCGACCGGGCGGGAACGAGTTGGCGGACCCTGGCACGCTCGTGGCGATGACCGTGGCGCCGGGCAGGGCCGCAATGAGCGGGTCGATCATCTGGGGCTGCCAATGGTTGGCCATTACCGCCGTCACGAGCGTCGGCACGCCGCCCGAGATCTGCGGCAGCAGCTCGCGCAATGTTGCGGCCAGGGCCAGGACGCCGTGCGGGTTGTGCGCACCGTCGAGCAGCACGGACGGTGAACCAGCGCGGCTGATCAGCTCCATGCGACCCGGCCAGCGCGCGGCCGCGAACGCCCGGCTGCGCTGCTCGTCGCTTACCGTGGCAATGCCGGCGGCAGAGAGCGCGTCGAGGATGGACCACGCGACCGCGGCGTTCGCGGCCTGGTGAATGCCCAGCAGGCCAACCTTCAACTCGCCGCCGCCCGGCGCGCGAACGCGAACCCCCTGGCGATCGACGCGTTCGATGTCGAACGGCCGGACCACGTCGAGCGGCACACCGACGCGCGCCGCGCGGTGCGAGATCACGCTCAGCCCCGGCTCAATCGCGCCGGTCACGGCGGCCGTGTCGCCGCGCTTGATGATCTGCGCCTTCTCGGCCGCGATCGCCTCAATCGTCGGCCCCAGCACGTCGGTGTGATCGAGCGCGACATTGGTGATCGCCGACACTCCGCCCTGCCACACGTTGGTCGCGTCGAGACGACCGCCGATGCCAACTTCGATCACCGCCACGTCCACCGCGCGACGAGCGAAATAGAGAAACGCAGCGCTGGTCAGGATCTCGAATTCGGTCGTCGGGCCGTGCCGGGTGGTCAGCTTCTCGTCGGTGTCAATGACTTCCGTCAGCAGCGTGACGAAGTCGTCCTCGCCTATCGATCGTCCGTTGACCTGTATCCGCTCGCGATACGACACGAGGTGTGGCTTGGGCGTCTGGCCGACGCTGTAACCGGCTTCAAGTAGCACGGCGCCGACGAGCGCCTGGGTGCTGCCCTTGCCGTTCGTCCCGCCGATCAACACGCCGCGCAGGCTGCGCTCCGGGTTGCCCAGCGCATGCAACAGCGTGCGCGTGCGCGACAGCCCCAGGCGCATGCCAAAGCGGCCGCGTGACTGGAGGCGCTCGAGGATCGAGACGTCGCTCAAGCGATCAGGGGTTGAGATCGTCCTCGTAGAAGACGCATTGGTTGAAGCGTGGCGAGAGGCAGACGTCAGACACGTAGCCCTGCTCGAGGTGGACCCCGCCGCGCAGCTGGCAGCGCGCGGTGTTCATCTCCTGGCGCATGAGCGACTTGAGCAGGTGCGGAGCGGTGATCGGGATCGTGCCACGCGGGCCGGTCATGTAGAAATGGGGGCAGACGTTGCGGCGCAGGTTGGGCAGGCCGAACGGGATGCGCGGGAAGCCGATGCCATCGAGCGGTGATGCGGCCGGGCGGCGCAGGCCAAGGCTGCTCGAGACGCGGCTTATCGGACCGCGAGGGGGAGCGGGTGGTATTGGCCGCCCGTGAAGCGCGGCACGCGCGAGCATCGCCAGCGGCTTGCGCGTCGTATCCAAATGCTGCCTCTCCAACGTCGGCGCGCGCTGCGCCGTGCACAAAGCGTACACGCTCGGACAGCCACCATGACGGGTGGCGGCGCCGCAGCGGCATTGTCGCGGCACGCTCGGTGGCCTGCGTGGTAGCTGCGCGTCGCCAGCGGTCGGCGCGCACGGTCCAGCCCTGCCACAATCGGAACACATGCCGGGACCATCTCGATCACCGCAACGCGGCGGTCCGAGTGGCAGGCGCGCTGGTGCCCAACGCCCGCGTCGGACCCGCCGGCAAGCTCCAAAGCGTCAGCTCGCGCGCCGCATCAGCTGGTCGCGCCGTGTCGGCATGGCCGCGGCATTGGTGCTGCTCGCGGGCGGCGCGGTCGCATTCGCCAGCCAGTCGTTGAAATCCGGTAGTGGCCCCGACGTCGCCACGGCGACCGCGCCGCCCCCGCCGGCGCCGGCTCTGCTCGCGCCGTCGACCACGATCACGCGCGCTGACTCGGCCGATCTGACGGTCATTGCCCCCGCCAACCTGCGCGGCGACCAGCACTACGTCGTCCGTGTCTACGTCAACGGCAATCAGGTCAGCCACGAGAACCTGCCCGCCGAGCAACAGTTCACGCTCAACAACGTGCCGCTCACGGAGGGCAACAACGCCATCCGGGCGAGCCTCGTCGGCGACGGCGGTGAAAGCCCGCTCTCCGCGCCCGTGAACATGACGCGCGACGATCAGGCGCCGGTGATCCAAGTCCTGATGCCGGCCGACAAGGTCTACACCGACAGCACGATGTTGACCGGCAAGACGGAGGCCGGCGCGACGATCGTGATCACCGATGACGCCGGCCACGACCTCGATGCCACGGTCACCGCCGACGGACGCTTCACTGCCGACCTGTCGCTGACGATGGGCAACAACCCGCTCGTGCTCAAGAGCACGGACCTTGCCGGCAACACGGCGACCAGCCGGGCAACGATCGTTCGAGCGCCGAGCTCCGCGGCAATCGAGCTCCTGGTCACGCCGACGACGATCTACAGCTCGCAGCTGCCGATCAATGTCCAACTCACAACGACCGTGCGCGATGAGCTTGGCCAGCCCGTTGACGGCGTCACTGTTGTCTTCGGAGTCTCACCACCGAATCGCGAGACGATGACGTACGAGGTCGTCTCGACCAACGGACGAGCGCGTTACTCGGATCTCAACCTCGACTCGGGCGACGCCACCGGGCCGTGGCTCGTGACCGCGCTGGCCGTTCTGCCGTCGGGCATCGAGCTGCGCGCAGACGGTTCGTTCAACCTCCAGCCGGGCGCCCCGAAAACAGGGGGACAGCACTGACCTCGCCGCGGCGCGGTTTAACGACCGGCGCAGGTGCACTGGCGAAGAGCTCGCCCTCGTCACTTGCGTCGGCGCCCGTCCAGCACGAACGCTGCTCGGCGCCGTTGAGCGGTGAGTGGCGGCGATCCAGGCCGCAATAGCCGAGGCCCTCGACAAACGAGGCACGGAAGTGGGCGCATGTCCCACAGCTGGTCGCGGAACGGCCGCACAGGAAGCAGCGCGCGGACTCGCCCTGCGCGGTTGCACAGTGCGGGCAGCGCCACGTGGCCATCTGCCTTTGAGTCTAGGTCCTACGGGCAGGGGTCAGAGGGCGATTTGACGAACAGGTAGACGTACGTGCCGGGCTGCACCTGGTCGCCGGCGAGCGGAAACTGCTGGGCGACCTGCCAATCGTCCTGGTTGATGCTCGGATCGAGCGGGAAGAAGTAGCCCAGCTGCAGCCCGGCCGCCGCGATCTCTGTCTTGGCCTCGCCGAGCACGCCGCACGTCGAGTAGTTGCCGACCGTGAGCGGCGTCGGCGCCGGCGTCGGCACGGGGGTGATGACCGGTGCCGAAGTCGGTGTCGGCGGCGGCGGCAACGTGGGTGACGGAGTCGGCGTGGGCGGGACGGTCGGCGTCGGCGTCGGTATCAGCGACGTGGGTGTCGGAAGCGTGATCGGCGTCGGCGGCAGTGACGGCGTGGGCGTCGGCGCCAGGCCGAGCGAGACGACGTAGTCGATCGGCGTGCCGCGCGCAACGTCGACGCCGGCGCGCGGGTTCGTTCGAATCACCAGGTTGGCCGGTACGTCGGGGTCGTACGCCTCGGAGCGCTCACCCGGGGCGAGGTTGTTCTGGGCGAGGATGTCGAACGCGTCAGCCTCGGTGTGCAGGCGCAGGTCCGGAACGGGCACGGTCTGCTTCTGGGTGGCGACGGTCACGGTCACCTCTGAGCCCTTGGCCGCATTGGTGCCCGACGCCGGATCCTGGGCAATGACCGCGCCCTCCGGCGCCTGGTCTGTCACCTGGTAGGCACCGACGCTGAGCACGAAACCCTGCGTTTGGGCATTGTTGCGTGCGTCGGCCAGCTGCAGGCCGACAAACGAGGGCACCTGGACGACGTCGCCGCTGGGCGGCGGCGGCGAGCCGCCCGGTCGCCCCGACAGGAGCAGGAAGAGCAGCACGGCGCCTGCGCACAGGACGAGCACGCCGAGCAGCGCCGCAAGCCAGCCCCACGGACCGGCTCCCTGCTCCGGCTCCTCTTCTTCTTCGTCCTGATATGCCATCGACCGTGGTGACGCGCCGCCGCGCAGCCCACCACCCATCGCGGTGGCCGCCATCTGGGGCGGTCCGCCGTAGACGACGCCGGGCTGCGCAGGAGGCTGGGCGGCTGCGGCACCGGGTGGCGCGGCCATGACGGGAGCCACGACTGGCGGCCGCGGCGGTGGCGGCACGGCACCCTGCGGATCGGCGATGTAGCGGCCCAGCAGCGCGGCCATGTCACCCGCCGTCGGCCGATCGGCCGGCACGCGCGCCAGCGCACGGCGGACGGCAATGTCCAGGATCTGGGGAATGCCAGAGCGGATCGACGACGGCGTCGGCGGGTCACCCGCAAGACGGGCCACCGCGACGGCGCCGGCCGAGTCGCCCGTCCACGCGCGCCTGCCGGTGAGCATCTCGAACAGGACGAGACCGGCCGAGTACACGTCCGAGGCGCTCGTGACCAACTCGCCGCGCGCCTGTTCCGGACTGAAGTAGTGGACGCTGCCCAGGGTCGTGCCGGGCATCGTCAGCTGCGCCTCGGAGAACGCCCGGGCGATGCCGAAGTCGGCGACCTTGACCCGGCCGCCGCTCGTCAGCAGCACGTTGGTCGGCTTGATGTCGCGGTGGATGATGCCGCGCGCATGCGCTGCGTCGAGCGCTTCGTAGATCTGCTGGGCGATGCGCGCGGCGGCCAGTGGCTCCATCGGCCCGCGCTCGCGGATGACCGAGCCGAGGTCGCCGCCGTCGATCAGCTCCATGACGATGAACGGGTCGCCGGCCTCCATGCCGTAGTCGAAAACGTTGACCACGTTCGGGTGATTGAGCGCGGCCGCCGATTGCGCTTCCTGGCGGAAGCGCGCGACGAAGGCCGGGTCGCGGCCGTACTCGGAGCGCAGGACCTTGACCGCGACATCGCGTCCAAGCTGCGCGTCGTTGGCGCGGAAGATGGTCGCCATCCCGCCCTGGCCGAGCAGCTCGACCAGCCGATAGCGCCCGGCGAGGACCTGTCCTACTTCGGCCAAACCTGTCGCACCTGTGTCGTCAACTCAGGTCGAGCCCGGACAGGTAGCGCCGGAACTCCGCGCCAATGTCGGGACGTTCGAGCGCCAGCTCGACCGAAGCTTTCAGCCAGCCCATCGTAGTCCCTGCGTCGTACCTGCGACCTTCGAACGCGTAGGCGAAAACGTCCTGCTCGGCCATCAACTTCTGGATCGCGTCGGTCAGCTGGATCTCGCCGCCGGCGCCGCGGGGCGTCGACTCGAGCATCTCGAAGATCTTGGGTGTCAGGACGTAGCGACCGATGATCGCGAGCCTGCTGGGCGCCGAATCCGACTCCGGCTTCTCGACCAAGCCACGGAGGCGGAAGAGGTGCTCGTCGCCGGTGTTGGCGTCCGGATCTGGATCGATGATGCCGTAGCGGCTGACATCGTCTTCGGGCACTTCCATGACGGCGACAACAGAGCCATGCGTCTGTTTGTACGCCTCGATCAGCTGGCCGATGCACGGCCGGTCGCCGACGACGACATCGTCGGACAGGATGACCGCGAACGGCTCGTGGCCCACAGCCTCCTTGGCCATCAGCACAGCATGGCCAAGGCCAAGCTGCTCCTTCTGGCGCACGTAACTGATCTGGACCATGTCGCCGATCTGGCGCACGCGCCGGAGCATGTCGATGTCGCCCTTCGCCTCGAGCAGCTGTTCGAGCTCGTAGGAGTGGTCGAAGTGGTCCTCGATGGCGCGCTTCTGGCTCGAGGTGACGATGATCACGTGCTCGATGCCCGCGGCCACGGCCTCTTCGACGCCGTACTGGATGACCGGCTTGTCGACGAGCGGCAGCATTTCCTTTGGCTGCGCCTTGGTTGCGGGCAGGAAGCGTGTGCCCCAGCCGGCGGCCGGAAAGACTGCTTTACGGACGCGCAACGCGTACCTCTGTTGATCGGTCAATGCGGCAGCAGCGCCGATACGAGCGCGCGGCGACCGGCTCTCTGAGTCGGCGGCGAGTATAGCCGCGGGCCGTGAACAGACCCTGCCTGCGGAGGTGCCGGCGAGGCTAGACGAGCGGACCGAGCTCCGGCTCGGTGGTGACCGGTGCCCGACCCGCCACCTGGAGGACGGCCGCGGCGAACACGACTGCCGCCCCGCCGGCGAGCTGCAGCAGGCTTGGCTCCTCGCCGAGCAGAACGGCGGCGAGCGTCACCCCGACGAGCGGCTCGACGGTCATCAATATTGCCGCCCGGCTGGGACCGATCAGGCCGATGCCGGTGATGAACGCCGTCGTCGGGATCGCCGCGCCGGTGATTCCGCCGGCGAGGATCCAGACCCAGGTGGCAGGTTCGTGGAAGGGCAGGACGAGACCTGACGTCTGGCCAGCGATGATCGCCAGCGGCACGCTCAGGACGATGACCGTGGCCACGACGTAGGTCGACACGTGCAGGTTGGGCATCGGCAGCCAGCCACGGCCGGAGATCAGGATGAACGTCGCCTGGCACAGCGCGGCGAAGAGCGCCAGGCAAACGCCGATGGGGTCGATGACGACCGACGACGAGCCCAACACTGGGCCGACGACGACGAGGACGAGGCCCACGCACGCGAGCCCCAGAGCGCCCAGGCGGACGCGGTCGAGCCGCTCGCCGTAGAGCGGCACGGCGGCGACCGTGACGATCGCCGGGTACGTGTAGAAGCAGATCAGCGCAACGGCGATCTCCATGCGCACGAACGCGGCGAACATGGCGATGTTGAGCAGCCCGCCGGCCATGCCGGCGACGATCAAGGCAGTGCGCCTGTCGGGCGTGAGGACGGAGATGTCCGGGTACGGACGCGTGCCGCCGACGCGCGTTCCGAGCGCGATGCTGACGGCGACGAGCGCAATCGTGGCCACGATCCCGCGCCAGGCGACGAAGGGAAGTGCGTCCAAACCGGTCGTGGCCGCCTGGCGCGCGATGTAGCTCAACGTCCCGAACAACGCGGCGCCACCCGCGACCAGGACAACGCCGAGCAGCGACCTGTTCACAACGGAAAGGGAGCGGCGCGCGGCCGGTCAGCGCTCAGCGCGCTGGCCGACACCAGGTTGTTCGGCAGCCTCAGCGCGCGCCGTCGGTTGCCGCGTTGGAAGTCTGTGGCTCCTGGCGCGCGCTGCGCAGGACGCGGTTCGTGAACGGAATGCGGATCGTGCGGAAGACCTCGCTCGAGACGAGGAAACCCAGGAATATGAGCACGAGCGCAACGAGCTTGCCGGCCGAGTAGGCATCAGTTGAGCCGAGGCGCGACAGGCTGTCGGCGCTGCTGACGACGATGCCGCCGATTGCGATCAGCAGCGTCGCCGGCACGCGGCTGTGGATCTTGCCCGTGATCAGCGCGCGGATCGCGCCCGGCAGCGAGGCGACGAAGTTGACCGGCACCGCGACGCAGGCCAGGAAGATGTTGAACAGGAACTGGTCGCCCGACTGGCCGGCGTCGAGCGAGTAGTCGAGCACGCGCTTCTTGGGCATGAAGATGTAGGCCGAGAAGAGCGCACCAAGGACCAGGGCGATGCCGCCCGGCACGTTCAGAACGAGCGAGATGTCGCGCACCGGGCCGGCCATCGCCGCCCCGGTGGGCACGGCGCCGGTCTGGGGCAACGGCCCGCCGAGCGCGTTGCTGAATGAGAAGTAGGCGCCCACGACGCTCGCAACAACCACGGACAGCGCAGCGATCTGCGGCCAGCGCTCGTTCTGGAAGTACGTTTCGACGGCTATGGCGATGGCTACGACGAGCGCAGCGATGATGATCAGCACGCCGAGCGTGCCGGCGTCATACGTGTTGCGCGCGGTAAAGGCGATCAGGCCGCCCAGCAGCACAAGTGCGGCGTAGGCGTAGCCAAAGCGCGTCTTGCCGAGCAGGTACGCCGTGCCCAGCCCCAGCCAGGCGGCCGTAAAGACAGCGCCGGTCAGGTACCACGTCCGATAGAGCGATTCGCTCCAGCCGCCTGCCTCACCGATCGCCTCGCACGCCGATGCGATGCCGAAGAAGACCATGCCCAGGGCCCAGATCGCCTGGAAGCCGTGGCGCCTGTCCCACCACTGATCGACGAGCAGCAGGGCGAAGACGAACGCGAGCAGCGAGGTCAGCGCAGGCAGAAGGACCGCGATCGACATCTCTTTCCTCTCTATGCCGGCGCGCAGCGCCGGCGTGCGGTCAACCTAGGCCGGAACGAACTCGTGCGCCTCGCGATGCAGGCCGTCGCACAGCCCCCAGCGCGGCGCGTCACCCGGGATCGGGACGGGACGCATGATCTCGCGCACGTCCGACAGCCGGCAGAAAAGATGTCCGCGTCTGTGCGCCCAAGCCCGGAAATGCTCCGGCTGGGCGTGGAACTGGTGCGGACCGGGGTTGAGCCTGGCGCCTTCGCTCCACGTCGGCGGCGCCTCCGGGGCGACGATGTCGAGCAGCGTCACCCGAAACGGCGTGCCGGCGATGGGCTCAGCGCAGCCGTCGCAGCGAATGGTGTCGTTCTCTTCGAACACGGTGTTGATGGCGATGCCGTAGATCTCGCCGCCGCGGAAGGTGTTGGCCATCGGCCGGATTGTAGCCACGCCCCTCAATCGGCCAGCGTGTCGAGCCATGTCGGCGGCGGCAGACGCAGCCGATGCGCCGCCCACGTCAAAGACGACTTGAGCTGCTTGCGCTGGAAGGCACGCAGGCGTGGCAGCCCGGGCAGGTCCGGAGACGAGCCACGGTCGGCGAAGAAGCCGCTCAGGCCAACGACCGACGCCGTCAGAACGTCGTCCTCGAGCGGGAGGACCTCCGAATACCAAGCGGTGAGCTGCTCGGGGTCGGGTCCGCCCTCCAGGTTGATCGATTGCGCGAACGCGGCGAAGTCGAACTCCGCTGGTCCGGCGCACGCGAACGGCCAGTCGAATATCCGCAACAGGCTCCCGTCGAGCCGGATGTTGTCCGAGCGTGTGTCGAAATGGAGGAGCGCGAAACGGCGGGCGCTCACGAGTGGCGCCTCCGCGGCGGCCAAGGTCGGTCCGTGTGTGGCCATCCAATCGGCCGCGTGAAGCTTCGCCTCAGGCGTCCGGCGCACGGCGGCGAGTCGGTCGCGCAGCTGGTCGTCGGAAGTGAACGCCGCCCAGTAGCCCGTGAACTCGAGGTGATGGTCGCGCGGCAGCCAGTCGGGCAGCGGCGTGTCCAACGTATGTGCGTGGAAGTCCGCGTACGAGCGGATCGCGCGTCGCGCGCGTGACGCCGTCCATGGCGGCACGCGGGCGCCGCCGAGCGCCTCGATGAGCAGCGCGTGCCAGCCGTCTATGCGCAGCGAGCCGTAGTAGGCCGGCGCCCAGGGGTCGATAAGGTCGGCCAGCTCCTGGTAGACGCGCTCCTCCTCGTCGAGGCGCCAGCGGACCGCCGACCCTTCGGGCAGCGGATAGATGCCCTTGAAGAAGGCGCGACGCCCGTCGTCGAGACTCATCACGAACGTCGCGGACGGTCCGTAGCCACCGAAAGCCCGTCTCGCGCCGATGACCCGCGCGCCGAGCATCTCGACGACGCGCTCGCGGACGGCGCGCGGCACCTGCGACCAGATGGGTTTGTCTTCGCGAATAACTGGCACCGCGTATTTGTAGCGCCACCCGGCCGGTGGGAGAAGGTGGAGGTTCGAGGCCTTCACTCTCGTGCTGAGCCTCGAGGTCGGCATGTCTGCACGCCGGCGTGCATGCGGCCGAGGTAGCCGAGGGCAATCCACATCGGTCGCGAGAGACGCGAGCTCCACGCGCGGGCTGCGACGTCGTGAATCCGGGATGGTTGGCAGTGAAGTCACAGGCGGCGCGACATAAGCGCGAACGTGAGCTATGGCGAGGGCACACGACGGCTCAAACGACCGTGGTCCTAGGGTCGTGTCGAAGCGTGACTCACATCCGGACAGGGATCTGCCCGTTTGGTAGCAATGGCACTGTCGGCTCGACTGCGTCGACTCCATGCTCAATGCGGGACCTTGTGCTGGCGCATGGATGGCTTCGGGGTCAACACCTACAAGATGGTCAACGCGAAGGGCGAAGGCGTCCTCGTGAAGTACCACTGGAAGAGCCAGCAGGGAGTCGAGTC